>ENA-OQDF01001121-OQDF01001121.1-human-gut-metagenome-genome-assembly--contig:-NODE-1121-length-11043-cov-1.350403_pt1 | contig 11043 bp, 11 predicted proteins | sample MGYA00242769_ERZ504597 | MGnify/ENA primary metagenome ERZ504597 (study PRJEB26092, sample SAMD00036305) | human gut metagenome | host: Homo sapiens | study: EMG produced TPA metagenomics assembly of...
AGATACCACAATTTATTCACTTTTAAAACACAAATTAAAATTTGAACCTACTGAAGATATTAAAAGCATCACCATACATTATTTATTATCCATGACTTATGGCTTTATCGACAAAGAAATTCAAGATTTTACTTAAAAGATGATTGGATTAATGAAGCATTTTCTTTAAAATTACAGACAAAACCTGGCACTTCCTTCTTTTATAATAACCGTTGCCCATTTTTATGTAGTGCCATCATTCAAGAATTAACTGGCAAAAATCTTTTGACTTATCTACAAGAAAAACTCTTTTCTCATTTAAATATAACTAATATAAGTTGGGAAAAAAATACTCAAAACTACGATAAAGGCTCATGGGTTTAAGTTTGACCACAGAAGATTTAGCTAATTGGTCAATTTATACTCAATAAAGGTTCATGGAATAATAAACAATTACTAGCCCCAGAATATATTGAAAAATTACTCACAGTATATATAAATACAGATAATAAAGCTTTTCCAGATAGCAAATTAGGTTATGGCTATTATTTTTGGAAATGCCAACCTGAAAAAGCCTTTCGCTGTGCTGGTCTTTTCGGTCAATATTGCATTATCTTACCTAAAGAAAATATGGTCATAGCTATAACTAGCAATGCTGAAAATGAACAAAAACAAGCTATTTTATCTGCTACATGGAAATTTTTAGCTCAAATAAAAAAGATAATAAATCCTCTACTCAAGATTTATCATCTTTAAATAACTATCTTTCTAAACTTCATTTACCATATTTACCTAATGACAATTCCATTATTCCCGAAATTTTTCAACAAGAATTTAAGTTCTCTCACAATCCTCTAAATTTAATTCTATTTCTTTCTCCCAATTGCTCCTGATTGCATCAGAATTAATATCACTTTAAGCACTAGAAAATATAATTTATTAGCTAAACTAAACGCTTGGCAAAAGAATAATACTAATTCCGAAAATGATAACTTTGATTCTTGTACAACAATTTTCTATGAAAACCCTTACGCCAACTATGGCTGGCAAAATAACAAACTAAATTTAAAATTAGTTTATAACCAAGGCATTTTCATTGACACCTTAGAATTTAACTACTACAACCATCAACTATACCTACATTACAACCCCACTCCATCTTTCATCATCAGAACAAAACCCCATTATCTCATATCCAATCCCATAAAATAACAAAAAGGCTAGAGTATAGATTACTCTAGCCTTTAATTTACACACTACAAAAATACAACACTAAACTACTTCCGCATCATAAATTTTAGTGGTAATCATAGATTATTAAAAATAAATTTTTAAATATCAATAACACCTAACCATTCCCACATTAGCAGACTTTTACAGTAACTGAAAGCTATCAGCAAAAATAAAATTATGACTACGAATTCATCATAACACCAAACTACTTCCACATTATAAATTTAGTGGTAACCATAGGTTATTAAAAATAACTTTGTTAAATATTAATAACACCTAACTATTCCCGCATTAGCAGACTTTTACGGTAGCTGAAAGCTATTGGCAAAAATAAATTATGACTACGTTTTTAGTCCTACTGTTTGAGCGTAGCGAGTTTAGAGCGTTGTAGGCGTGATTTTATTTTTGCCAAAGTAAAATCAATATTGCGGGATATTTTTCTTTTTGATTTCGTTTTTCTTTTTAAACAAAAGAAAAATGAATTTTATTTATTATTTGCTTTTCATTGCATTTTTAACGCATAATTCTTTTTTAATATCCCATAATTTTTGAGATAAATCTACATAATAACGATGTGGATTTTCAAAGCGTTTTACTTCATCCCATAAGTTTCCACTTCTTTTTGACAATATGCTTTTATTTCTTCTATAGATGGGCTTTCATATACACATTCACCATTTTTGAAGATAGGAACTTGCAATTCTCTAGCAGTGAAATTAGTAAGAGTTTTTTGTTTCCATGTAGCATTTGGATCAAAAATAGTATGTTCTTTTGTTGTATCAATTGTTTCATCATATAAGCAAAGTTCATCAGCGATAGCTTTGCCAGTTTCTTTATCATACAAACGATATACTTTTTTTGAAATGTGGATTTGTTATTTTAGAGATATTTTCGCTGAGTTTAATTTTTGGTATAATTTCACCATTTTCATTTTCAATAGCTACTAATTTATATACACCGCCAAACACAGGTGCAGATTTTGAAGTAATCATTCTTTCACCTACACCAAATACATCTACTTTAGCACCTTGCATTAATAAATCACGAATCAAATGTTCATCTAAAGCATTAGATGCTACGATTTTACAATTTGTAAGACCTGCTTCATCAAGCATTTTTCTAGCTTGTTTAGATAAATAAGAAATATCTCCAGAGTCTAAACGAATTGCAAAATTAGTAATACCTTGTGGCACAAGCATTTCTTTGAATACGCGAATAGCATTTGGTACACCACTTTTTAAAGTATTATAAGTGTCTACTAATAACACTGCATTATGAGGATAAATTTCACAATAAGCTCTAAATGCTTCATATTCAGAATCAAACATCTGTACCCAAGCATGAGCCATAGTACCACTAGCTGGCACTTGGTAGAGTTCGTCAGTAAGTGTGCAAGCTGTTCCAGCGCAACCGCCAATATATGCAGCTCTAGCACCTTTTACCGCACCATCTGCACCTTGAGCGCGACGAGAACCAAATTCTAATACAGGTCTACCTTGAGCAGCTCTTACTATACGATTTGCTTTTGTAGCGATAAGAGATTGATGATTTAAAGTCAATAAAATAAAAGTTTCTAAAATCTGTGCTTCAATAGCAGGAGCTTAATAGTCATAATTGGTTCACGAGGGAAATACAAGTTCCTTCAGGAACAGCATAAATATCCCCTGTGAATTTAAAATCAGCTAGATATTCTAAGAAATCTTCACTGAACATATTTTTAGAACGAAAATATTCAATATCTTCTTTATCAAAATGTAAATCTTTTATATATTCTATTACTTGTTGTAAGCCAGCTGCTATAGCAAAACCACCATCATCAGGAATATTACGGAAAAATACATCAAAATACACATTTTTTTTATGTAAATTATTTTTTAGATAGCCATTTCCCATTGTAAATTCATAAAAATCACATAACATGGCTAAATTTTCATTTTTGAATTCATAAAGAACTTCCTTTCAAATTTATAACAAAAATATTATAAATCCCTCTCTATTATTAATATACTTCATTTCTTTTTACAAAAATAAAAGTTATATTCCTTAATATTATATAGCAAGCTGTATTTATTTTCTACTCTTTAAATAAAAATAATCTGATTTTTACAAATACATCAATATAAATAAAAAAGAATTCCATAATATTATAGAATTCTCTCTTATTTTCTCATATTTATTAAATATTATTTAATATTTTCAGCTTATCTAGCAAAAACACATTTGCCATTAATATAAGTTTTATTAACTTTTACCTTATCAACATCTTGAGGATTTATAGCAAAAATATCTCTATCAAGTGTTATGAAATTTGCTTTATATCCTGTTTTCAATTGACCAAGATTTTTAAAACCTGCAATTTGTGCTGATTTTTTTGTATATAAAATTATCGCAGTTTTCATATCTATGATTTGCTCATCACCACAATCTGTATTATCATATGCTTTTCTCGTAACAGCTCCTTTGATACAAACAAAAGGATCAGAAGGCACTGCCCATGATGTCGCTGGCGCATCAGTAGAAAAACATAGATTTACTTTTTGCTCCAATAAAGATTTTATCGGATAACATTCTTTCATGATATCTTCGCCCAAATTTTGTAGATAACTTTCTATTTCTGCATAAAGAAAAATAGGTTGTGTTACAAAACCAATATTTTTTTCTACGGCTTTATTAATGCTATCTTGACTAGGTAAAGTAATATGTTCAACTCTTACATATGGTCTATCTTGATTGAGCCAATCTTTTTCTGCATAAACTCTATCCACCACGCGTTTTATGGCATTTGTTCCCATAGCATGCACAGATAATTGACATTTATTTTGCTTACAAAAATCAATTGCAGTCTCTAATTGTTCATCAGAACATACACTTATACCGCAACTATCGCTATTTAAATAAGGCTTATCCATCCACGCAGTTTTACCAGATACACTGCCATCACCAATTAATTTCAATCCAGCAACAAATACTTGATTGTCATTATTTTGCTTTTCCTTGCTAATAGCAAAATCCTTGTCATGCATAAAGAAATCCCACATATAATACATAGAAACTTCTTGCTTAAAACCTTTTGCTATTGCTTCTTTATAATAAGTATAATTATCGGATTTATCCAAATTACCCATATCACAGAGAGCCACTATACCTTGTGAGGTCAATAAATCACCTAAATCCACTAAATTCTGCACTTTTTCAGCTTCATTTAATTCAGGTATATAAGGCAAAACTAAATTTCTCGCATTTTCTTTTAAAACACCTGTAGGCTCACCGCATTCATCACGTTCAATTTGCCCACCTTCTGGGTCTTTCGTATTCTTATCTATTCCTGCTAAAGCTAATGCTTTACTATTTACACATCTTATATGACCACAAGTGCGAATGATTGCCACAGGAAAATCTTCTGTTCCTTCATCTAAATCCCAACGAGTTATAGAACGTTTTTCAGCGAATTTCCCTTCATCATAACCCCAGCCCAAAATCCATTCATTCTTATTGTCCTTTCTCAACTGTTGGGCTTTTGTTTTTATTTCTGCAATCAAGTCTTTTATAGAATTCACTTTTGGAGGTAATGCTGATATTTCTTTGCTAAAGTCAGCAAGCATTACAGGGTGCATATGTGCATCTACAAATCCTGGCAATACGCAAGCATTATTTAAATCTATTATCGGATAATCACAAGTTGGTCTATCTTTTTTTTTCCCTATCCATTTTATATAGCCATTTTCCACAATCATACTATCAGCATAAAGATTATCTTCATTTGATGTGAAAATTCTTCCATTTTCATAAATAAAATTATTTTCTTCCATAAAATATACTCCAAATATTAATTCAAATTAATTATCCCAAACTTCGTAAGCAATACTTTCTTTTTTCTTAAATTTATAGATAACAGCACCTACGATGTAACCCAAAATTGTAGGAATAAGCCATGCAAAGCCTTGTTTAGCTAATGGAATTTGATTGATGATATTCATTAAACCAGAAATATCTATATTCACTAATCCTGTCATCACTGCTAAATTTAAAGCATCAAATAATGACATAACAAAAGCTGCCCAAACAGCACCTTTCCATGCACCATCATTGGCACCCACTTTTACCTAAACCTAAAAAGTCAATACTACTGACATTGGGAATAAAATCATAAAAATAGGGCCAGATATTTTTAATACATTAGTAACACCAAGACAAGAAATCATAAAAATAGCAATAGTAATCATCAAAGAAGCTTGTCTATAGGAAATTTTGCCTTTAAACCATGCTTCCACCCATTGACCAGCAGTGGCAATCATACCTATAGCAGTAGTCAAGCAAGCCAAAATAACAGCAACAGCTAAAATAAAACTGCCTTCATAACCTGCTAAATTCTTCACTAAATCAGTGAGCAAAAATGTAGCATTTACATCTAAACTATAATAATTTACACCTTGAGCTCCTAAATATGCTAAGCCAGCATAAACAACAAATAATAAAGCAAAGCCTACTAAGATAATACCGAGCATCATTTTATTATATTCTTGTTTATTACAATAACCTTTTTCACGAAAAGCAGCGATAAACATACCTGCACAAATAATACCTGTACCTACATCACCTGTATTATATCCTGTAAAAAATCCATTTAAAAATGATTCTTTCGCTGTAGAAATAGAACTACTATGTAATGTATCAATAGGATTTACAATGCTAATACAACAATTGCCAATAAAGTAATAAGTAAAGCTGGCGTCAAATAATTGCCCACTTTATCAATAACAGTGGAACGGTTCATAGCAAAATAATATGATATTGCAAAAAATATAGCTAAAAAAATAATTCTCGCCATAAATGGTAATTCACCAAAAATTCCTTGCATACCAGACTCAAAAGCTACACCGCCACATCTAGGTATAGTACCAAAAATAACAACTAATAAACCAAGTCCCATGTATAAATAATGCCACCAACTAGTAATATGTTTCATCATATCTTGCAAATTATATCCCACATTACCTACAGAAGCTAAAGCCATCATAGGAAATAAAATTCCTGTAAGTGCTAAACCAATAATTGCCCAACCGACCTGTTCACCTGATACTAAACCTATAATCGGCGGAAAAATCAAATTACCTGAGCCAAAAAAAATGGCAAACATCGCAAAACCCATAACTAAAATATCTTTTTTCATATTTTTCTTCATCTATCGACCACTCCTCTTTTAAATTTTATCAATTAATTACATTTATCTTATATCTTTATCGTATAATTATACCAAATCCATTCATATTGTCAATGATATACGATATATAATAAATCATACATATTTTTTCTTTTTGTAATATACATTTGTATTTAAAATTTTATTTTTAGTAACAAAATCAATATTTAAAGATAAAAATCAAAATTATTATTTTCAATTACTAAAAATAAACAATAAAAATCCATATTAAAGCTCATCATACTAATACATCTTATCTGCAAAATTATACTCACATTCTTCAAAATCACTAAGTATTGAAGTCCATTTTAGAAAATGATATAATTACTTTATTGTGGATATAGCCACCAGTATTAATTAGCTGGTGGCTATTCTTATCTTAGTCATTTAATTACAATTCAATTTATTTTTAGAAAGGATGTATATTTTGTTAAATCATAAACAATTATTATATAAAATTTTACCTTATGGCTGTCAGATGAATTTTTTCTGATGGTGAACGCTTTGCAGGTCAGTTAGAACGCATGGGCTATAAACCTGCTGAAAAATTAGAAGATGCTGATATCATCATCATCAATACTTGCTGTGTTCGTGAAAGTGCCGAAAAGAAAATTTATGGCAAGATTGGCGAAATCAAACATTTGAAACAACAAAAACCAGATTTAATCCTAGGTATCACGGGTTGTATGGCACAAAAGATGGTGATGCCATCTTCAAAAAGCTTCTCATGTAGATTTTGTCCTTGGCACAAATAAAATGTATGATTTACCTGCTGTATTAGAAGAAATTTTTGCTTCTCGTGGTCATATTGTCAAATTAGCTGGCGATTATGATATGCCACCAAATGTAGAACCAGCAGAAAATAATTCTTTATTTGCTTTTGTGCCTATTATGTATGGTTGCAATAATTTCTGTACTTATTGTATCGTTCCTTACGTTCGCGGTCGTGAACGCAGTCGTGCACCGCAAGAAATCGTTGCAGAAATAACAAAACTTGCTAAAAATGGTGTAAAAGAAGTTACTTTACTCGGTCAAAATGTTAATCCTACGGAAAAGATAGAGATGATGCTGACTTTGCCGATTTACTTGCTATGGTAGATAAAATCGAAGGCATTGAACGTATTCGCTATATGACTTCTCACCCTCGTGATTTAACAGATAAAGTTATCGAAACTATAAAAATAGCAAACATATCTGTGAACATTTCCACTTACCAGTTCAATATGGTACAGACAAAATGCTCAAAGCTATGAACCGCGGTTATACTACAGCTTATTATAAAGAACTTGTAGCTAAAATCCGCAGTCAATTCCCTGAAGCTAGTTTCACTACTGATTTAATCGTAGGTTTCCCTGGAGAAACAGATGAAGATTTCGCTCAAATGCTTGAATCTTAAAAGAAATTCGCTATGACGCAGCTTATACATTCTTGTATTCCAAACGTTCTGGTACACCAGCAGCTACTATGGAAAATCAAGTTCCTCAAGAACTCAAAAAGAACGTCTTCATAAATTAATGGACGCTCAAAATGAAATCAGCTTAGAAATAAATCAATCTCTATTAAATAAAACGGTAGAAGTAATGGTTGAAGGCCCTAGTAAAACTGAACCAAATGTTTATACTGGTCATACTCGCACTAATAAAATTGTGCTTTGGGAACATAAAGATGAACAAATCGGCGATTTAGTTAAAGTAAAAATCACACATCCACAGACATGGGTATTAAAAGGTGAATTGGAGGCGTAAATTTTGAAACTCACTCCAATGATGCAACAGTATCAAGCTGTAAAAAATGCACACCCAGACCAAATATTATTCTTTCGTCTAGGTGATTTTTATGAAATGTTTTTGGACGACGCTATACTCGTTTCCAAAGAATTAGAACTCACTTTAACTAAAAGAAGTACAGCAGGTGATGGCATTCCTATGTGTGGAGTGCCTTATCATGCTGCTGAATCTTATATCAATAAATTAGTAAATAAAGGCTATAAAGTAGCTATCTGTGAACAAATCGGCGATCCTAAAGCAAAAGGACTCACAAAACGCGAAGTCATCAAAATCATCACTCCTGGTACAGTGATGAATGAATCAGCTTTGACTAGCAGTAAAAACAATTATATAGCTTTAATCTATGAAGAAAATCATGCTATTTATTTAGCTGGGGCTGATATCTCCACTGGAGAATGCTTCTATAGTATTTATGATGGCCCTGACCGTTGCCAATTATTATTTGACGAACTTTATCGCTTGATGATGCCAGAATTATTATTAATTAAGCCTTTTTCTTATGAACGTGAATTAAAAAATTTCTTATCTCTCCGTTTAAATAATTGCTTAGTTAATGAATTAACTGAAATCACATCACAAGTCGAAGACCTCATGCTCCAACATTTTGATGTGCATAATCGCCCAGATAATAAAATTGCTCACAAGGCAATTGCTACTTTACTTGAATATTTACATGAAACAGTAAAAACAGATTTAACTCATCTGAATAAATTAACTTATTTGGACTCTTCAAAATCTCTATTTATTGATACGTATACTTTGCGTAATTTAGAAATAACTCGCAATCTTCGCGATGGTGGCAAAAAAGATACATTATATGATGTTTTAGACTTCACCAAAACAGCTATGGGGAGCCGTCTTTTACGTAAATGGCTAGAATATCCATTACTTAGCCCTAAAAAGATAAATGACCGCTTAGATGCTGTAGCTAATCTTGTATCTGATTTTTCCTTGCGTAATAATCTTCGTGAACAATTAAAAGAAATCTATGACTTTGAAAGATTATTGACTCGTATGGAAGTCGGCACAGCAAATGCTCGCGATATGAATGCCCTAAAATCTTCATTATATGTATTGCCTACTATAAAAAAATCCTTAGCTAAAGCCACTGCTAAATTATTAGTAAACATTCATCAAAAGATTTCTACCTATGATGATTTAGTAGTTTTAATCGATAAAGCAATCGTTGAAGATCCTAGCTTCTCTATCCGTGAAGGTGGCTTCATCAAAGATGGCTACAATCAAGAATTAGATGAATACCGCAATATCGCTAAAAATAGTAAACGTCTTTTACAGCAAATGGAAGAAGACGAAAAAAATAAGACTGGTATCAAATCCTTAAAAATCGGCTATAACAAAGTATTTGGCTATTATATCGAAGTCCGCCATAGCTCCACAGAAATGGTACCTGAAAATTATATTCGTAAACAGACTTTAGCCAATGCTGAACGCTATATCACACCAGAACTCAAAGAATTTGAAACTAAAATTCTCGGTGCACAAGAAAAAATTGTTCAATTAGAATATATCTCTTCACAGAGCTTCGCGATATCTTAAAACGAAAATAAGCTCCATTCAAAATACCGCTCATGAAATAGCTATTTTAGACGTTTTAGTAAGCTTAGCTCAAGCAGGTGATGAATATAATTACATTCGTCCAAAATTATTAGATGATGGCACTATCCATATCAAAGATGGTAGACATCCTCTTGTTGAACGCATTTTAAATCGAGATTTATTCGTGCCAAATGATACCCATTTGGATAATGCTCAAATGAAATCATGATTATCACTGGCCCTAATATGGCTGGTAAATCAACATATATGCGACAATCTGCTCTACTCACATTGATGACACAAGTAGGCTCTTTCATACCTGCTCGTGAAGCTTCAATTTCTCCTGTGGATAAATTTTTACACGTATAGGTGCTAGCGACGATTTAGTCAGTGGACAAAGTACTTTCATGGTAGAAATGAATGAAGTATCTCATATTCTAAAATATGCTACAAATAAAAGTCTTGTCATTTTAGATGAAATTGGACGCGGTACAAGCACGTACGATGGTATGAGTATTGCTCGTGCTGTTATTGAACATATACGCGACCATATTGGAGCTAAAACTCTATTTGCTACGCATTACCATGAACTAACTGACCTAGAAGATGATGTTCATGTAAAAATTATTGTATTGCCGTAAAAGAAAAAGGCTCTGATGTAACCTTCTTACGTCGCATTATTCGCGGTAGTGCTGATAAATCATATGGTATTCATGTTGCTAAATTAGCTGGATTACCTCAAGAAGTTGTCAAACGTGCGGAAACAATTCTCATTGATTTAGAAAATACAGCTCCAACTAAAGAAAAAACTATTATTTCTAAAAATAATTCTGACAAAGACAATATAGATACTACACTAAAACAAGATATAGCTATCACAAATGACACTACTTCAGAAATAAATTATCTTCAAGATAATCAAAATGATACTGAAACAGCTGATTATCAAGAAAAAGCACCAACTTAACTGCTAGTCCAACTAAAAAATTGAAATTTATGCAAGTAGCAGAAATGCCAACTTTATTCGGCGTAAGTATAAGCACTCAATTAAAAGAATTAGATTTAATGAGTATGACACCACTAGACGCCATGAATAAATTATACGAATTGCAACAACAGGCAAAACAAGAGGAGTGATATTATGACTTCTATTCATATTTTAGATGATATCACTGTCGATAAAATAGCAGCTGGTGAAGTTGTCGAGCGACCAGCTTCTGTAATTAAAGAACTTGTAGAAAATTCCATAGATGCTCATGCGGATAAAATCGAAGTAGAAATCTTAGC
>ENA-OQDF01001122-OQDF01001122.1-human-gut-metagenome-genome-assembly--contig:-NODE-1122-length-11037-cov-2.240055_pt1 | contig 11037 bp, 21 predicted proteins | sample MGYA00242769_ERZ504597 | MGnify/ENA primary metagenome ERZ504597 (study PRJEB26092, sample SAMD00036305) | human gut metagenome | host: Homo sapiens | study: EMG produced TPA metagenomics assembly of...
CATTGGTTCAATGGCAAGTCGTCATTCCTGGTCTTAATTTCATTCCTTTTCTTCTTTGTTTGAAGTTCGGAATCTGTGGGTCTTCATGAAGATGTGTTCCAATTCCATGTCCCACCAAATCTCTGACTACGGAATATCCATTACTTTCTACATATTTCTGAATTGCTTCAGATATGTCAAACAAATGATTTCCTGGAACTGCAAGTTTGATTCCTTCAAAGAAACTTTGTTTTGTAACTTCAATAAGTCTCTTTGCTTCTTCGGAAATATTTCAACAGCATGCGTTCTTGCTGCATCGGAATGATATCCTTCATGGATCAGCCCTGCATCCAGACTTACAATATCTCCATCCTGTAAATCCGGTCTTTTCTTGGAATACCATGTACGACTTCGTCATTGACAGATACACAGATGGATGCCGGATATCCATTATAGTTTAAGAAGTTTGGTACACATCCAAGATCTCTGATCGCTTTCTCTCCAAACTGGTCGATCTCTAATGTAGAAATTCCTGGTTTTACAAAACCAGCTAACTTGTTGTGAACCTCTTCTAACATTTTACCGGCTTCTCGCATAAGTTCGATTTCTTTTTTTGATTTGATCGTAACTGCCATGGTCTGCCTCTTATCCTAAAATAGATTTGATTTCTTCAAAAACAACTTTGATATCCTGTGTTCCATCAATCTCATGTAAGCTTCCTGCTTCTTTATAATGTGCGATCAATGGAGCTGTCTGTTCATGATAAACGTCCAGACGTTTTTTACAGTTTCTGCTTTGTCGTCATCGCGAAGAACTAATTCTCCACCACACACGTCACAACAGTTTTCTTTCTTTGGAGGATTATACTGAACATGGAAGATTGCTCCACAGTCTTTACAAGATCTTCTTCCAGACATTCTGTTGATGATATTTTCATCTGGAACTTCGATATCAATTGCATATTCAATCTTTTCTCCGTCTTTTGCAAGTGCTTCATCTAATGCATTTGCTTGTGGAATTGTTCTTGGGAATCCATCTAAGATATAACCTTTTTCACAGTCATCTTTGTGGATACGATCAACAACAAGATCACATACAAGTTCATCTGGTACTAACAGACCTTTGTCCATGTATTCCTGTGCTTTCTTTCCAAGTTCTGTTCCTTCTTTAATGTTTGCTCTGAAAATATCACCTGTTGAGATGTGTGGAATATCGTACGCCTGTGCAATCTGTTTTGCCTGAGTACCTTTTCCAGCACCTGGAGCTCCTAACATAATAATTTTCATGACAAATCCTCCTTCTTGTCTTTCTTTCATTTCACCTTGTTACCATACAATCGTTTTTTGTGCTTTTATAAAAACATCTAATAAAAGCACAAAGCTGTAGCACAAAACTACAGCTTTTCTTATAGTTACTCACTTAAAAAACCAGAATAATTCTGTACTAACAACTGTGACTGGATCTGTTTGATCGTTTCAAGGATAACTCCAACGACGATGATGATGGATGTTCCTCCAAATGAAACGCTTGCTCCAAATACTCCGTTAAAGAAGAATGGAACGACTGCCACGATTGTCAGTCCTGCAGCACCTATAAATATAATATATTTTAATATTTTATTCAAATAATCTACTGTAGGTTTTCCCGGTCGGATTCCTGGGATAAATCCACCCTGTTTCTTCATATTGTTTGAAATCTCTAATGGATTAAATGTAATCGATGTATAAAAATAAGCAAACAGTATTACTAAAACAATGTAGATCAATAAACCGATTGATCTCTTCGGATGGGATGCATCAAACCAGGTAGATGAGTTCAAACTTGTTAATGCTTTTCCAATGAATCCGTTATTTTCGTATTTTAAGACATTCTGCAGCATGATTGGGAACTGCATAATGGATGATGCAAAGATGATTGGGATTACACCTGCTGTATTGACTTTCAGTGGAATATTACTCTGCTGTCCGCCAACCAGTTTTCTTCCCTGCATCTTCTTAGAATACTGTACTGGGATATGTCTTTCCGCATCAGATAAAATGACAACGAATACGACAACTGCCAGAACAACTCCTACGATCACACATCCTGCGATCAGAGCTGGTCCGATCTGTTTTCCCTTCATAAACTGATTATAAAGAGAAGTAAAGTCTCCCGGCATTCCGGATACAATGTTTACGAGCAGGATAATGGAAATACCATTTCCAATTCCACTCTCTGTGATACGTTCTCCAAGCCACATAACCAGAACTGCACCTGCGGTTAAAGCAATGATCATTGTAAAAATGGTAAACGTTGTATAATTGGTGCCTAATGCACCTTGATTGGCAAATCCGATCGCAAGACCAGCACCCTCAATCACTGCGAGTACAACCGTTACATATCTTGTAATCTTTGCCATTCTTTTTCTTCCGTCTTCTCCATCTTTCTGCATCTCTTCAAGCGCTGGAATAACGATCGTCATCAGCTGCATGATGATGGAAGATGTGATATACGGTGTTACACTTAATGCAAATACTGACATCTGCATGAAGGAGCCTCCGGTAAAAGAGTTCAAAAGGTTGAACGAATCACCTAATGTACTCTTTAAGTAGGCACTGATCTGTGCACTATCTATCTCCGGAATTGGTAATTGTGATCCAAAACGTACAACAATAAGAATTAGTGTCGTAAATAATAGCTTCTTTCTTAATTGCTTGTTTTTAAAAGCGCTGACAACAGCGTTTGACATACTAGATCACCTCAGCTTTTCCTCCAAGTGCTTCGATCTTCTCCTTAGCACTAGCACTAAACGCATTTGCTTTTACATTTAATTTCTTTGTTAATTCACCGTTTCCTAAGATTTTAACTCCATCTCTAGGATTTTTAACGATTCCTGCTTCGATTAAAGCTTCTACAGATACTTCTGCTCCGTCTTCAAATCTTTCTAAAGCTGAAAGGTTGATACCAACGATTTCCTTAGAGTTTCTGCATTTGAAACCTCTCTTAGGAAGACGTCTGTATAAAGGCATCTGTCCACCTTCGAATCCAGGTCTTACTCCACCACCTGAACGAGCTTTCTGTCCTTTATGTCCTTTACCTGCAGTTTTTCCATTTCCTGAACCATGTCCACGACCTCTTCTGAAAGCGTCGCTGTGCTTAGATCCTTCTGCAGGGCGTAAGTTTGATAATTCCATTCCGTTACACCTCCTTGCCGAATATTATTAGATTTCTTCTACTTTAACTAAATGTTTCACCTGGTGAATCATTCCGCGTGTTGCTGCGTTATCAGGCAGCTCAACTGTTTTGTGAAGTTTTTTAAGACCTAATGCTTCAACAGTTTTTTTGTGCTTTGGAATTGCACCAATTGTAGATTTTACTAATGTAATTTTTAATTTATCTGCCATTTCAAAATTCCTCCTATCCTAAGAGCTCTTCTACTGATTTTCCACGTAGTTTTGCTACCTGCTCTGGAGTTTTTAAGTTCTTTAATCCTTCGATTGTTGCTAATACAACATTCTGTTTGTTGTTAGAACCTAAAGATTTTGAACGGATGTTTGTATATCCTGCAAGTTCCAGAACGATACGGGAAGGTCCACCAGCGATGATACCAGTACCTTCTGGAGATGTTTTTAATAATACAGATGCTCCACCGAAGTTTCCTGTAAAGTCGTGTGGTGTTGTTCCTTTTTCATCGATTGGTACTTCAACAAGGCTCTTCATAGCTGCTTCTTTTCCTTTGCGGATAGCTTCTGGAATTTCAGCTGCTTTCCCTAATCCAGCACCAACATGACCATTTTTATCCCCTACTACAACCAGTGCTGCAAATCTCATGTTACGTCCACCTTTTACTACTTTAGTAACACGTTTGATGGATACAACTCTTTCTTCCAGCTCTAACTGACTAGGGTCAATAAGTGTATGCTTCATTTGACTTCCTCCTATTAGAATTTCAGACCAGCTTCACGAGCTGCATCTGCTAATGCTTCAATTTTACCATGATAAATAAATCCGCCTCTGTCAAAGACAACTTCTGTGATACCTTTTGCTAAAGCTCTTTCAGCGATTACTTTACCTAAGTAGCTAGCTGCGGCAACATCATTTGTTTTTTCCAGTTCTGCCTTTACGTCTTTCTGAGTTGTTGAAGCAGATACTAATGTATTTCCAACAGTGTCGTCAATAATCTGAGCGTACATATGATCATTACTTCTAAATACACTTAAGCGAGGTCTTTCGCTTGTTCCATTGATTCGATTACGAAGCTTGTAGTGTTTTTTCGCACGAATCTTGCTTCTTGATTCTTTTCTAATCATCCTATATCACTCCTTTATTTAGCCCCAGTTTTTCCAACTTACGTCTGATAACTTCATCAGCATACTTAATACCTTTACCTTTGTAAGGTTCTGGTTTTCTAAGACTTCTGATTTCAGCTGCGTACTGTCCAACTTTTTCTTTGTCGATACCTTTAACGATAATAATGTTCTGTCCGTCCATCTCTGTTTCGATTCCTTCTGGATCAGTCATAACTACCGGATGAGAGAAACCAAGGTTGAAAGTGATTTCTTTTCCTTTTTCTGTGCTCTGTAACCAACACCGTTGATTTCAAGCTTCTTTTCGTATCCTTCAGATACACCTGTGATCATGTTTGCGATCAAAGATCTTGTAAGACCATGTAAAGATTTCATTTTCTTTAAGTCATTTGGTCTTGTTACGACAACCTGATTATCTTCCTGTTTGATTGTCATTTCTACTGGTAAACATTTTTCTAATGTTCCTTTAGGACCTTTTACAGTCACTTTGTTTCCTTCTTCAATCTTTACCTCTACTCCTGCAGGGATAGCGATTGGTAATCTACCTATACGAGACATAGGTTACCTCCTTAAATTGTCGGAAGGGACAGGGTTGGTGTCCCTTCTGTTTTCAGAATTTGTGAATATCGGTGTTTGTAAGGTAAATCTTACCAAACAAATGCTAATACTTCTCCACCCACGTTCTGTTTTCTTGCTTCTTTATCTGTTAACAGTCCTTTGTTTGTAGAGATGATCGCAATACCAAGTCCTCCTAATACTTTAGGAAGCTCTTCAGCTCCTGCGTATACTCTAAGTCCTGGTTTAGAGATTCTCTTAAGTCCTGTAATGATTTTTCATTTTTGTTAGCACCATATTTTAATGTGATTACGATTGTGCTGAAAGAACCTTCTTCTTTGATGTCATATGCTTTGATGAAACCTTCTTTTAATAAGATTTCTGCAATCGCTGTCTTCATCTTAGAAGCAGGAATTTCTACTGTATCATGTTTCGCAGTATTTGCGTTACGGATTCTTGTAAGCATATCTGCAATAGGATCGCTCATTGTCATTTTCGTGTTCCTCCTTCCTTAATCTTACCAGCTTGCCTTTTTGACACCTGGAATCTGTCCTTTATATGCTAATTCACGGAAGCAAACTCTGCAGATACCATATTTTCTTAAATATGCATGTGGACGTCCGCAGATTCTGCAACGGCTGTATTCTCTTGTTGAGAATTTTGCTTTTCTTTTCTGTTTTGCAACCATTGACTTCTTAGCCATGGGAACCCTCCTAACTATTTCTTAAACGGCATACCAAATAAAGTTAATAATTCACGAGCTTCTTCATCAGTGTTCGCTGTTGTAACGAAGATGATGTCCATACCTCTTACTTTGTCTACTTTATCGTATTCGATTTCTGGGAAAATTAACTGTTCTTTAATACCTAATGCATAGTTACCTCTTCCATCGAAAGAGTTCTGGTTAACTCCTCTGAAGTCACGTACTCGAGGTAATGCTAAGTTAATTAAACGATCAGCGAATTCATACATTCTTTCACCACGTAATGTAACTTTGCATCCGATAGGCATACCTTCTCTTAATTTGAAGTTCGCAACAGATTTCTTTGCTCTTGTTACGACTGCTTTCTGTCCAGCGATCTTTTCAAGATCAGCTACTGCAGATTCTAAAACTTTTTTATTTTCTTTTGCTTCACCAACACCCATGTTGATTACGATCTTCTCGAGTTTTGGTACCTGCATAATATTGCTGTATTCGAATTTCTTCATCATAGCATCTTTGATCTGATTGCTATACTGTTCATGTAATCTACTCACTTGCGTAAACCTCCTCTCTTAATTAGTCAATGACTTCGCCTGTTGCACGTGCAACACGAACTTTTTTACCGTCAACTACTTTATATCCAATTTTTGTTGTTTTTCCATTGTGCACTAACATTACATTGGAAACATCCATTGGGCCTTCCTGGCTTACGATACCACCCTGCTGGTTTGCAGGACTTGGTTTTGTATGCTTTGTGATCATGTTGGCACCTTCAACTGTTACAGTACCTTTTTTATGATCAACAGCAATTACTTTTCCTTCTTTGTCTTTATCTTTACCAGCGATAATCTTAACTAAATCGCCTTTTTTAATTTTAATTGCTGACACAGTGTTTCCTCCTTATAATACTTCTGGTGCTAATGAAACAATCTTCATGAATTTCTTGTCTCTAAGCTCTCTTGCCACTGGTCCGAAGATACGAGTTCCTTTTGGGTTCATATCATCTTTAATAATTACAGCAGCATTTTCGTCAAATTTGATATAAGAACCATCTTTACGACGGGCACCTTTCTTTGTACGAACAACAACTGCTCTTACTACGTCACCTTTTTTTACAACACCGCCTGGTGTTGCATCTTTGACTGTAGCAACGATAACATCACCGATGTTAGCATATCTTCTTGTAGATCCTCCTAACACACGAATGCAAAGGATTTCTTTTGCTCCTGTGTTGTCGGCTACTCTAAGTCTTGACTCCTGCTGAATCATGCCTTTATTCTCCTTTCCAACCAAGCAAAATTATTTTGCTCTTTCGATAATTTCAACAAGTCTCCATCTCTTATCTTTAGAAAGAGGTCTTGTTTCCATAACCTTTACTCTATCTCCAATGTTACATTCGTTATTTTCGTCATGAGCTTTTAATTTGTAAGTTCTTTTAACGATCTTTTTATATAAAGGATGTTTTACGTTGTCTTCGATTGCAACTACGATTGTTTTATCCATTTTATCACTAACGACTTTCCTACACGGGTTTTTCTTAAATTTCTTTCCACAACAAATTCCTCCTTTCGAAATGATTACTAAGCGTTTGCTTTTGCTGTAATTGCACCCTGAATACGTGCAATATTTCTTCTAACTTCTTTAATTCTGCTTGTATTCTCAAGTTGGTTTGTTGCATTCTGGAATCTTAAGTTGAATAATTCCTTTTTCGCAGCTACTAGCTCATTATTTAATTCGTCTACTGACTTATTATTTAATTCTTTTACAAAATCTCTAGTTTTCACTGTTGTCACCGCCTTCTAAAGCTTCACGAGAAACAATCTTACACTTAATTGGTAATTTGTGTACTGCAAGACGTAATGCTTCTTTTGCAATTTCTTCGCTTACACCAGAAATTTCGAACATTACACGTCCTGGTTTAACAACTGCTACCCAATATTCTAAGTTACCTTTACCTTTACCCATTCGAGTTTCAGCTGGCTGAGCTGTTACTGGTTTGTCAGGGAAAATTTTAATCCAAACTTTACCACCACGTTTGATGTAACGAGTCATAGCTACACGGGCTGCTTCGATCTGGTTTGCTGTGATCCATGCTGGCTCAGTTGCTACGATACCATACTCACCGTAAGTGATCTTATTACCGCGTAATGCTTTTCCGCGCATGCTTCCACGGAACTGTTTACGACGTTTTACTCTTTTTGGCATTAACATTATTTATTTCCCCCTTCCTTTTTTGATGGAAGTACTTCACCATGGTAAATCCATGTTTTAACTCCGACTTTACCATATGTTGTATCTGCTTCTGCAATCCATAATCAATGTTAGCACGAAGTGTCTGTAGAGGAATTGTTCCCTCGCTGTAGAATTCTGTTCGTGCCATATCTGCTCCACCTAAACGTCCGGATACAGATGTTTTGATTCCAAGAGCTCCAGCTCTCATTGTACGCTGCATGCAAGATTTCATTGCACGTCTGAAAGAAATACGATTTTCAAGCTGCTGTGCAATATTCTCTGCAACTAACTGAGCATCTTTGTCTGGTCTTTTTACTTCTTTAACATCGATCAGTAATTTTTTGTCTGTCATTTTCTGAAGATCTTTTTTCAGTTCTTCGATGGAAGATCCACCTTTACCGATTACTACTCCAGGTTTTGCTGTATATACGATTAATTTTACTCTGTCGGAAGCTCTTTCGATTTCAATCTTAGAAATTCCAGCATTGTATAATCTTTTCTTTACATATTTTCTGATTTTGTCGTCTTCTACAAGGTTGTCTGCAAAAGCGTCTTCTGCATACCATCTAGAATCCCAATCTTTAATAATTCCGACTCTCAGACCATGAGGATTAACTTCTGTCCCATGTTTGCCTCCTTCTATCTATCTTTCATCAAGCACTACTGTAATGTGGCTCATTCTATGTTCGATTCTGTAAGCTCTACCTGTGCTCTAGGTTTAATTCTCTTCATTGTAGGTCCTTTATTTGCATAACATTCTGCAACGTAAAGGTTTGCTGGGTCCATTCCGTTATTGTTTTCTGCGTTAGCGATTGCAGATTTTAATAACTTTTCAATTAATGATGAAGCATATCTTGGATTGTAAAGTAAAATTCCAAGTGCTGTTTCTACGTCTTTTCCTCTGATCGCATCTAATACAAAAGCTGCTTTTGTTGTAGAAACTCTAGCGTTTCTTAATGTAGCTTTTGGTCTAGTATCTTTATTTGCATTTCTCTCTTTTTTGTACTGAGATCTGCTATATTTCTTTGCCATTTATATGGAACCTCCTTCCAAAATTAATTAATTCATTCCGGTTTTCTTTTCCGTTTTCTTATGTCCACGGAAAGTTCTTGTTGCTACAAACTCTCCAAGTTTGTGTCCAACCATATCTTCTGTAACGTATACCGGTACATGTTTTCTTCCATCATGAACAGCGATTGTGTGTCCTACGAATGATGGGAAGATTGTAGAACGACGAGACCATGTTTTAATAACACTCTTGTCTCCTGCTTCGTTCATAGCGTCTACTTTGTTCAGTAAACTCTTATCTGCAAATGGTCCTTTTTTAAGTGAACGAGCCATAAGTTACCTCCTTGTACTATTTAACAGTTTTACCATCTCTTCTTCTTACGATCATCTTGTTAGATTGTTTGTTTTTCTTACGTGTCTTCAATCCAAGTGCTGGTTTACCCCATGGTGTGCATGGTCCTGGTCTACCGATTCCAGTCTTACCTTCACCACCACCGTGTGGATGGTCATTAGGGTTCATAACAGAACCACGGACTGTAGGACGGATTCCCATGTTACGTTTACGTCCAGCTTTACCAATGTTCACAAGATCATGTTCGATGTTTCCAACCTGACCAATAGTAGCGCGGCATACTACAGGCACCATTCTCATCTCGCCAGATGGTAAACGAAGTGTTGCATATTTTCCTTCTTTAGCCATTAACTGTGCTGAGTTTCCTGCGGAACGAACTAACTGTCCACCTTTTCCAGGATGCATCTCGATGTTATGGATTTCTGTACCTACCGGAATGTTTGCCAATGGAAGGCAGTTTCCTACTTTAATTTCAGCTTCTGGTCCATTCATAACAGTTGTTCCAACTGCTAATTTGTTTGGAGCGATAATATATCTTTTTTCACCGTCTGCATAAACTACAGAAGACGATGTTAGCTGTTCTGTTTGGATCGTATTCGATTGCAGCAACTGTTGCTGGAATACCATCTTTATCATTTCTCTTAAATCAATAAGTCTGTATTTTCTTCTAGATCCACCTCCGCGGTGTCTTACAGTAATTTTACCCTGATTGTTACGACCAGCGTTCTTCTTTAAAGAAACTACCAGAGATTTTTCTGGTGTAGATTTTGTAATAACATCAAAATCAAGTCCAGTCATATGTCTTCTAGAAGGTGTATATGGGTTATATGATTTAATTCCCATGTCAGTCTCCTTTCAAATCTGATTTAATATCACGCTTTTGTTGCGTATAGTTTCATGTCTATCTTATAAGGTAGTTACACTCGACTAAGCATTCAGCTTTCGCTTTCGCTCGGCTTCATTGAGTCTCGGTAACGGCTTTCTCACTAAGTTCATGCTTCGCATTCACTAAGTGTTCAATGCCTATAGTCCTTCGAAGATTTCGATATCTGCACTTTCTTCAGTAAGCTGTACGATAGCTTTCTTTGTCTTTGCAGTTTTTCCAAAAGTCATTCCACGTCTCTTTGTTTTTCCATCATTGTTCATTGTGTTGACTTTTGCTACTTTTGTTCCTTCGAACATTTTTTCCACTGCTTCTTTAATCTGATTCTTAGTAGCAGATGGATGAACTAAAAAAGTATATTTCTTTTCAGCCATTGCGTTCATACTTTTTCTGTTACAACTGGCTTTAAGATAACGTCATAATATTTAATATCTGCCATTATGCATATACCTCCTCGATATTTGCAACTGCTTCCTTAGAAACAACTACAGTGTCATATTTTAAAATGTCATATACATTGATTGTGCTTGTTAAAGCAGTTTTAACTCCTGGAAGGTTTCTTGCAGATAATACTAAGTTATCGTTTTTAGATCCCATAACCACTAATGCTTTCTTAGCACCAACGCTGTCAAGCATTGCTTTTACGTTCTTAGTTTTGATCTCGTCGAATTTGAATTCGTCGATTACTACGAATTTGTCTGCCTGTACTCTAGATGTTAAAGCAGATTTTAAAGCAATACGTCTTTCTTTCTTGTTTAATTTCTTTGTGTACTCTCTTGGTGTTGGAGCAAATACAACTCCTCCGCCTTTCCACTGTGGAGCACGGATAGATCCCTGTCTTGCGTGACCTGTTCCTTTCTGTCTCCAAGGTTTTCTTCCACCACCGCGAACTTCAGAACGTGTTTTAGCTTTCTGTGTTCCCTGACGGTTATTTGCTAACTGGCTTACTACTGCCAGATGTACTAAATGTTCATTTATCTCAACGCCAAAGATGTTGTCGTTTAATTCTAATTTTTCAAACTTTCTTTTGCCTTCCCAT
>ENA-OQDF01001123-OQDF01001123.1-human-gut-metagenome-genome-assembly--contig:-NODE-1123-length-11026-cov-1.613818_pt1 | contig 11026 bp, 14 predicted proteins | sample MGYA00242769_ERZ504597 | MGnify/ENA primary metagenome ERZ504597 (study PRJEB26092, sample SAMD00036305) | human gut metagenome | host: Homo sapiens | study: EMG produced TPA metagenomics assembly of...
TATCCATTGGCTATGAGTGGTGATAAGGTCTGGGTGGCTAAGGATGGCTATCTTCGGTCTGGGTAACACCCTGCCTGATGGCTTCACTGCTGCTACTCCTCTCGGTCAGCTGGCTCAGGGCAGCATGCCTTCAGCTAGTCTCTGCGATTCTATCATCGGTTTCATTCCTGGCTGTATCGGTGAGACTTCAGTCATCGCCATCGCCATCGGTGCCATCATCCTTCTCTGGACAGGCATCGCATCATGGAAGACCATGGGCAGCGTATTCGCAGGCGGCATCGTGATGGCGCTTATCTTCCAGGCTCTCGGTATGACACCTATCGCTTGGTATGAGCACATCGTGCTGGGTGGTTTCTGCTTCGGTGCCGTGTTCATGGCTACCGACCCCGTTACATCGGCACGTACAGAGACCGGTAAGTATATCTTCGGATTCCTGATTGGTGTCATGGCTATCATTATCCGTGTGCTCAACCCTGGTTATCCCGAAGGTATGATGCTTGCCATTCTGCTGATGAATATCTTCGCTCCGCTGATTGACTATTGTGTGGTACAGGGCAACATCAGCCGTCGCGAGAAACGTGCAATCAAGTCTAACAATTAAATACCGGAAAAGAAATGAATACCAATAGTAATAGTTATACTATCATTTATGCTTCGGTAATGGTTGTTATCGTTGCATTCCTGCTGGCATTTGTAAGTTCTTCCTTGCGCGAGACGCAGAACAAGAACGTGGAACTTGACACGAAGAAGCAGATTCTTGCTGCACTCAACATCAAGGACGTAAAGGATGCCGAAGCTGAATATAATAAATATGTAAAGGGCGATATGCTGATGAACGTTGACGGTACGCTGACTGAGAATACCGGTGCATTTGCTACCGCTTACGAGAAGGAAGCCAAAGAAAATAACCGTCTGCATGTATTCGTGGCAGAAGTTAACGGCGAGAAGAAATATGTATTCCCCGTTTACGGTGCCGGTCTTTGGGGTGCTATCTGGGGATATGTTGCACTAAACAGCGACAAGGATACCGTTTACGGTGTTTACTTCTCCCATGCCAGTGAGACTCCGGGTCTGGGTGCCGAAATTGCAACTCCCCAGTTCAGGGTGAATTCACTGGAAAGAAAACATTGGAGAACGGCGAGGTGGCCCTCGGTGTTGTGAAGAACGGCAAGGTAGAGAAACCTGACTATCAGGTTGACGGCATTTCCGGTGGTACCATCACTTCTGTTGGTGTGGATGCTATGTTGAAGGCTTGTCTGAGCAGCTACAAGAACTTTTTAACTAATAATAATGAGGAGGAATAAGAATATGGGACAATTGTTTTCAAAGAAGAATAAAGAAATATTCTCTACTCCGCTGGGACTGAACAATCCTGTTACCGTGCAGGTATTGGGTATCTGTTCTGCTTTGGCTGTTACTGCCAAGCTGGAGCCCGCCATTGTGATGGGGCTTTCAGTGACGGTGATTACGGCATTCTCCAATGTAGTGATTTCACTGCTGCGCAAGACGATACCCAACCGTATCCGTATCATCGTTCAGCTGGTGGTTGTTGCTGCGTTGGTAACTATTGTAAGTGAGATTCTGAAAGCTTTTGCTTACGACGTAAGTGTGCAGCTTTCTGTATATGTAGGTCTGATTATTACCAACTGTATCCTGATGGGACGCTTGGAAGCATTTGCCATGCAGAACGGTCCCTGGGAGTCTTTCCTTGACGGTGTGGGTAATGGTTTGGGATATGCCAAGATTCTGGTAATCGTAGCTTTCTTCCGCGAGCTTCTGGGTTCGGGAACGTTGCTCGGTTTCAACATCTTGAACTATGAACCTCTGCAGAAGTTGGGCTATGTGAACAACGGCTTGATGCTGATGCCGCCAATGGCATTGATTCTTTGCGCTTGCATCATCTGGTATCAGCGTGCACGTCACAAAGAAATTGCAGGAAAGCAGTAATAAATAAATGAAGAATGAAAAATGAAAGAATGAAAAATGGGCTGCTCTGCTGCAGTACAAGTTCTCATTGCTTTAATTTCTTTAATTCTTTAATTCTTAATTTATCGAAGAGATTATGGAACATTTAATAAGTTTATTCGTCCGCTCTATCTTTGTGGACAACATGATATTCGCGTTCTTCCTCGGTATGTGTTCTTACCTTGCCGTATCGAAGAATGTGAAGACTGCCGTAGGACTGGGTATCGCCGTAACTTTTGTGTTGCTGGTGACGCTTTCGGTGAACTACTTGTTGCAAACTAAGGTGCTGGCTGCCAACGCTATCATTGAAGGTGTCGATCTTAGTTTCTTGAGTTTTATTCTTTTCATTGCCGTTATTGCCGGTATCGTTCAGTTGGTGGAAATGATTGTAGAGCGTTTCAGCCTTCGCTGTATGCTTCACTCGGTATCTTCCTGCCGTTGATTGCTGTAAACTGTGCCATCATGGTGCTTCTCTTTTCATGCAGCAGCGCATCACGCTGGGTGAGAGCGACCCGAAATTCATCGGTGGCATTGCTGATGCTGTCTCTTATGCGTTGGGCTCCGGTATCGGTTGGTTGCTGGCTATCGTAGGCTTGGCTGCCATCCGTGAAAAATGGCCTATTCTGACGTTCCGGCTCCACTGAAAGGACTGGGCATCACGTTTATCACTGTAGGTCTGATGGCAATGGCATTTATGTGTTTCTCTGGTTTGAACATCTAAAAGAAAGGAATAAAACAATGGATATGAATATGATATTAGCAAGCATTGGAGTATTCCTCGTGGTTGTCATCCTGCTTGTTGTTATCCTGCTGGTTGCCAAGAATTTCTTGGTGCCTTCGGGTAATGTAAAACTGACTATCAATGGTGATAAGGAACTGGACGTAGCTTCCGGTTCTACATTGCTGAATACGCTGTCTGTAAACGGTGTGTTCCTTTCCTCCGCTTGCGGTGGTAAAGGTTCCTGCGGACAGTGCAAATGCCAGGTAATGGAAGGTGGGGGTGAAATCTTGCCTTCTGAGACTCCGCACTTCAGCCGTAAGCAAATACAAGATCACTGGCGTCTGGGTTGCCAGGTGAAGGTAAAAGGCGATATGGCTATCAAGGTTCCCGAAAGCGTACTGGGCGTAAAAGAGTGGGAGTGCGAGGTTATCTCCAACAAGAATGTGGCTACGTTCATCAAAGAGTTCATCGTTGCTTTGCCCAAAGGCGAGCACATGGATTTCGTTCCGGGTTCTTATGCGCAGATTAAGATTCCTAAATATTCGATGGATTATGATAAGGACATCGATAAGGAACTTATCGGTAAGGAATACTTGCCTGCATGGGAGAAATTCGGTCTGTTGGGCTTGAAGTGCCGCAATGACGAAGAAACCATCCGTGCTTACTCCATGGCCAACTATCCTGCCGAAGGCGACCGCATCATGCTGACGGTACGTATCGCTACGCCTCCGTTTAAGCCGAAAGACCAGGGACCGGGCTTCATGGATGTAATGCCGGGTATCGCTTCTTCTTATATCTTTACCCTGAAACCGGGTGATAAGGTAACCATGAGTGGTCCTTACGGAGACTTCCATCCGATATTCGACTCTAAGAAGGAGATGATGTGGATCGGTGGTGGTGCCGGTATGGCTCCGTTGCGTGCACAGATTATGCATATGACGAAGACACTGCACACTACAGATCGCGTGATGAATTACTTCTACGGTGCACGTGCATTGAATGAAGTGTTCTATCTGGAAGACTTCCTGCAGATTGAAAAGGATTTCCCCAACTTCAAGTTCCATCTTGCACTGGACCGTCCCGATCCGGCAGCCGATGCAGCGGGCGTGAAGTACACTCCGGGTTTCGTACACAATGTAATTTACGAGACTTATTTGAAAGACCACGAAGCTCCCGAAGACATCGAATACTACATGTGCGGTCCCGGCCCGATGTCGAAGGCTGTTGAGAAGATGCTCGACGACCTCGGCGTTCCGGCTCAGAACCTGATGTTCGATAACTTTGGCGGATAACCTTCCTTATCCGTCTTGAGATAAAAAACTCCGGCTTGGCCTTCAGGGTCTTGCCGGAGTTTTTGTGTTCGAGGTATTTTCCTCTCTAATGAAAGAAAGTGGAGTGGATTCTTCGCAGTTTTTTCTTTTATTCCTTGATATGAATCAGTGCATTTGCCAGAATGGCTGTTACTCCTCCGGTGGTAATTCCCGAAGAGAAGATATTTCTTAGTATTTCGGGAAGTTGGCATAATATTTCCGGAACCAGTTCTACGCTTAGTCCCAAAGAGAAACTGATAGCCATGACTAATGTTGCCTTACGGTTGATTTCCTGTGCGGCGATGATGCGTATGCCTGCCGCTGCCACTGTTCCGAACATAAGCAGGGTAGCGCCGCCCAATACCGGTTCCGGCATCAATGAAAATACCAGGCCTACGGCGGGGAAAAGCCCGAGTATTACCAGGAATCCTGCTATATAGTAACCTACATAACGGCTTGCCACTCCCGTCAGTTGTATCATCCCGTTGTTTTGGGCAAATACGGAGTTGGGAAAAGAGTTGAGCATACCTGCCAGCATGGAGTTGAAGCCGTCGGCAAGGATACCGCCCGAAGCGCGTTTTACGAATGTTTCTCCTTCCACCGGTTCGCCGGATATGAGCGAATTGGCTGTGATGTCACCGTATGCTTCGATAGCGGTAATCATGAAAATAAGTCCTAAGGCAATGATGGTTGAGATGCTGAAGTCCAATCCGTAACGGAACGGCATCGGGAGATTGAAACCGCCATAACTTTGTATGGATGTAAAATCTACTATCCCCATGAACCATGCCACGATATAGCCTATAACCAATCCGATGACAATGGAACTCATCCTCATATACCGGTTGGAACTACGGTTGAAGGCAATGATGAGTAGCAACACCAGGGCCGCCAGTCCCACATGGCGCAGACTGCCGAAACTGCCGTCCGCTTGCGCTGCCGCACCGCCTCCGCAAGCAGTAATTCCCACTTTATCAGACTCATTCCAATGAGAGTGACAACGATTCCCGAAATGAGGGGCGTAATGATTCTCTTGGTATATTTCAAGATTCGGCTGATGAACATTTCCACGGTAGATGCTGCGATGCAAGAACCGAAGATAAGCGGAAGCCCGCCCATCGTTCCGGCAGCAATAATGGGTCCGATAAAGGAAAAACTGGTTCCTTGGATGCATAGCAGCCCCGTACCCAATCCTCCGAACCTGCGGCACTGGATGAACGTTGAAATGCCCGAAGCGAACAATGCCATGGATACCAGATAACCGGTGGTCTCGGCATCGAGTTCAGTGTCCGGCAATAATGAGGGAGGTGTGATGATGGCAACGAATATGGCAAGCAGATGTTGCAGGGCGGCGAAGAATGCTTCCTTGAAAGGTGGCTTGTCATTCAGTCCGTATATCAGTCCGTTTTTTAACTTTTCTCCTTCTTGATTGTCCTCCATGTGTGCAGCGGTTTATCTGATTTTAATCTCACAATTGTCCAGACTCTCGATGATGGCAAGTGATTCCACATGGATGCCTTGTTCGCGCAATTCGTCGCCACCATGCTGGAAAGCCTTCTCGATGATGAATCCCATACCGGCCAGTTCGGCACCTGCCTGCTTCACAAGGTCAATCATGCCTTTGGCTGCATTGCCATTGGCCAGAAGTCGTCAATGAACAGTACCTTGTCACCCGGACAAAGGAAGTCCTTGCTGACACAGACCTCGTACGAACGGTTCTTAGTGAAGGAAAATACGGTGGTGGTCAGCATGTTTTCCATGGTACTCGGTTTCTTCTTCTTGGCAAATACTACGGGCAGTTCCAGCAGATAACCTACCATGATGGCAGGGGCAATTCCGCTCGCCTCTACTGTAATGACCTTGTTGATGGAGGTGGAAGCGAACCGTCTGACAAATTCCACGCCGATGGATTTCATTAGGATGGGGTCCATTTGGTGATTAATGAAGTTGTCTACTTCAGAATGCCTCCGGGGAAGCATTTTCCGTCTTTGAGAATGCGGTCTTTCAGAGTTTTCATGTTGGATGATGTTTTATTGAATGTTATCGTTTTCCTCTTCTGTTTCTTCTTGAATGGTATCTTTGGGCAGCAATCTTGGAGAAATGCGTTTCTTGGGAGTGAGGCTCATGCCTTTCAGCATTTCGGCCTGGCGCACTACGCTGCCGTTACCGTCCGAGAGCTGGTTGAAGGCTTTGTCGTAATCCCTTTGCAGGCTGGCCAGTCGGTCGCCGATACCGAGGAAGGTGTCGGTAAAGCCTGCAATCTTTTCATATAAGATGGTGCCGCGCTTGATGATGGCCTGCACATTCTTTACCTGGTTCTCCTTCTTCCAAAGGTCGAGCGAGAGGCGCAGGGCGCTAATCAGGTTGGTGGGGCTCATCAGTACCACCTTTTTGTTGTAGGCATATTCCCAGAGGTGGGCATCGCTTTGGATGGCGAGGAGGTAGGCACCTTCGGTGGGGATGAACATCATGACGAAATCCGGCGATTGGGCGTCATAATGCGAGTAGTCTTTATGGCTGAGCTCGTCGATGTGGGAGCGGACAGATTGCAGGTGTGCTTTCAGGAAGTGTGCCTGCTCCTCCTTGCTTTCGGCAGAGGTGTAGGCAGCATAGGCAGTCAGCGACACTTTGGAGTCGATAATCATTTCCCGTTCGTCGGGGTATTTCACGGATGATGTCGGGCTGCATCTTCTGCCCGCTTTCCTCGTTGATGATGCTTCGCCCCGTTCGTCTTTTAGAAACTCCTGGCGGAAGTAGTGTTCGCCTTCAATCAGTCCGGAGGCTTGCAACAGACGTTCCAGAATCATTTCGCCCCAGTTGCCTTGCATCTTGGAGTCTCCTTTCAAGGCACGAGTCAGGTTGTTGGCATCTTGCTGAGGCGGTTGTTCAGCTCCACCAGTTCCTTGATGCGTTCACCCAGCGAGAAACGTTCTTTGGCTTCGGTGCTGTATACTTGTTCCACCTTTTGGCGGAAGTCCTTCAGGTTATCACCCAGCGGACGGAGCAGATTGCCCAGGTGTTCGGCATTCAGCTTGGTAAAGTCTTCGGCTTTGCTTTGGAAGATACGGTTGGAGAGATTCTCGAACTCGATATTCATGCGCTTGTGCAATGCTTCGGCTTCTTCCTTCTGCAACTTCAATAATTCTATTTCCTTCTTTGTCCCGCTGATTTCGGCCTTCAATGCGGCAGACTTGCGGTCTGCCGCCAGATAGCGACTACGGTTCCAATGATTATCCCTATAATCAGTAATAATATTTCCATAGATGTTTTGAAGTGTCCGCCTTATTGTGTCAATATTTCGTTTCCGTCTTCAGTAATCAGGATTTGGCTTTCCCATTGGCAGAAGGCAGTCCGTCGTCTGTGCAGACGTCCATCCGTCGGCTTCGTCGATAAAGTTCGTAGCTTCCCATGTTAATCATCGGTTCGATGGTGAACGTCATGCCCGGCACTATCAGCATGCCCGTACCACGTTTGCGAAGTGTTCCACATCCGGTTCTTCGTGGAACTTGACGCCGCAGCCATGTCCGCAGAGGTCGCGTACCACGCTGTATCCGTTCTTTCTGCATGTTCCTGGATGCGGCGCCTACGTCACCGAGGCGTGCCCAGGGCTGTGCGGTCTGTATGCCTATGTCACGGCATTCTTTGGTGACTTGCACCAGCCTCCGTATGTCGGGGCTGACTTCGCCAATCATGAACATGCGTGATGCGTCGGCAAAGTAACCTTTGTAAATGGTGGATACATCGACATTTACAATGTCACCGCTTTTCAAGAATTCCCTGGTGCTGGGAATGCCGTGGCACACTACATCGTTGATGCTGGTGCACACACTTTTGGGGAAGCTTCGTACATGAAGGGGCGGGATGCGTCGTGGTCTGTGGTGAAGCAATACACCATGTGGTCAATTTCGGCTGTGGACATGCCTTCGCGAATGTTCTCGGAGAGATAATCCAGCAGGGCTGTGTTGATTTTGGCGCTTGCACGGATACCGGCCAACTGCTCCTCGGTACGGAGTGCGCTTCGCATCGGCAGTTTATATCCTTCTTTCTTATAATGTTGAATTTTGGCTTCTACTTCGTCGGAATAGTTTTTAGGAGTAAACCGGACTCCTTTCATGAACTTTTTCATTGTCTTTTCTTTTTTTTATGAGACTGCAAAAATACACAATAATGCAGGTGCTTGTACTATCAAGAGCCGAAAAAACATTCGTTTTCTTTATCCCGATACCGGCTTAGAGGTATTCACTACTTCTATTTCGCTTCTTGAACTGTCTATTCTCCGTACTTGTATCTGGGTCTTTATACGCTCTTTCAGTCCTTCCACGTGGCTGATGATGCCTACCTTCTTGCCACCCATCCGGTGCAGTTTTTCCAATGTGTCCATCACGGTGTTCAGGTAGTCGCTGCTCAGTGTGCCGAAACCTTCGTCGATGAACAGTGTGTCTACCGAGAGGCTTTGGCGGCTGAGGGAAGAAAGCCCGAGGGCAAGCGACAGAGATACCAGGAAGCTTTCGCCGCCCGATAAGGTGCATGCCGGACGTGCCGAGCCTCCTTGATGGAAGTCGCGCAGCAGGATGGTGAGCGAACCGGCCTGGCACTCCAGTTCGTAGCGGTCGGTCAAGCGTTGCAGATAGAAATTGGCGCCTGCCAGCAGTTCTTTCAAGACGAAGCTCTGGGCTATGTTGCGGAAGTTCTTTCCCCGTTCGTCACCGAAGTGGCGGCAGAGGCGGTCCCACTTCAGATACTCTTCGCGCAGCCGGTCGGCACGTTCCTTTTCTTCCTTTATCCGGTCGATGTTGCGGGTGTTTTCTTCCAGGCGTAACTTCTGCTGGCCGATGGATTGGTTGCCGGCGGTTATCTTTCTTCGAGATTCGCGATGAGTGCATCCAGGGTTTCGAGGTTTTCGTTTTCTTCTATTTCGGGCTTCCGGCCGATGTGCTCTTCCACTTGTCCGGTGGCCAGATGAAAGGCGGTCGATGCAGCTACTTCTTCCTCTTTAAGTGTCTGCAATGAGGCACGCAATGCTTCTATCCGGGAGCCGGACCAAGCGGATAGGACGGTGATACGCTCCTCGTCGAGAGTGGGGTTGGCGGCATAGAACCGGTTAAATCCTTTGCAGCCTTGCCATTTGTTCTGCGGTGGAGGATATGCTTTGTTTCAGTCCGCTTGCTTGTGTATTCAGATTATTCCAGGCAATCCCCAGGTCCTTGATTTCTATTTCCTGTGTTGCTGCAGGTGCGTTGCGCCAGTCGGGGAATGCGGCATCGATGCTTTCCTTGTTGATGTTTATCCCTTCCAGCTCTTTGTAGATAAGGGCAATGGTGGATTTCAGTTCTCTTTGTTTTTCCTGCGCCAGCTGGTAGTTGCGCGTAGCTTGCGTTAGGCGGTCAATGAAGGAGAGGGGGGAGTTCTCCCATTCCGTGTTCCATCCTTCCCAGAGGATGTGGGGAGTGACGTGGTCCATGGTGGCACGTATGTTCTCTTTTTCGTTGGCGGTGAGCGACTCGTAATTGACGATGCTGTTTTTCAGCTCATTCAGCACTCTGTCGGCAGAGTTGAAGGCTTGGCGTGCAGCGTCCACATGTTTCTGGCATTCGTCCTTTTGCCGTTGCAGAGCTATGATTTGTGTGCTGAGCATTTGAACTTCCGTGAGCTTTTCGTTCAGTTTGTCTGCTTCCAGCTTGTTCTCTTCCAGTAGCTTCTTCAGGGTTTCGCCGGTGGTTGTGGAGAGGCCGATGCCGTTGCATCGGGCGCATTGGGCTTGTGCGTCAGCGTGGGCAAGGTTGTAGCTCCGGAGCGCTCTTGCTGTGGACTGACGGGCATTCTCTGCCAGCGTTCCGTAGGTCTTGGATTCTGTCCGGTTGTTGTTCAATGCCTGCTCGGCTTCCTTGTATTCTTTCTCTTTTGTTTCCAGGGAGGTGCGTATGGGAGCAAGGACAGACTGGAAATCTTCATCTTTGCAAAGCAATTTTATTTCTTGTCCGCACACGGGGCAAGTATCCCCGACGGCAAGCCGGGAACGTGCTTCCTTTGCCCACTCTTCTACGGCTTCCTTTTGCTTGTCGTAGAGGGTGCGGATGTCATCATAACTTGTTTTCTTGCTGTCGAATGCCGTTTGCAGGAGGACGTATTGCTTTTGGCACGCCTCCACTTTGGCGTTCAAAGCCTTTTCGTTTTCCTTTGCCTCGTTCAGTGTCCTTTCCGTTTCAGCCAGTAAAGACAAGGCGCTCAAGGCTTGCAGCAGGTTCTCCCGTCCGGCATCGAGTTTGTTTTTCTTGTCTTGCAGGGCAGGGCGGTCCATGGTTTCAAGCTGCTTGTTCCGGAGGTTTATTTCGTTTTGCAATGTATGGTTCTCTTGTTCTTTCCGGGTGAGGGTAGCTTCCTTGTCGGTACGCTCCTTGACTTTTACGGGTTGTTGCGCGGCAAGTCTTTCAAGGTGCGCGTTGTAGGTGTCGATGCGTGTTTGGGCATCGAGTGCGGATTTTAGGCCAGTAATGATGGATTGGCTTTGCTCGAACATGGGCAGTAAGGGCGAATGCTCTTGCAAGTACTTCTCGGCACGATGCAGCTTGTCTTCTTGCTCTTTCAGGAAACCGCATAGCCACTTGCTTCCTCCGTCCAGCCGGGTAAAGGATGCTCTTAACATTCCGGCTTGTGCATAGTTCTGTTGTTGTTGCTGTTGCTGCTGTTTCAAGGTAGAGAGCCAGTTGCGGGCATCGGCGGTGGCGTTCCATTCCTTAATCAGCAGTTCTTTCTGTTTGAATTCGTCCGATTGCAGTTGCGCTTGCTTCCCTTCCCACATCTTCTTTTGCTGTTCACGGGTGAGGAGGAGTTCGGAGTATTTCTTCAGCCAGTCCCTTTTTGCGAGGGCGATGGTTTTCTGCTCATTGGCTTCCTTGACTCCGGCATTTTGCGTGGCTATGGCTTCCTTGATTGTGGCGACTTCTTCTTCTGCCAGGATGTGGATGCCTTCCAGCTTCCGGTTCTGGTTTTCGTATTCCGTCCGTCTTTCCTTGGTGGCGGCATATATTTC
>ENA-OQDF01001124-OQDF01001124.1-human-gut-metagenome-genome-assembly--contig:-NODE-1124-length-11025-cov-5.499725_pt1 | contig 11025 bp, 14 predicted proteins | sample MGYA00242769_ERZ504597 | MGnify/ENA primary metagenome ERZ504597 (study PRJEB26092, sample SAMD00036305) | human gut metagenome | host: Homo sapiens | study: EMG produced TPA metagenomics assembly of...
TACAGTCCTGCGCAAGACGAAAGCACATTTAGTGCTTTCCTTTGCGTGCGGAACTCGCGATAAACTTAATTCCGCGCCGCTCCCCGCCCGCGCCGGGCAAGCCCTCCCTTGTACTCCATTTCACTAAAGTGTATGATTCTGAACGTTACATGACTTACTTTACCTAACTAAAGTGCTATCGAGGGGGAATACCATGAATACCGATATGTCTCGTCGTCAGTTTGTTGGTCTAGCCGGCTCGCTCGCCACGGTGCTCGGCCTTGGTCTTGTCGGCTGCGGCGGTGGTGCTGGCAAGGGCTCCGCTGCTGGTTCTGCCGCGGCCAAGGATGTGAAGGGCGCCGCGGAGTCCAAGAAGCTCGTGGTGGGCTTTGACAAGTCCTACCCTCCGTACGGCTTTGTGGGCGATGACGGCGAGTACACGGGCTTTGACCTTGACCTTGCCAAGGCCGTTGCCGATAAGCAGGCTGGGATGTCGATTACGAGGCCATCGATTGGGATGCCAAGGACACGCTGCTCAACTCCGGCGCCATCAACTGCATCTGGAACGGCTTTACCATGGAGGGCCGTGAGGACGGCTACACGTTCTCCGAGCCGTACATGCTCAACGAGCAAGTGCTCGTGGTCAAGAAGGACGCGGGTATCAAGAGCTGGGACGATCTCGCTGGCAAGACCGTGATCACTCAGACCGATTCCGCTGCGCAGGATGTGCTCGAGGGCGACCAGAAGGATCTGGCCGCGACGTTGCCACGCTCGATACCATCGGCGAGTACAACACGGCCTTTATGCAGCTCGAGAGCGGCGCGGTCGATGCCGTGGCTTGCGACCTTTCGATTGCCCAGTATCAGCTTGCCGCCAAGCCCGATGCCTATACGCAGCTCGACAAGCCGCTGTCCAGCGAGCACTACGCCGTTGGCTTTAAGAAGGGCGACACCAAGTCGGCCGATGCCGTGACCGAGTCGCTCAAGGCGCTCTACGAGGACGGCACGGTCAAGGACCTGTGCGACAAGTATGCAGAATACGGTCTATCCTTCGACAACTGGGTTCTCAAATAGCGGCTTTCCCAGGCACCCGATTTTGCCGCTCAAACCGTCGCTTGCGTACATTTAGTACGCGGCGCTCCTCTTTCACGGCAACTCGGGCACCTGGAAAACCCGCTTTAGCATTGGGTTCGCTGTTCCGTTACTGTGAAAGAGAGCTTGGGTTGTCTATTCAGGTCATGATGCAGATGCTTGGCCAGGGATTCTTGGTCAGTTTGCAGCTGTTTGTGCTGACGCTGCTGGGGTCGATTCCGCTGGGAATCCCCGTGGCGTTTATGCGCATGAGCAAGGTCGCGCCGCTGCGTTGGATTGCGCGCATCTATATTTCGGTGATGCGCGGCACGCCGCTTATGCTGCAGATGTTTGCGATCTACTTTGCCCCGTACTACGTGTTTGGCATCTCGCTCACGCCCGATTCCAAGTGGACGGCGTGCGTTGTGGCGTTCATCATCAACTACGCCGGCTACTTTGCCGAGATCTATCGCTCGGGCCTGCAGTCGATTCCGCGTGGTCAATATGAGGCCGCCGAGGTGCTGGGCTACTCGCGTCTGCAGACATTTTTGTACATCGTGATGCCGCAAGTTGCCAAACGCATTTTGCCGGCGATGGGCAACGAGATCATCACGCTGGTCAAGGACACATCGCTGGCGTTTGCCATCGGCGTGGGGGAGATGTTCTCGACGGCCAAGGCGCTGGTTGCCTCGCAAGTGAGCATGGTGCCGTTTGCGATCGCGGCGCTGATTTACTGGGTCTTTAACTTTGTGGTCGAGATGCTGCTGGGCGCCGCCGAAAAGAAGCTGGACTATTATCATGACTAGATCGTTCCGCCGTTCTAGCGAACGGCGGACTGCTCGACGCTGCGCGCGTGCCTGACGGCCAATCTGCTCCTCAAACCGTCGCTTGCGTACAGAAGTACGCGGCGCTCCTCTTTCGAAGCACATTGTCTCGTCAGCCACACGCTCGCTGACTTCTCAAACACATGGAGGTTCCCGTGTTCGGAACGGTAATGATGATAACGAACGCGCGTAAGGCGTTTGGCGGCAATGAGGTGCTCAAGGATATCTCACTCGAGGTAAAGCGCGGCGAGGTCGTGGCGATTATCGGGCCTTCGGGTGGCGGTAAGTCCACGCTGCTGCGGTGTGCCACGCTGCTCGAGACACTCGACGGAGGCTCGCTCTCGTTTGGCGACCTTGCCGTTGCGACGGATGTGGGTTCGGGCGCGGTCTATGCGAAGGGCGATGTGCCCAAGCAGGCGCGCTCGCGATTCGGCCTGGTGTTCCAAAATTACAACCTGTTCCCGCACTATACGGTGATGAAAAACATCACCGATGCTCCGATTCGCGTGCTCAAGCGCCCGCGCGAGCAGGCGGAGGCGCGTGCGCATGAGTTGATCGCGCAGATGGGGCTTACGGGCAACGAGAACAAGGTGCCGTGTGAGCTTTCGGGCGGTCAGCAGCAGCGCGTGAGTATTGCCCGCGCTGGCACTCGACCCGGAAATCTTATTCTTTGACGAGCCGACTTCGGCGCTCGATCCCGAGCTGACGGCCGAGGTGCTGCGTGTCATTAAGGACCTGGCGGCGCAGAATATGACGATGGTAATCGTGACCCACGCAATGCAGTTTGCGCGCGATGTTGCCGACCGCGTGGTCTTTATGGACGGCGGTCGCATTGTCGAGGAGGGACCTGCCGAGCAGGTTATCGACCATCCGCGCGAGCAGCGCACGCGTGAGTTCTTGAGCCGTATCGAGGGATAGACTCAGGTATTTACTCAACTATTAATTGAGGCAATTGAGGCGAAGCCGCCACAGGTCTTACGGTCTGTGGCGGCTTTTTGTTTACATCGACGGGGTTCAATAATTGCCTCACAAGCTTGTCTCTTCCTCTCGCCGCCTGTATTCATACGTGTGCCGAAAGGTGTGCATGGACGGTCGCCCGTGAGGGTAGGGTGGTGGCATAGGACATTTGGAGGGTGAGTCGGCTCGGCTGCCGACCATGCTGCTCCCGGGATGGCACCGACCGCGAACTCTCCCCGTTGGCGTCGCGCATTGCGCGCGGCCCTGCAAGGAGGTCATCATGGGTGCTCCCAAGACCGGTAACGTAAGGAACGTGGTGCTCGTAGGCCAAGGCGGGGTGGGCAAGACTTCACTCGCCGAAGCCATGCTCCACCTTTCCGGCAAGACCGCCCGCCTGGGCGGCCACGACGGCACCAAGCCCACGCTCGACTATGACCCCGAAGAGGTTAAGCGTGCATTTTCCATCTCGACGACCATTGCGCCGATCGACTGGAAGGGCGCGCGCATCAATGTGCTCGATGCCCCGTGCTACCCCGATTTTATCGGCGACGCCTTTGCCGCGATGAGCGTCTGCGAGACGGCTCTGTTTGTGGTCGACGCCGAGGCCGGCCCGCAGCCTACGACGGTTAAGCTCTGGTATGCCGCCGAGGACCTGCGCCTGGCGCGTGCGGTGTTCGTAAACCGCCTGTCGCGCTCCGAGGCCAGCTTTGCGACCACAATGGACCTGCTGCAGGAGCGCTTTGGTACGCGCCTGGGCGCCGTGACTCTTCCCTGGGGCGAGGGCGAGGACTTTGACGGCATCATCGACCTGGTGCGCATGAAGGCGCGCCGCTGCAACGGCGCCGAGGCCGTTGAGTCGGAGATTCCCGAGGAGTATCGTGCCCAGGCCGAGGAGGCCCATGACCATCTGTGCGAGCTGGTGGCCGAGGCCGACGACGACTGATGATGAAGTACTTGGAAGGCGAGGAGACGCTGACGCAGGAGGAGCTTGAAGGCCTGCTGTCGAAGGCGATTGCCGAGCGCATCTTTGTGCCGGTCTTTGCGGGCGATTGCATTAAGGAGCAGGGCGTCAACTCGCTGATGGACGACATCGCGACGTACTTCCCGGCGCCGACCGACTACGGCGAGATGCCGCTCATCGACGGCGATTCGCTTAAGATCTCGAGTGACGATGACCGTCCGGTGGCGTTTGTGTTTAAGACGCTGGCCGATCCGCAGCAGGGTCGCATCAGCTTTATCAAGGTGCTGACGGGTACGCTTGAGCCGGGTCTTGAGCTGATCAACGCGCGCACGCGCAAGGGCGACCGTCTGGCTCACCTGTATGTGATGTGCGGTCGCGACATGACCGAGGTCGGTCACGCCTATGCCGGCGACATCATCGTGGCGCCCAAGCTGGCGGCCGAGACGGGCGATACGCTCTCCATTACCGGTAAGGTCGAGGCTGCTGCGTTTAAGTTCCCCAACTCGCAGTATCGCATCGCCATCGAGGCCGAGAATCGCGGCGACGAAGAGAAGCTCTACACGTTTATCGAGAAGGCCTGCAAGGCAGACCCGACCATGAGCATCGACCGCGACGAGGAGACTGGCCAGACCATTATCTCTGCCGTTGGTGAGGCACAGGTTTCGGTGCTGCTCAACCGTCTGGAGGACCGCACCAAGGTCGCCGCCAAGAGCGTGCCGATCCGCATTCCGTATCGCGAGACCATCCGCCGCACGGCGAGCGCCCAGGGTCGCCACAAGAAGCAGACCGGCGGCGCCGGTCAGTACGGCGACTGCTGGCTGCGCGTCGAGCCGCTCATTGGGTCCGACGGCACGAGCGACGGCTATGAGTTCGTGGACGAGGTCGTGGGCGGTCGCATTCCGCGCTCGCTGATTCCCGCCGTGGACAAGGGCGTCCAGGAGACCATGAAGGACGGTATTATTGCCGGCTACCCGCTCACGGCATTCGCGTCGCGGTGTACGACGGTTCGTATCACAGCGTCGACTCCAACGAGATGGCGTTCCGCGCGGCGGCTCGCATCGGCCTGCGCAAGGCATGCGCCGATGCCGATCCAGTGGTGCTGGAGCCTATCGAGGAAATCACGGTGACGATCCCCGAGAGCTACGCCGGCGCCGTGATGGGCGACATCTCGGCCTCGCGCGGTCGCGTGACGGGCATGGAGACCGATGAGCGCGGAGACACCGTGGTCATTGCCCAGGCGCCGCTGGCCGAGCTGACGGATTACTCGACGCGCCTGCGCTCCATCACGCGCGGCACGGGCGACTTTACCATGAAGCCCGCGGGCTATGAGCAGGTGCCCTATGACGTTCAGGCCAAGCTGGTCGAGCGCTATGAGGAGGGCCGCGCCAAGTAGCGCGTGGCGTTGCCTGCAACATGAATGCCGGTGCAAGGGCCGCTCTGGGCAATCCAGGGCGGCCCTTTTTGATCCCTGGGGGACGGAGGAAAACGGATCATTTTAGGTTTTGGGGCAGCTTGGTCGGCCCTAGTCCCCCGAGGCCTGATTGCGGCCGGTGGCGTAGTCGATCTGCACATGCGGCTGCAGGTTGTAGCAGTACACGTGGAAGCACAGGGTCTTGCCGTGGTCCTCGACCGATTGCGCCTCAAGTCGCACGCCACGGCAGACAAGTTCCTCTTCGTTGTACATGGGCGTGACGCGGTAGAGCACATGGTTGCCCGTATCGCGAATATAGTTGAGAATCTGCTCTTCAAACGGTAGCATGCCCGTCTCGTTGAGATAGCGCGTGCCGGTGAGGAGATTCTTACGGTTGGCGTTTTCGCCGCAGAGCGACCAGGCGATAAGGTGGCAGCGGTTGTAGAGGCTCTGGCCCGGAATAAGTCGTAGCGCTGCTGACGCCATCCAGCGGGATGGATACGCGAGATATCGCCGCGCTCGCCTTGACCGAGTGATTCGGGGCCCACGCAGGCGAGCGCTTTGCGGGTGCGGCCCAGGCTGTCGAGCTTGGAGAATTTCTTAAAGCAGCCCTCTTCTGTAGCGCGCTCGTATTCATCGAGCGTGAATGATGGTGTGCCGAGCGGGTGCGTGCTGTCGGTGCGAAGGGCAACGTAGGGGTTGCCGGCGTAGTCGGGAATGCTGCTGAGATATACGCCGCGGGCGCGGTCGAGATCGGGGTTTTCGACCTCGTCGATGGGGGTGACGTTCGAAGAGACATCGTCAGCGGTGTCGGTCGTGGCGGATTCAGAGCCATCGCCGGAGTCCTGATCATCTTCGGAGTCCGTGGAGCTCGCTGTTCCCGATTCGAGCCGGGCGACCAAGTCCGCTTCGTCGTCGGTGCGGTTGGGGCTCTCGCTTTGCTTCTCGGCCAGAGCAGCCGCCTGCTCATCGCTTTGCGGCGAGAGCAGCTTGGGTGCTCCGTCGAGCGACCCTGTGAACAGCGCAAACCCCAGCACCACGGCGGTACCGATGGAAGTACTTGCTTGTAGGCGGACTTGCGCGACATTGAGGCTCCTGGATGGACGGTTCGGAATCTACCAGTCTAGCAGGAGACGCCGCAGACAGTTTTGCCGAACAGATTCTTAAAGATTGGGGAGGCGCGCTATCGGTCCATTTGTCCCAGAAGGGACTGCGATGGTTGGGATGTGCGGGGCTATTCGACGTTTCCCAAGATAAAACCTACCAAAATAAACCAGTCCCTTTTTGGCAGGTCAGTTAACGCAGTTCAGGTTGAGCACGCGCGAGCGAGCAGGTTCCGGGTGCGGCAAGGCGACGTGAAACAAGCGGGCGCTGACCTTTTGGTCGCGCCGTGCAGTTGAACGTCAGATTGCCGTGCCCGGGGCCTGCGCAGCGCCGAGCGGTTACGCGTTTGTAAAACGGCGTAACTTAAAGATTCATGTTGCCGTGGATGTAGGGGGCGACCTCGGGGGAGATGTGTCCGCAGCCTAGGTTGCGCAGCGCGGATTCGATGGCGGCGGGCAGTGGGGTCTTTCCCTCGTCGTTGACCACGGTACCGCCGAGGGCGGCGATCTTGGCGACATCTGCCGGGGCGGCTTCGATATGCATGCAGCCGCCGACCAGGCGTGCGCGGACCTGCGCCAGGTCAAGATCGTGCAGATAATCCTCGCAGGCGCGGATTAAATCGACCTTCTCGCGCGTAAGCTCCTCGCCCGTGGGAATGCGCGTGGCCAAGCAGGCGCCTGCCGGCAGGTTCCAGACGGGGTAGCCCCATGCGCGCAGCAGCTCGCGCTCTTCGTCCTTGGTAAAGCCGACCTCCATAAGGGGTGAGCGTACACCGAGCTCTTCTGCCGCACGCATGCCGGGGCGGTAATCGCCGCGATCGCTTGCATTGCTGCCGTCGATGACGGTGGGAAAGCCCAGCGACTTGGCGTGGTTGACGATGGCGGTGAAGCCGGCGCGCTTGCAGTGGTAGCAGCGGTCGGCATCGTTGCAAGCTACCTGGGGGAGCTGCAGCTGATCGACCGAAAGATTGAGCACGGGGAGCGTAAAATGCGGACCCTCATCGGTTTGTCCGTCAACGGACCGCTCAAACGAAGCCTGCTCGGGTGTGCCGATGAGCGGCGTGGTGAGATGGACGAGGAGGGTATTGGTAGGCATGATGCGGGCGCATACGGCGGCCAAAAAGCTGCTGTCAACGCCGCCGGAAAACCCGATAGCCACGCGCCCGTATGCCAAAAGCAGCTGTTCGAGCGCCGATAGCTTGTCTTGAAGCTCCTCTGCGGGTGCCGTGGTGTCTAAAATCATGAAACGATCCTTATCGTTGAGTACTCGATCGAAAACTATAATCCTAATGCGTTACTTGCCATAAGACTTCTATCTATGTAACGAAAGTGCAATATGGTATATACGTTATATACAAGTTGCCAAATGCGGTAGAGTTACGGCAATGCGACAGCGAGAGTCGATGGGGGACCGATATGATCAGGGCTGTTATTTTTGACATGGACGGAACGCTGGTCGACACCGAGCGTCTGGGCATCAAGGCATGGAAAGCGCCCGCCGCTGAGCTGGGTGTCGCGATTGATGACACGCTGATTCATCAATTTATCGGTCGCACGCTGCCCGATGTCATGGACATCCTTGAGGCGCATTGCGGCAGCAGAGAAACCGCTGAGGCGATCTATCATCGCCACAAGGAGATTCGCGACGAGATGGTCAAGACCGATCTGGAGCTTAAGGCCGGCGCTGCCGAGTGCATAGACGAGCTGCTGGCTGCGGGCTATCACGTGGGCCTTGCAACGTCATCGCGCCATGTCGCGGCCGAGCGCAACCTTAAGATGGTTGGTCTCTTTGACAAGTTTGAAACGGTGACCTGCGGCGAGGACGTCGTGCACGGCAAGCCCGACCCCGAGATGTATCTGCTCGCCTGCGAGCGCGCGGGCTTTGCCCCCGAGGAGTGCGCCGTGGTCGAGGACTCTCGCAACGGCTGCGTCTCGGGCATCACGGCCGGCTGCCACGTCTTTGCCGTTCCCGACATCGTGCCGCTGCCGCAGGACGTGGTGGATGGCTGCGAGGTCGTGCTCGATACGCTGTTCGACCTGACGGCGGCGGTCAAGGCCGTGCGCTAGCGTTTGCACCCGAGCCATTTCAATAGCATTTTAAAGATGCGGCCATCCGCTTAGCTCGGCTGGCCGCATCTTTCTCTTTGGAAGAGGTTTAACCCAAAAACTACCGTTAACCGACTAAAAGCAACCGCTCGCCGGACTAAAATTGACTCATATTGAAATTGAAACGGTTCAAATAATAATGAAAATTGTAAATGAACCGCTTCAAAAAGGGGAGAGCACATGGAGAGTTGCATCGAGTCCAAGCATTACGCAGCGGTCGATATCGGTGCCTCGAGCGGTCGCGTTCTTGCTGGCTGGGTCGAGGACGGTAAGATGTCCTATCAGGAGGTCTACCGCTTCGATAACGAGCAAAAGCGCGTAGACGGCCACGACTGCTGGGACGTTGAGGCTCTGTTCGACCATGTTGTCGCAGGTCTGCGCGCCGTTAAGGATCAGACCGGACAGGCCCCGGCCACCATCGGTATCGATACCTGGGGCGTTGACTTCGTGCTGCTCGACGAGCATAACGAGATCGTTGGCGATACGGTCGCCTACCGTGATGCCCGCACGGACGGCATCTACGAAGTTGCCGACCAAATTATGGATCCGGCTGAGGTCTATGCCCGTACCGGCATTCAGCGTCAGCCTTTCAACACGCTCTATCAGCTGCTCGCCCTTAAGAACGAGCATCCCGAGCAGCTCGAAGCGGCTTGCACCTTCCTGATGATTCCGGACTATCTTAACTGGCGTCTGACCGGCATTAAGGCCAACGAGTACACCAACGCGAGCACTACTGGCATGCTCGATGCCGAGAAGTGCACGTGGGACACCGAGATTCTTTCGCGTTTTGGTATTCCCCAGGGCATCTTCCTGGAGCCGACCACGCCCGGCGCTGTGCTTGGTGAGCTCACGGCGGACATCTCAGAGAAGATCGGCTACTCTGCGACCGTTGTGCTGCCTGCCACGCACGACACCGGCTCTGCTTCCTGGCCGTTCCCGCTAAGGATGACAACGCCGTCTATATCTCAAGCGGCACATGGAGTCTGCTGGGCGTTGAGAACCAGCACGCCATCACCAACGAGCTCGCCCGCAAGCAGAACTTTACCAACGAGGGCGGCTACCTCAAGCGTTACCGTTTCCTCAAGAACATCATGGGTCTGTGGATGAACCAGTCCGTCCGCCGCGAGATTAACGGCGTCGACTATGTCGAGGGCAAGACCTCGCACAAGGCCCTCATGGACCATAAGGTTGGCTTTGACGAGCTCCGTACGCTCTGCCGCGAGGCCGAGCCCTTCGAGGCGTATGTCGATGTCGACGACGACCGTTTCCTGGCCCCCGATTCCATGATCCAGGAGATTAAGCAGGCCTGCGCCGAGGGCGGCGAGCCGATCCCACACACCGTGGGCGAGATCATGCGCACCAACTACTGCAGTCTGTCCCGCTCGTATGCCAAGGCCATCGAGGGCCTGCGCGAGCTTTCGGGCCACGACTACACGAGCATCAACATCGTGGGCGGCGGCTGCCAGGATTACTACCTCAACCAGATGACGGCCGACACCTGCGGGCTCCCCGTGTTCGCCGGTCCCATCGAGGGCACCTGCATCGGTAACTTTATCGTGCAGATGATCGCCGGCGGCGATTTTGCCGACCTGGCCGATGCCCGCGCTTGCGTTGCCCGCTCCTTCGATGTTAAGCGCATCGACCCCAAGGGCGCTCAGGCCTAAACGAGGCGGGGCCTGCCCCGACTCACCTTTCACCTACCCCCAGCCCCGCGTGCGGCAAGCGACTCCTGCCGGGCGCGAGCGGCTCTCTCCGATGACATACGGCGCGGAGACCCTACACGACACCATGCTCCGCGCCGCCGTCAATCGGCTTATCACGTTTTTCAATTGGACCTGCGGGTCCCGGAGAGGAGACAAACAATGGCAATGGAAGATCTGGCGTTTATCAAGGGCTTCTGCCGCTTGTGCGATGACGGCTTTAAGCGGGGCTGGCACGAGCGCAATGGCGGCAACCTTACCTATCGAATGACCGACGAGGAGGTCGCCGAGGCCAAGCCGTTTTTTGAGGAGCCTCGCGAGTGGGTCAAGATGGGCGTGCGCGGCGAGAACCTTGCTGGCCAGTACTTTGTGAGCACCGGCTCGGGCAAGTACATGCGCAATGTTCTCGAGGACCCGCATGCCAACATCGGAATCGTCGAGATCAACGAGGCCGGCGACGCCTTCCGCATTGTGTGGGGCCTTGCCAGCGGCGCCCGTCCGACCAGCGAGTTCGAGAGCCACTACATGAACACTGTGTCGCCGCGGCCCGTACCGATGGCGCCGACCGCGTGATCTACCACGCTCACACCCCCGGCATCATCGAGATGTCTTTCGTGGTGCCGCTGGAGGACCGTGCCTTCACCCGAATCTTGTGGCAGATGATGACCGAGTGCGTCGTCGTCTTCCCGACCGGTGTGGGCGTTGTGCCCTGGATGGTCCCGGGTGGTCCGGCCATCGCCGAGGCGAGCTCCGAGCTCATGAAGACCTACGACACCATCGTCTGGGCTCACCACGGCCTGTTCGCCGCCGGTTCCGACTTGACACGACCTTTGGCCTGGCGCACACCCTCGAGAAGCCGCCGAGATCTACCTGGCCGCGCGTGCTGCCAACGGTGGTTCGGATGACTTCCTCAA
>ENA-OQDF01001125-OQDF01001125.1-human-gut-metagenome-genome-assembly--contig:-NODE-1125-length-11025-cov-1.534043_pt1 | contig 11025 bp, 12 predicted proteins | sample MGYA00242769_ERZ504597 | MGnify/ENA primary metagenome ERZ504597 (study PRJEB26092, sample SAMD00036305) | human gut metagenome | host: Homo sapiens | study: EMG produced TPA metagenomics assembly of...
ACCCAGCAGTATCACGGCTATCGTAAAGGCACTTTTGTCAGTCCGGACAACCCTGCCAACGAATCCACCGGCATGCTTATCTACGACCTGTTCTGCAAAGAGTGGACCACGCGCCGGAGAATACCCGCATGGCCAAGCTTTTCGCCCTTGATACCCGCTACGAGCGGCAAGAGGATTACGATCGTCTATTGCAATGGTTCCATTACGAATCCTATATCCTGCCTGAGTCGGCCCGGGAACTGAGCGACTTCGCCCACGACCGCTGGAAGGAGCAGCCCGACCTCAACCAAGAGCAGCTTAACAACCTGCTCGTCAACAGCCACGGTATGATGGCCTACACCAGCAAGACCTCCTTGCTAGGTCTGACCTCCCCGCAATGGCTGGCAAAGATATTGCCCGCCGAGCATCCCGACCATGCGGTATTTCAGAACACCGCCGACGAGTCTGTAGCCACCCTGCCCGACGATATGCTGGAGGAAAACCGCCAACAATACGAGACTTTCCGCAAAGCCGCAGGTGACAAACTGCTTCTCTATTTCGACAAGACCGAAGATGCACAAACATTTATCACGGAGACTTCCGGCCTTATCCCCGCCGAGAACTTCCATCTTCCCGAAGACTGGCAAGGCAAGAAACTGGCGATCTACGCCACGCCCGAGGAAGGCGCCCAAGTCATCACCCGAGACGTGGAGCTGATCAAGGATGAGAACAATCCCTTCTACGACGCTAACCGTGCCGCCAAGCAAGCGCTCTCTTTCTTCATCGTGAAACATTGCAGCGTTTACTTCCTGCCTGAGCTGGTAAAGCGAGGCATGCTGGCCGACGCGCAAACGAAAAGCCTTATCAGCCCAGAACGTGGCAAGGCGATCATACAAGAGAATTGGAAGTTCCTAGCCCGCTATTTCATCCGAGAATATCCCAATAGATAAAACAGATAGAAAGCACTGTCGCAAAACGTGACGGTGCTTCTTTTTTAGCTCATCTTTCATTTAGTAAATCCACAAACCAAATACCTTTCAAATAAAAAGAATAAACCCAGTAAATTATTACAAATAGAAACATCAGACAAGATATTCTTATCTTTTTCCCGCTCTTTCGCCCCGGCAAGCAATCACATTATGTCATTAATACCTATATTTGTAAAACAAATTGACGCAATAATTATTTATACACAAACATAAGGTCAGCAAATGAAAACAAACAAGAATCATTTTAATAGCAGACAAGGATTATACGACCCGTCTTATGAACATGACGCTTGTGGAGTAGGAATGTTAGTAAATATCCACGGCGAGAAATCGCACGACATCATCGAATCAGCTTAAGGTACTAGAGAACATGAGGCATCGAGCGCTGAGGGAGCCGATAACAAAACGGGTGACGGAGCGGGAATCCTATTACAGATCCCGCATGAGTTCATCCTCCTGCAAGGAATTCCGGTTCCAGAGAAAGGCAAATATGGCACCGGACTAATCTTCCTCCCGAAAGACGAGGAACAGCAAGCGAGTATCCTCAGCATCCTCATCGAGGAGATCGAGAAAAGAGGGATTAACCTTGATGCACTTACGCAAAGTTCCCGTTCATACGGAAATCTTGGGAAAGGACGCACAAGCGACCGAACCGGATATCAAGCAGATATTCATCATCGGCTGCAACGATCAGCAAGAGCTGGAACTAAAGCTATACCTCATACGTAAGCGGGTCGAGAAAAGGGTATCGGCCACTGACCTTCCGGCCAAGGATGATTTCTATATAGCGTCTCTTTCCACCAAAAACATCGTTTACAAAGGCATGCTGGAATCCATGCAGCTACGCCATTACTTTCCGGACCTGACGCAACCTTATTTCACTAGCGGACTGGCCTTGGTACACTCACGTTTCAGCACCAACACCTTCCCCACTTGGAGTCTGGCGCAACCTTTCCGCTACTGGCACATAACGGGGAAATCAACACGATACGGGGCAACCGGGGATGGATGGAGGCCCGGGAGAGCGTACTATCCTCCCCCAGAATCCCGGATATCAACGATATACGCCCGATCATCCAGCCGGGCATGAGTGACAGTGCCTCACTGGATAACGTATTGGAATTCTTCGTGGCCTCCGGGATGAGCCTGCCGCATGCCATGGCGATGCTGGTACCGGAGAGTTTCAACGAGAAGAACCCGATCTCCGAAGACCTAAAGGCTTTCTACGAATATCACTCCATCTTGATGGAACCGTGGGACGGGCCTGCTGCTCTACTCTTTAGCGACGGACGCTACGCCGGAGGCATGCTAGACCGTAACGGCCTCCGCCCCGCCCGCTACCTGATCACGAAACATGACATGATGGTCGTGGCCTCCGAAGTCGGCGTCATGGATTTCGAGCCTAACGAGATCAAGGAAAAAGGCCGTCTGCAACCCGGAAAGATCTTACTCATCGATACCGAGAAAGGCGAGATTTATTACGATAGCGAGCTGAAGGAAAAACTGGCGAACGCCCAGCCTACCGTACTTGGCTGGAGAAAAACCGGGTGGAATTAGACGAATTGAAATCCGGCCGTAAGATTCCTCATAAGGTAGAGAAATACGACAAGCTACTGCGTACGTTCGGATACAGCCGTGAGGATATCGAACGTATCATCATACCGATGTGCACGGGAGGGGCGGAACCGGTCGGCTCCATGGGCAACGATACGCCACTGGCCATATTATCCGCCCGTCCGCAAATCCTCTATAATTATTTCCGCCAACAATTCGCCCAAGTAACCAACCCGCCGATCGACCCGATCCGCGAGGAACTCGTCATGAGCCTGACCGAGTATATCGGGGCGGTGGGAAGCAATATCTTAGTTCCAACCGAGAGCCACTGTAAAATGGTTCGGCTGAACCATCCGATCTTGACCAATACGCAACTGGATCTCCTGTGTAACATCCGGTATAAGGGCTTTAAAAGTGTTAAGCTCCCCACTTTGTTTGACGCAGAGAAAGGATGCGCAGGACTGAAAGCTGCCTTGGACGAATTATGTAAACAAGCGGAGCAATCCGTCACCGACGGCGTTAACTACATCATTTTAAGCGATAGAAACGTAGATGAGAAAAAGCGGTGATCCCCTCCCTGTTAGCGGTAAGCGCCGTGCATCACCATCTGATCTCCGTGCAGAAAAGGGTGCAAACAGCGCTGGTAGTGGAAACCGGCGAGATGCGTGAGGTAATGCACGCCGCCCTCTTACTAGGCTACGGGGCCAGTGCCATCAACCCCTATATGGCTTTCGCTATCTTGGATGATCTAGTAGACAGGCAAGAGATACAATTGAATTACGAGACTGCCGAGAAGAATTACGTAAAAGCATTTGCAAGGGTTTATTCAAGATTATGAGCAAGATGGGGATCAGCACGATCCGCAGTTACCGGGGAGCGAAGCTTTTCGAGGCGATCGGCCTAAGCCGGGATCTGGCAGATACTTACTTCGGGGGAACCACCAGCAACATCGGTGGTATCCGCTTGGAAGAGATAGCGGCAGATGCGATCGCCATGCACAATGACACATTCTCCCACCCCACGGATTCTTTATTGGAACATAAAGGCATTTATTCCTTCCGCAAGGATGGCGAGAAACACGCTTGGAACCCGGATACCATTTCCATGCTTCAACTGGCTACCCGCTTGGGGAGCTACAAGAAATTCAAGGAATATTCCCATGTGGTTGATGAGAAGGAAAGCCCCATATTCTTGCGTGACTTCCTGACCTTCAAACAACGCACCCCGATACCCTTGGAGCAGGTAGAGCCGGAAGAAGCGATCATGCGCCGCTTTGTCACGGGAGCGATGAGCTTCGGCTCTATCAGCCGGGAAGCGCACGAGACGATAGCTATAGCCATGAACAAGATACACGGACGCAGTAACACGGGCGAGGGTGGTGAGGACTCCGGCTCGTTTCATCCCCCGTGAGGACGGGTTATCGCTCCGCTCCGCCATCAAGCAAGTGGCCTCCGGACGCTTTGGCGTGACCACGGAATATCTGGTAAACGCCGACGAGATCCAGATCAAGGTCGCCCAAGGAGCGAAACCGGGCGAAGGAGGGCAGCTCCCCGGCTATAAAGTGAACGATATCATAGCCAAAACCCGTCACTCGATCCCGGGAATCTCTCTGATCTCTCCCCCACCTCACCACGATATTTACTCGATCGAGGACTTGGCGCAATTGATCTTCGATCTGAAGAACGTGAACCCTCAAGCCGAGATCAGTGTGAAACTCGTATCCGAGAGTGGCGTGGGAACTATCGCCGCCGGCGTAGCCAAAGCTAAAGCGGACCGGATCGTGATCTCCGGGGCGGAAGGAGGAACGGGGGCTTCCCCGATAAGCTCTATCCGTTACGCCGGAATCCCACCCGAGCTAGGTCTATCCGAGACTCAACAGACACTAGTGATGAACGGCCTCCGGGGACAAGTCCGCTTGCAAACAGACGGACAATTGAAAACCGGACGGGATATCGTATTGATGGCGATGCTGGGTGCCGAGGAGTTTGGATTCGCCACCTCCGCCTTGATCGTTTTAGGTTGTGTGATGATGCGTAAATGCCATATGAACACGTGTCCGGTAGGTGTCGCTACCCAAGATGAGGAATTACGTAAACGCTTTCATGGTCGACACGAATATTTGGTGAATTTCTTCACCTTCCTCGCCCGTGAAGTTCGGGAATATCTGGCAGAGCTAGGCTATACGAAACTAGACGATATCATTGGCCGTACGGACTTACTCATGCGTAAACCTTCCGATCATATCGAGAAACATGACCTATTGGATCTCAGCCGCTTGATCCATCTACCGGAACAAGCCGCCACGCAGACCATCCATCAAGTCACCCGTCAACTCCATGCGATCGACAACGTGAAAGATGTGGATATCATCCGTCACGCAAAGGCCGCCATCGAATCCGGACAGGAAGTATCGTTGGATTATGCGATAGCCAACACCGATCGTTCCGTAGGAGCCATGCTTTCCGGAGAGATCGCCAAGCGGTACGGGAACATCGGGTTACCGGAGAACACCCTGCATATCAAGTTCAAGGGGGCGGCAGGCCAGAGCTTCGGGGCCTTTCTGGCTCACGGCGTACATTTCCGGTTGGAAGGCGAGGCGAACGACTATCTCGGAAAAGGATTGAGTGGCGGACACATCTGCTTAATGCCTCCGGTACGCTCCACCTTTATAGCGGAAGACAATACGATAGCCGGTAATACCTTATTATATGGGGCTACCAGTGGTGAGGTCTATATCAACGGCCGGGTCGGAGAGCGTTTCTGCGTGCGAAACTCCGGGGCGATCGCTGTCGTGGAAGGTGTAGGCGACCATTGTTGCGAGTACATGACCGGAGGCCGGGTTGTCGTCTTAGGCAATACAGGCCGGAACTTCGCCGCCGGAATGAGTGGTGGTGTCGCTTACGTGTGGAACAAGAATGGTGATTTCGATTACTATTGTAACATGGAATGGTAGAGCTTTCCTTGATCGAGGATAGCACCTCACGAAAGGAACTTCATGAATTGATCCGCAAGCATTATCATCATACCGGCAGCCATCTGGCCGGATTGATGCTCGATAACTGGAACAAGTACGTGGATGAGTTCATCCAGATCGTCCCGATCGAATACAAGAAAGTACTCCAAGAGGAACAGATGCGCAAACTCCAACGCAAGATTGCGGAGATGCAGAAAGACTACTAAATATTTACACAAAAACAAGAGAACTATGGGAAACCCAAGAGCATTTCTAACGATACATAGACAAGAGGCGGGCTATCGTCCCGTCCACGAACGTATAGATGATTTCAGCGAGGTAGAACAGACCTTGAACAGCGGCGACCGCCGTACGCAGGCCTCCCGCTGCATGGATTGTGGCGTACCCTTCTGCCACTGGGCCTGCCCGCTGGGTAACAAGCAACCCGAATGGCAAGATTTGTTATACAAAGGCCGTTACAAAGAGGCATATCACGTATTAGAGCAGACCGACGATTTCCCGGAGTTCACGGGACGTGTCTGCCCCGCCCTCTGCGAGAAAAGCTGCGTACTGAAACTTAGCTGCGACGAACCTGTCACGATCCGTGAGAACGAGGCGGCTATCGTGGAAGCCGCTTTCCGGGAAGGATACGTACAGCCTATCCAACCGGTACGCAACGGGAAAAAGGTAGCCGTGATCGGTAGCGGTCCCGCCGGATTGACCGTAGCGAACCAATTGAACCGAAAAGGATATGAAGTCACCGTATTCGAGAAAGATGAGTTACCGGGCGGCTTGCTACGTTTCGGCATCCCCAATTTCAAGCTAGGCAAGCACATTATCGATCGCCGTATCCGCATCATGGAGCAAGAAGGGATTCTTTTCCGTGTAAACACGATGGTCGGCAAAGAGATATTAGCGAAAGATGTAGTGAAAGATTTCGACGCTGTTTGCGTAGCGATCGGCGCCGAGGTTCCCCGGGATCTATCTATCGAGGGACGTCATTTAAGAGGCGTACATTTCGCCTTGGAGTTATTAAGCCAGCAGAACCGGATCTTAGAAGGCATCCCGATCCCTCCCAAAAGCCAGATCAATTGTAAGGGCAAGAAGTCTTAGTGATTGGCGGAGGCGATACGGGTAGCGATTGCGTAGGGACAGCGAACCGTCATGGGGCGGCCTGTGTCACCCAGATCGAGATCATGCCCCAGCCACCCGTCGGACAGAATCCGGCGACACCTTGGCCCATGTATCCCCAAGTACTGAAAACCAGCAGCAGCCATGAGGAAGGTTGTATCCGCCGGTGGAACCTAGCCTCTAACCGTTTTATCGGAGAGAAAAACAACCTGATAGGGGTTGAGGTAGAAGAAGTCGAATGGGTTCCCTCCCCAGACGGAGGCCGTCCGCAAATGAGACAGACCGGCAAGAAAGAGATCATCGAGCCGATCTGGTTTTCCTCGCCATGGGCTTCCTGCATCCGGAGCAAGAAGGATTGATCAAAGAACTGCGATTGGCTACCGACAACCGCGATAACATCGCCGTAGACAACGCCGGATATACCGCCAACAGCAACCTATTCGCCTGCGGAGACGCTGTCAGCGGAGCGAGCCTAGTCGTAAAAGCGATGGCCTCCGGCCGTAATGTCGCCCGATCCATCGACCGTTTCTTACAAACCAACTAATTTTCAACTCTCAATTTTCAATTATCATGTGTGGTATAACAGCGATATTCAATATACACGACAGAGCGCAAGCCCTGCGTAAACAAGCGTTATTAATGAGTAAACGAATCCGTCACCGGGGGCCGGACTGGAGTGGTATCTACCAAGGCAAAACCGCTATCTTAGCCCATGAACGCCTTTCCATCGTAGACCCCGCCTCCGGAGGGACAACCTTTGGTCAGCCCCGACGGGAAACTCATCCTCTGCGTCAACGGAGAGATCTACAACCATCAGGAATTACGAGAACGGTTAAAAGGCGATTACGAGTTCCAAACCGGCTCCGATTGCGAGGTGATCCTCGCCTTATACAAGAAGAAAGGGATTGATTTCATCGAGGATCTCAATGGTATTTTCGCCTTCGCTCTCTATGACGAGGAGAAAGAGGTTTACTTGATCGCCCGTGACCCGATCGGCGTGATCCCGCTCTACATCGGATACGATGACGAGGGGCACTTGATGGTATCTTCCGAGTTAAAAGGGCTTGAAGGCTTCGCCACTCATTACGAACCGTTCCTCCCCGGTCATTATTTCTATAGCGAAGACCGGAAACTCACGAGATGGTATACCCGTGACTGGATGGATTACGCCAACGTGAAAGATAATCCTACCGACGTACAACAACTTCACGATGCGCTGGAAGCCGCCGTCAAACGCCAACTGATGAGCGATGTCCCTTACGGCGTCCTTCTATCCGGAGGTTTGGATTCCTCCATCACCTCTGCTATCGCCAAGAAATACGCAGCGAAACGCATCGAGACCAATGGGAAAGCGGACGCATGGTGGCCTCAACTCCACTCGTTCGCCATCGGATTGAAAGATGCCCCGGACTTGATCGCCGCCCGTAAAGTAGCGGATGCGATCGGTACGGTTCATCATGAGATCATTATACGATACAAGAAGGATTGGACGCTTTACGAGATGTCATTTATCATATCGAGACCTATGATGTCACTACCGTCCGAGCCTCCACCCCCATGTATTTATTGGCCCGTGTGATCCGGAGCATGGGTATCAAGATGGTACTAAGCGGCGAGGGTGCGGACGAGGTATTCGGGGGATATTTATATTTCCATAAGGCCCCGAACGCACAGGCTTTCCATGAAGAGACCCTGCGTAAATTAAGCAAATTGTATTTATATGATTGCTTGCGTGCGAACAAAAGCCTTTGCGCATGGGGCGTAGAAGGACGAGTGCCGTTCTTGGATAAAGAGTTTCTTGATGTGCCATGCGTCTGAATCCGGCGGCAAAGATGTGCCGGGTACGACCATCGAGAAGAAGATACTTCGAGAAGCATTTTCCGACAGCTTGCCCAAGGAGATCGCTTGGCGGCAAAAAGAGCAATTCTCGGATGGGGTAGGCTATGGCTGGATCGATACATTAAAGAAAATAACCTCCGAGTCGGTCACTGATGAAGAGATGGCGAATGCCGCCAAACGATTCCCGATCAATCCGCCCCAAAACAAGGAAGAGTATTATTACCGCTCCATCTTTGAAGAGCATTTCCCCAGCGAAAGCGCGGCGAGAAGCGTACCTTCCATTCCTAGCGTAGCGTGTTCTACCGCAGAGGCTTTAGCTTGGGACTCGGCTTTCAAAATATGAACGAGCCAAGCGGCAGGGCCATAAAAGGCGTACATGAATCCGCTTATTGACGAATATTTCTTTTCTTTAGTAGCAAAATGCACCAACTTTTATGAATAATAAACGCTGGTGCATTTAATTTTTATAATAACTTTGCCAGCTAGAGTCATAAAACACTTTAAAACAAATTTAATATGAAGAAAATACTTTACATGCATTAGTTTGGCAGCCGCTACATTCATGGCTACCACCCCAGTGATGGCACAACAACAAAACAATTAACAGATAAAGAAAAGGCTGCTGTTGTTAAAGTTATTGTACCTGCTGTTTTTGATCAAGTAAAGCAAATCAGTGGTGTTGATTTCATGTCCCTAGCTAATCCTAATATCGAAAATGTTATCAACTCCCCGTTATTTTTGCCACAAGTATCAAGTTTACGTGCCGATCAACTAAACACAATCTCGCTACTCCGGATAGTCTAAAGTTAGATCTCAGTTCTTTAGATTTCTCTAAAATATTGCCTCCTGACTATGCAGGAATGGGAGATATCATTGCGGGCTTAGTAAATGACGTAAAACTTTCATTCAGTAACTATAAAGAATATAATGTTACTGTTAATGGAATCAATGTAAAAATTGAATTGCCCGAGAAAATTGATGTTAGTGCCGCTGCTATGACTGATGCAGAGACTGGTATACCTGCTAATTTGCTATCAATATTAATAAACACGAAAGATAAGGGAGTTATCCTTCCATTCAGTAGTTTTATCTGTAGAATTAAAATTAGGCTTCTTGGGAACACTAGGTAGCATGAATGCCTAATTTTCCTCTTAAAGATGGTAAATTAATTAGTCTTGCAGAGAATTCTAATAGTACAGGTACGATTGATTACAATGTTACTTTAGAAGAAAATTTACGTAGCCTCTCTGAATCATTGGCCCAAGTCCCTAATTTCCAAGTATCTGTTGATATGACGAAATTAATGACTGATAATGTAATCAAGGCTAGCTTATTCGGTAAACCTCTACAAGCACCTAACGCAAAATTGCCAATGGGTGACGCTGTCGTATATGCAAAACTTGAAATCAACTACAGGAATGCCTGCTGATTCTATTGTCTTGACTTCATATGATGCCGCATCTAGCAAAATCAAAGGATACAAGAAGTTGACTCCGACAATTGGCGTATCTGGAGCAAATCTAGTTTTAACGACAACAGATTCTGTACGTGTTGACCAAAATACTGCTTGGACCCCAATGTCTAAACAGATCGTTACAATGCCAGCAACAATGAGCACAGCGATCAATTCTATTATGTCCTCTCTTGTTAATGGTGTCGTTAGTAATCTTAAAGCAAGCGCACAAACCAATTACACCATTACAATTGATTCTATTTACGAAGCTAAAAAAGATGAGGTTATTCGTGTAATGGAAATCGACGCAACGACAAAAGTTGAAGCTACGAGCTTAAAAGATACAAAGATGATCGTAGATATCAACTTCTTGAAAGGAAGCAATAAAGAGAATGTCATGAATATCAAGGCTACGGCTCCTACAAATGATACTAAAATTACGGTAGACTTTAGTCCTGCTGTTGATCCTAAAGGCGATGGCATTAAAGAAAATGTCAACATGGCGACATTATATATTACATCTGACGCTATGGGCATCATCACCGATAACGAGACTATCAGTGAAGAGGTTCAAGAAGTTACGGTATCTACAACCGCTAGCGGTCTTTATGTAAAGAATGGTAAGGGTAATTATGTAATCGTTAATATGGTAGGTAGAGTTGTTTCTACGGGTATCATCACTAGCGATGAGCAATACATCAGTACTCCGAATATGCCGAACGGTATTTATATGATCTCAATCGATCAGTCTAAGCTCTTGAGATCTGCTCATAAGACAACTGTTAAGTTCGTAAAATAAATTATCTAGATAATTAGTTAATCTGATAAAAGGAGCTATCCGGAAACAAAACCGAGTAGCTCCTTTCTTTTTGTCAATTTGTAAACCAAACTCCCGGAGAGTTGATTTTTCTGGCCTGATGTACTTCTCGTCCCTAAATATGAGAAAAATATTAGCAAATGATTGTTTAGTAATATATTAGCCAAATACGACCTTTTGTTCTAGAAAAATAATTCATGCTAGTTCACATTTATACGGGTCAAAACATATTTTTATACGGATAAAAGAGGCATTTCATACGGTTGTATCGACCCGACGCGACTATATGTATCGCCTTACGCGACTATCG
>ENA-OQDF01001126-OQDF01001126.1-human-gut-metagenome-genome-assembly--contig:-NODE-1126-length-11025-cov-1.266654_pt1 | contig 11025 bp, 17 predicted proteins | sample MGYA00242769_ERZ504597 | MGnify/ENA primary metagenome ERZ504597 (study PRJEB26092, sample SAMD00036305) | human gut metagenome | host: Homo sapiens | study: EMG produced TPA metagenomics assembly of...
TAAATATACAAAAATAAATTATCTTATTTGCTAAATTCTAAATTAATATTATGGATAATTTTTCTCTATGGATTAAATTAACTTTATGCATTATTGATTTAATTTCATATATGTTATTAACAAATAATTTCGTATATTTTTAATCCATCTCAATCTTTACTATCATTTTTTGTGGATTACTTATCTATCGTAGCTACTTTCATAATTTTATCTAACTATTTACGAAAAAGCTTTCTAAATCTTCAAACAAAAGATTGTATTTTATCACATATTTTATATAAATTAGATAAAAAATAAACATACAGGAGATTATTATCATGAAAAAAATCTTTTTACTGCTAAGTTTATTATTAATGACCTTTTCTCTAACAGCTTGCAATGCTCAAGTAGAACCAACTCAAGATAATACTACAGCTAATACTAATGTAAAAACAACAACTGAGACTACATCAACTTCAACACAAACTAAAATTATAAAATTAACAACTACTAATAATCAAACTATTGAAATCGAATTAAATAATAGTCCATCTGCTAATGATTTATATAATCAATTACCACTATCCATAGATTTAGAAGATTATAGTACAAATGAAAAAATATTCTATCCACCTAATAAATTAAATACAGAAAGCACACCTAAAGCCACACCAAAAATCGGGACTTTTAGCTTATTATGAACCATGGGGAGATGTTGTTATTTTCTATGATGATTTCCGTGCTAACAACGATTTATACGAATTAGGTCATGTTATTTCTGGTGGAGATATAGTATCCGAGCTATCAGGTACAGTAACTATTGAAGCTATGCCTAATCAATGAGGTTATTTATCATGAACCGTAGAGATTTTATCAAATTAAGTGGCTCAGGTTTATTAACTCTATTTTTGAGTGGTTGTGGATTATCTGCATTGACAAATAAACCTGAAACAACAGCTAATGCTAATGATCATATAGGAGAAAATAAAATGAAAATTGTAGTTATTACAGGTAGTCCTCATAAAGCAGGAACTTCAGCTTTATTAGCTGATAAATTTATCGAAGGTACAACTAATGCTGGACATGAAGTCTTTCGTTTTAATTCTGCATTTGAAGATATTCATCCTTGCCAAGGTTGTGACCATTGTGGTATGAATGGACCTTGTATTCAAAACGATGCTATTGAACAAACACTCATGCCAAAATTAATTGGTGCGGATTTAATTGTTTTAATTACACCTCTTTATTATCATGGTATGTCCGCACAAATAAAAACTGTTGTTGATAGATTTTATTCACGTACAGGCTCCTTGCATCGCAAAAATCAATTTTAATGGCAACTGCTTATAATAGTGCTGATTGGACTATGGAAGCTTTAGTTCATCATTATGAAACTCTAGTGCGTTATATGGAATGGCAAGATATCGGCAAAGTTTTAGCCATTGGTTGTGGCTCTCGTCCTATCATTGAACGTACAGAATTTCCTAATCAAGCATATCAAATAGGCTATAACCTTTAATAAAATTCATTTAAAAGTGAGGGATATTTATGAAATACTTACTATCTATATTGACCTTTTGTAGTGTTTTATTCTTAGGAATAACTTCTAGTTTTGCTAATTATCAAGCTGGTTCTTTGACAGCAAAACAGCAAGCTATCATTCCTATTGCTTCTTATACAGCTACTGGAGATTTAAATAATTTAAAAACAGCTATAAATGAAGGCTTAGATAGTGGACTAACCATTAATGAAACAAAAGAAATAATGGTTCATCTCTATGCTTATTGTGGTTTTCCTCGTGCCTTAAATGGTCTTGCTACTGTAGATGAAGTTTTATCCGAACGACAAAGCAAAAATATTCATGACACTATAGGCAATGATGCAACACCATTACCAGCAAATACAGATATTTTAGCTCTAGGTACTAGAGTTCAAACTCAATTAGCAGGAGCACCAGTGAATATTGCTAGTTCTTCTGGCATTGATTACATGTTAAAAGCACATCTTTTGGTGATTTATTTGCTCGCGATATCTTGACTTATCCAGAACGTGAAATTGCTACAATCTTTGCTTTAGCAAGTATGAACGGAACAGAAAGTCAACTTTTATCCCATCTAAATATTGGTATCAATGCAGGACTTAGCAAAACTCAATTACAAGATATAATCAACACTTAGATGCAAAAGTTAATAGCCAATTAGCCAAACATGCCCAAGAAACCCTAGATAACTATCTTGCCTCTTCTAAATAAAATACCATATAAAAAAGATACACCTTAAAGTTATTCAAATTAACCTTTAAGGTGTATTTTTTATGTTATAATACTTTTATTAATTACTATAAGGAGTAATATTTTATGAATTTTATAGAAGATAAAATTATAAATATATTAAAAAACTTACCTAATGAATCTAATTACTTAGATTATAAACAAATACCTTATTTTAAAGAAAAAAAACCTGCATTTATAAAAGATATTATAGCTTTTTTAAATTCAAAAGAAGCTCTTGAAAAAGATAAATTTATTATAATCGGTGTAACAGATAAACTTGAATTAATGGGATTACCTAAAGATAAACAGATGCTCGATGATGCTAGTTATCAAACATGGATAACTACACATATAACACCACAGCCTATTATTGAAACAGGTTCTATATCTTATAAAGAAAAAACATTTGGATATATTTACATTCCATCTACTAAAAATAACCAATATATATATGAAGTTAAATTAAGCTGTATAAATAATAACAAAGAAAATAATATAGTATTACAAGGTCAATCCTTTGGTAGAACTGGAAGTCAAAATAAAGTGCTTTTTCAAAAAGACAGAATAGCATTATTGTCTGCTATTGAAAAAATAATCAACGTTTTACTAATTAGAACCTATTTATTTATCTCAAGATAGTGATTCTTCTATTCCAGTATTTATAGTTGCTTGTATGTTAGGTTCATGGAATGAGCGATATCCCAAAGATATAGAATTAATAGAAATATTATCAAACAGAACTTATAGTGATTTTAAAAACCTTATATTATCTTTACAAAAACAATATCCTGCACAAATACAATATCAATTATCAGAATGGACATTTGCAAATAATATAGATAATTTTGAAGAAATATCTAGTAAATTTAAAATCGATTATATTTATAATTTATTAAATAAGACACTCGATGATATCTTTAAAAATTTTAATAAAAACGATGGATATTCCTATACATTAAGAATTCATATATTAGAATTTTTCTCTGCTATGATATATAAGTATAATTTTTTAAATCCAAGAGATAAAGAAGGTATAAAAAACAAAATAATATCTAAATTTTTTACTTATGATTATGAAGATTTATATACTATCTTAAAAAATAATATATCATTTGTTATAGAAATTTATCCTTCTCTTTTCTTAGAGTATTTATCAATAAAATTATCTTCCAAGATTTCTCAAATATCAACTAATTTTAATTGTGATAAATACTATATATTAATAAATAATATTATTTCATTAGGTTTTTATGATAGATATTTAAATTTATCAATCAAAAATTTATTCACTTTAAGCCAATATGATGAAAATTGTTTAAAATATCTTGCAACATTAATAAGAATCGTCACTATAAAAAATAGAAATTTTGAACAAATTGAATTTATTCTTAACGACTTATCTAAAATAAATGATAACTTGGCATGGAATCTATTATTAGAAACAATAGGATATTTTACAACTACTATAAGTCCTATACAAATCAAATACTTAAAAAAATTGATATTAATAATATTGATTATTTTAATTTAGACCTTGATACTACAAATTTCTTTTACAATCTATTATTTAAAAAAGCAACAAATAATGTTAATAGACTATCTATATTATTACAAGAAGAATATTATACTTCAGATAATAGACAACTTGAAAATTTAATACAGATACTTTCTAAAAATTTAGATTCATTTAATATAAAAGATAAATATTTATTATGGTTAAAATCTAAAATGCTTATCTATAGAAATATTTATGTAAAAAGATAATACTCACAATCTTAATCTAAATTTAGATACCTTAAATAAAATTCTTGATGAATCAATACCAGATACTTCTAAAATAGAAAAGTATTTATATTTCACTAATTCTGCTGATATAATTTATTCAGATGATATTAACAACAACAAACTTCTATCCAACAAAAAGTATTATACAAAATATCTATCATTCTTCAGGATTAGACGGTATTATAGAATTCGCAAAAAAAAGTAGAAAATCCTTGTAGCATATTTTTATATTTAAGTGATTTCATTACAGATGATGATGCAATAACATTTGTAGATATATTTTTAAGAGATTATGATAATACTCAAAAATATTTATATCATGGTATATTAAATAATGAACATATATTTCACATAATTCTAAAATCCTTAGCCAACGATTTAGACAAAGCAAAAATATTACGATGGGTTTACTTAGACAAAGACTTATTAAATACTATTAATAGTTTGTCAAAAAATGCTCAATTATATTATTGGGAAAATACTAATCTCTTTTCTCTTACTAAATCCAATAATTATTTGATTATAGACGATATCATTGATAATTTAATGCAAGCTAATAGATTTGCTGATGTTATTCAGATTTTTGTAATATTAATAATAAATAATAATAAAGAGACTTCATATTTGAAAATTAGTAATGCTTTAAAAAATATGGATATCGATACTATACGAGAAGGAAATTTAGATTATTATCTAAAAAAACTTATATCTTGGTTAATTACTCATTGTTCAAATCTAGAATTATTAGAAGAACTATTAATTATATCTTTAAAAGCTACAATTTTTCTTCAAAAATACAAATCGAATATTTTGATAAGAAAATTATTAACATCTTCCAAATATTATATAAATCTATTAGAAAAAATATACAGTCCTATTGATTTTAATGAAAGACATGTTTATCAAAATTTATTAACAAATATAAATATTGATAACGCTATAAAAAAGATTTTATAAATATTGATTCATTGTGTGAATGGATAAATAATGTTTTATCTTTAGGTAAGAAAAAAGATATTTATTCTCCTACTTACATTATATAGGAACATTACTTATTAATATACCAAGTGATAAAGATGGATTTTTATTAACAAAAAAATTGCTACTTTAATAGAAACTCTTAATTCTAAGATATTAATAGATGCTTATAAAAATAATATTGAATCATCAAATAATTATATTAAAATATTTAATCTTTTTAATGCAACATTAGATGAAAAAATTAATATTCTTCAAAAAAGCATCCGAATGTAGAAATAATGGATTTTGGCGTTTATCTGAAATGTTAGAACGTATAGCAGAAAATATACAATGAAGTAAATTACTAAATAAGTATTAATTTATATTATATACAAATAAAAAGGCGGTAGATAATACCGCCTTTAAATACATGAATAAACGCTATCTATTTCTTAAAGATATACATAAACTAGATACCATTCAACTATTTTAAAAAATATATAAGCCAAATAAAAATGGCAACCAATTAGATTTTAATTCTATTATACTAGGTTCAAACATTTTAATATATAGAGCCAGAAGTCAATGAAAATGCACTTCCAAGAGTTGTTAGCATTACTGTTCCAGCAGTTAAGTTACCATCATGGCCCATGCTCCGCGCCAAAGGTCAATCTTATAAATTATTATATTTCTAGTATTATAAAGCTTATTTTTATATTTTTTATTTAGCTAAATTAATTATTTTCATTATTTCTATATAATGAAAAATAAATGGTAACAAAATGGTAACAAAATTTTGTTACCATTTTATTTTACCAGATAAAGTCAAGAAAGATCTTTTTAATCCTTGAAAACTAAATCATCAAATCTAAAAACTACATATATCATTGATTCATGCTCTCCCCTGTGATTAAATTTAATTTAACTTTAACAAGAATTGTATTTCTCTATAACAACAAAAAAGCTCCTATTACCTAGATTTTTTCTAAGTAATAGGAGCTTCTTTTTAGCAATAAAAGAAAATGTTATTTAATTATAACTCTTTTATTAAATTTTATCTATAATTTTATTTACTTCGGCGATACCTTTACCATCTAGCTTATCTATTATCCCAAGATAAGCCACATTTCTAGCTACTACAGATGTGCTAGTAGTTGTAATTATTTGTTTTTGTAATTTGTCCTTAAGCTTTCGTTTTTCATCCTCAAGTTTGGACCTGATAAAAATTTTTGCAAACTCTTTTAATATGTTCATGCTTATTCCTCTGTTGGTGCTAATTTATTAACTACTTTTCTACAATCCAAAGACTACCATTTATGGCTACTGGTAAGAAAATAGTATCTCTAAATTTTACCCAGCCTTTTTCATCAACCGCACTATTTTTAAGCTCTGTAACAAAAGCTGTAGCTACTTCTTTAACCACCGGCAATGCTGTATCTTTAATCCATTTAATAGCTATATCTTTTACTTCATTGGTAACAAAATCCTTAATATTTTCTAAAACTTCATTTTTAATTTCATCAATAGTCATCATTTATACGCTCCTTTATTATTGTTGTTGATAAAATACTGCTTTACCTCTAATCGTCTGTAAAATTTTATAAAGATTATACCCAGGACAAGCAGTTGCCATTAAATCTCTATGTCCTACTACATGTGTAGTATCAATTGGCAATCCATAATCTGTACAAATATTAGCAAGAAGCATAGCTAAACTTTCAATTTGTTTTGATGTTGGCTCTCCAATTTCAAGATTTCCACATACATGAATACCAATTGTATGAGAATTTTCACCATAGGCATGTGCTCCTATTGTCCAATGTGGTCGACCAATTTCTATTGTTCCATCTTTACGAATTACATAATGATAACCTATACAGATCCAACCTTGAGCTTGATGACTAGCATTTATTTCTTTAGCAGATAAATCATCATCTGTTGGATTTCCTGTATGATGAATAATAATCATATCCGTTTTATTTCTATTTTCTAATTCTGAATAATTATATTGTAGCCCTAAATCTTTTAAGTAAACTCTTTCCATTAAGATATACTCCTTTTAATTTGAATAAGTTATTTTTTTGCTTTTATTTCTGTAAATTGAGCCAAAGTATCTTTTAATTTTTTAGGAACTGGCAAACCACAATTACTAGCATTTTCTAAAATACTTAAGCCTTCATTTCCAATAAAAAAGAGCAAGACAACATTTTTTTATCAATACGTCCTGCCCAATTAACACATCCAGCTGATGTGCTAATATTACTAAACAAAGAATAACTATTTTCTTGATAATACCTTTGAAACCTTTCCTACTATCTAAGTAAACATTAGACATTATATATGCAGCACTTAGACCAGTAATATAATCAATAATCATAAAAATTAACAATATTTCAATCTGATTGTTCCATTGCCCTATAAAGTGCTGCAACAAAACTCCCACAAAGCAACGCCTCCTCCAACATATGTTTCTAATCTAGTGGGAATTAAATAATTTATAAAGTTTATAATCTGTTCATACATAAATTACCTCATCAAAAATTAACTTGGTAGAATAGACTGCCTGCCATAGTGGCATACGCATCGTTATTATCTACATTATCATCGATAAATTTTTCTTTTGCCCATGCGATACTGCTTGCAATTAAAAAAGCCTCAAACGCAGAGCAACCCGCATTTCTTTGCAACTGGTCCGAAATAATATATCCAGCTGCAAAATGAAGGGCTTTATCCGTAGGAACACTATTTTGCATGTCATGAATAGGATTAGCATTTGCTGTTGCTGTAGATAAAAAAAGGCACAACATAGTACCATAATAATTTACGCATTATATATACTTCCTTTTAACTTAACCTTGAATTACTTGTTTAACAAATATATTTAAGTTCTTCCGTTATTATCTAAAAACCTCACATCTCCATTTTCATCTAGAATTATATTAAGAGTATGTGTTCCGTCACTTAAATTTATTTTAGGTTGTGCTGTTTGCTTTTGTACCATCAATACATCTTGTACGCCTAAACTTCCTGTAAGAGTCCCACCAGATAATGGTAAACAAACTTCTTTAGACCAATCTTTTATTTTTGATTTTATACTTTCTAGTGTTGCTTCCGATGAACCAAATAATTTTTTTATCAATTTCGCATGAGCATTTTCATCAGCATTATGTTCATCTAGTATTTCTATCGTTACAGCGTTACTTACATCAACTTGACCTGTAACATTATCTGTATCACCAACACCTTATATTTATCATTAAACGTTGATAAGGTATTTCTTTTGTTTCGTCATCGATATATCCAGGATAACTACCTGCATTACTATATGCTATTAATTTTTCTGTACCGCTATCCCCATTTTTAGCAAACAAACCTATTTCTCTATGATAAAATCCTGTTTTTACACCTTCATTATTATAAATAAATGTGTATCTAAAACGTCCGTCGCCTCTATCTTCCCATTCTGCTAATGTTACTTCTTTTTTAGACTTATAACGTCTGTATAATCTCTTATATTACCTTCAGATACGCCATCTCCTAACTTTACTTTTGTAATAATAAGTCTATCTTGACTATTTCCACTAGAAGCCTTTGCAATCATATTTAATCCTTCAGTAGTCATGGTCACTGGTGGAAACTTGCCATTATACTCAACTCCTTAACTTAAATTTCTATAGTATTTGCATCATCAGCTATTCCATAAAAAATAGTTTTTCCATCTAAAGATAAATTTCTCTCTCCAATACTTGTATCAAAATTCAATTCCATTTGACTAGCAATATTAACAAGTCCAAAAGCAGTAAATATATTATCTATTGGCTCAATGCTATATCCTTTTTCTGCTTCTACTTCTATTTGTTGAGCTATATTAATAAGTCCATAAACAAATACACTAGATTGTACGTTTTGCATGGCAAACTTTACACCTAAATGTGCTGGTTTATAAGTTTTATTGCTTCTTTCAATCCTTCCCAATCAAATAAACTTCCATTATTAAAACAAATATCGAAATAATAACTTTTCGTTATGCTCGATTAATTCACCTGAATTATCATTTAAAAATCTGTTTATCAGATTCGTCATAAAATTTTTAGTAGATACATCATGGGCATTTAATAATATTTTTATTCTATTGCGTCTGGTGGTGTAATTATCTCCATTTTGAGGCGTTATATTTAAAAATTCTTCCCAATACTTTAACCCCCATGTTGCAGTATCTACAAAAAACTGATAAAACCAATCCCTTATTAATAATCTTATTTTTTCGTGTTCTTTGCTACATGCATCAGCTACTGTTTTTAATTCATTATCTCTAGATAAAAATAAGGCAAATATCTTAAAATATCCGCCTCATTTTGTCTAAACCATTCAAATAGTAGTTCATCATTCAATCAAACTCACCTCACTTACTACTGGCAATTGCTCGCTGGTAAGTGGAATGTTTTCAATATCATTATTTACTTTCAAATCTGCGTAATCTAAAACACCTGTTGTAGTAGCATTTTGTAGAATAACACTACCCAGCTGTGCATAAGATACATATTTCTGTTTTAAAAACACTTCTCTTTAAGTAGTTATTTATAGCATTTTTATACCTTCTATATTTGCCGTTCCTTTTGTAACTTTTAGTTCTATATTTAATTTAAGCTCTGTTACACTTGCAACTGTTACCGTTGCCCCTATTATTCTTTGTGCTTCGATATATGTTTTAACTTTTTCTATTAAATCTTCACTGGCAATATTATTATTAGCATCTGTGATTATAACCTTTACAGTACCATTACCGTTCCAAAGGTCTATTACACTTACTTCACCCACTCCAGCAACTTCTGTTGCCAATGTCATATAGTGGTAGTTATTCCCACTTGTTGCAGGCATACGCACCTTAAAAAGTAATCTTTTTAAAAGTGTTTCATCGTCCTCTTCATCAAAGCCATCATAAGCAGAATTTTTATTATTTACAGCAGATACACCATAAATACTCACTGGTATTTTGTTATCGTATTTGCATCTACATTATAATTTTCGCCAGTCTCTTGAGACTGTGCTTTTATATCCACAGTTCCGCTATCTTCTATTTTTTTACTTTCTATAGTTAAAAAGTTTTTACCGTCATTGGTAGCAAATAGAGAACCTTCAGGGACTGTTATTCCTACTTGCCCTGTTACAGTTAAAACCACAATAGAACTAGTTGCTTCACGTCTTATTACACCATATGTTTCGGCACTTTTCGTTAGCCACGGGCCCCATGAAGTTTGTGGGAAAAAAGCTTCTACACTTAACCCTATTTCTGCATAGACCTTTTCAAATTCTTTTGAATTACTAGCTAATAAATCCCATGCAAAACCACCTTCTACAAGATTTACTTTACCGTCAGCTATTTTCGTAAAATAACTTTTTAGGCGTTCTAATATATTCTTTCTTGTTTCCAACTCAAACATACATATATCACACCTCAATTTTTGCGTAGATTTACCATATACAGTGGTAAGCTCTAATTTAAGTTATCTTTTTATTAACCTGTTTAACAGATATATCATTCACCGCCAAATATAAGGATTTACTAATAACGCTTCTTTAATAGCGTTATATAATTGATTGGCATTTATTACATTATTTGGCACCTTACCAATAAATTTTTCTAAATCTAACCCATAATCATCGTAATAGGCCCATATCGAAATCGTTCCGTTTGTAATACTTTATATACCCATACTTTTATAGCTTCATTTCGTGTAACTATTTTCATAGAGCCATCATCATTGTAAATAAAAGAATTTCTATTAAGTCCCATGCATATTCTTTAAATTCATTTTGCGTATTATATTGTTCGGTACTTATAGTAATTACCAGTCATAAAAGGATTAGCCATATTAATTACCGTCCAATCTTTTTCCCTTGCTTAATATCCAAAACTGTTTAACGGTTTATTATCACTTCCCTGTATTGGAATCATCAGGATTTTATCCCCCACATGCCACGTATCCGTATATATGATACTTGCTGTATAATCATTATCAATATCATGA
>ENA-OQDF01001128-OQDF01001128.1-human-gut-metagenome-genome-assembly--contig:-NODE-1128-length-11013-cov-2.095995_pt1 | contig 11013 bp, 16 predicted proteins | sample MGYA00242769_ERZ504597 | MGnify/ENA primary metagenome ERZ504597 (study PRJEB26092, sample SAMD00036305) | human gut metagenome | host: Homo sapiens | study: EMG produced TPA metagenomics assembly of...
CGAGATTGCGTCTCCCAAAAGCAGCTCCGCTAATCGGAATATCCCAATCTCAAATTTGCTGTTCGGTTTTCTGGAGCGCTATTCCCTGAGTCACACCGGATTCTTTTTGAGCGGTTCTCCTTCGAAGTTTATCGAACCGCGGTGCATTCAGCGAAGATTTCACAAGATTTTGGATGCCTGTGGATTGGAAAAAAGGAATTTTCATGTTTTAAGGCACACTTTTGCCACACGCTGTGTGGAAGCAAAAATCGACATCAAAACTCTGAGTGAGATTTTAGGACACTCATCTGTTACCATCACAATGAATCGATATGTTCATCCTTCGTTGGAGCTGAAGCGGGAAACGATGGAACAGCTGGCAGATTTTATTTCCGTCAAATAAGCCGTCAATCCGAATTGCCAAACGAATTACCGTTGTTTTTTCGCCATTATCGCAGAGTGGGCTACTCTGCGACAGAAAATAATCCCAACAACTCACCTGTGCATTGTTGTACACCGTATAGATTCGGGTGTAAAGGGAACTTTTGATTCTACGGCAGAAATTCGTCTGCTGAGAATATAACAAACTTTTACTTGAGGAGGACTTTATTATGAATTTGATGAAATGCCCCAACGGCCACCACTACGATGCTTCCCGGTTCAGCAGCTGCCCCTTCTGCGGCATGGAAGGTGTGAACGTTGGGCCGGATCAGACGACGGTTCCTTTGGACGTCCCGGTGTCTCAGCCGGTCCCAGCGTAGCGACTGAACCTCTGAGCACTGCAATCCCCGATGACGATGACCGCACGCTCCCTGTAACTGCAGATATGTTGGACGGTGCTACAGAAAGTCGGCACCAGTTGTTGGTTGGCTCGTCTGCACGGAAGGTGTGAATAAGGGAACCGACTATCGTCTGCATCAGGGCCGCAATTTTGTGGGTCGTTCTTCGGAGATGGATGTCTGCATCCTTGGCGACAACACGGTTTCCCGCAGCTCTCATGCGATTGTTGTGTATGATCCGCGTAGTAATGTGTATCTTGCGCAGCCGGGCAGCTCTAAAGAGCTGTTCTATGTGAACGATAAGCTTGTGCTCAACCCAATTGAGCTGAAGGCCATGGACCAGCTCAGCATCGGCGACACGAAACTGATGTTTGTTCCCTTGTGCAGCGAAAAATTCCACTGGTAAAACGAAATAAGGGGGAATCGTTGTGATAAATCGGGCTGGAAATAAAGAAAAGGCAAAACGTGTTCTGAATGAAAACGGAAATCTGTCCGGAATGGTCGGCATGGAGATTCTGTATCGGGTGATTGCGGCAATCACAAGTGTCCTGCTGGGTGCGATGATCGCAGGCGGCATTGGGGTCGTGTCGGCGGTTGTGTCGGCACCGTTCAAGCTGTTTGGTCTGGCGGGAATCATCATTGCCTATGTGCTGATTACTCCGATTGCAACGCTCGTCGGTGCTATCGCCGGTGGAGCAGTTGCCGGGCCGTTTGAAGTGGCACGATACCGGTACTATCTTTCTCTGCGGAAGAATGGAATCCGACCAAAAGTCACCTGCATCTTTGATGCATTTGATTTCTTTATGCAATTTGCCCTTGTTACAGGAGTGCGGATGCTGACGATCATGTGGATCCCGGTTCTGATCCAGTTTGCTACGCTGTTGCTGGCGGCTGTTGTTGCAGCGGCTTCTCGGAGTTATCTGGCGGCAATGCTGCTGGTGATGATCGGCATGATTGCAGCTCTCGTTGTTGCGGCCTACCGTTCATATCAGTTCTGGCCTATGGCTCTGGTGCAGGCAGATCATCCGCAGCTGAATGCAGAACAGGTTATGGAACGCTGCAAGGTAATGACGGAAGGTCATAAATTCGACCTGTTTGTCTTTGACCTCAGCTATCTCGGCTGGAATATTCTGAGTCTGCTTACCGGCGGTATTCTTTCTGTCCTGTATGTTGCACCGTACAAGATGATGGCAACTGCTTTTGTTTATGAAGAAATGAAGGGCCGCCCGGTCATGGTGGATGACATCAAACCGTCCACTGACGGCAACGGAATGACGATTGCTGTAGATCCGAAAAAATTGATGGGGATTGGCAGCACCGGTGGAAAGAAGCCGACTTCTCATATCCCGGCTGCTTCCAGAGCTGCGGGAGCAGCTCTGGAGGGGGTCGCCGGTATGTATGCGGGCTCGAGCTATCCGCTGGAGCCGAACCAGCCGGTCATTCTGGGCAGAGACCCTGCCTATGCGAAGATCGTTTTTTCTCAGGGTGCGCAGAAGATCAGCCGCCGCCACTGTGAGGTCATGTTCAACAGTCAGGTTCAGAAATATCGTGTTACCGATTTTTCCAGCAATGGCACCTACGTAAACGGAAGCCGCCTCCCTGCGAATTCTCCGGTGCTGCTGACCCGGGGAACGGAGCTTGCATTGGGCGATAACAACAATATCATCCGGCTGAGCTGAGTGATGCAGTATGCCTGAGAGACGCAGAAAAAGAACGAATCAGGATCGCGGAACAGATGAGGTGAAGCAGGATCGGAGCTTACTGTTGTATGTGCTGCTGTCTTTCGTGACGTTTTCGGTCTACCATTTTTATTTCATGGACTTGTGGGCGAAGGATGTCAACATTCTGTGCGAAAAGGATGGAAAACATACGGTGGGCGTCGAAAAAATGATGCTGTTCAGTGTCCTGACATTCGGCGTGTACAAATATGTGTGGCTTGCGGAGATCGTGGATCGCATTTGTGACAATGCGGCGGAATACGATGTGGAGGTCCGGCAGGACAGCGAAACCTTCTTTGTATGGATGATCCTGGTTCCGGTTCTTGGATATCTCGTCGCAATGTATCGAGCAATTCAGGATACGAACCGACTGGCTGAGGCATATGAGCGGAGCAGGCAAAAGCGCACGGAAGTGCACGACAACCCCAACACGAAACCTCCCCCGCCCTGTATGCGGGGGAGACTGTCTGGGTTGACCGGAAGTTTGGCGGGCAGAAGCTTTGAGCTGATACCCGGACGATCGGTGGAACTGGGTCGGAACCCAGCGGAGGTGTCGCTTATCGTAAGAGGCGAAAAAATCAGCCGGATTCACTGTACGGTTCAATATAATGGAAAGGATCTTGGGTTTAATGTTACCGACCATTCCCGGAACGGGGTATTCGTCAATGGGGTGCGTATTCCTTATAATGTGCCGACTTATGTGTCCGGGAAAAGTATTGTCGCACTGGCAGATGGTGCAAATAAGTTTCAGCTGATAGAAGCGGCGGACGAAGATGATAGGATCCGGCTTTAGGAGCAGACAATGAAGAGTAAAAAAATCATCGTTGCAGCACTGGTGGCAGTGGCTGCAATAGTACTGGCAGGATGCAGTCCGAGAAGCTCGATGGCAACATTATCCACCGATTCAGATTCGGAGACGGCAGAGGTCTTTTCGCTAGCCAAGGTCTTGAATCTTGGAACGAACTACTTGACCTCGCTGGATTATGATAACGCAATCTTGCAGTATATCGATATCATCCAGCACGACCCGACGAACAAGGAAGCCTATGCGGGCCTGTATGCCGCTTATGCAGCACAGGGAAAAGCCGATGAGGCAAACAAGGTCTTTGAACAGGCGCAGGAAGTGTTTGATGACGAGGCGGACTTCTTCCAGGATTTCTGGATGATGCAAAGCTGGTCTTTGAAAGCGGTGGTGGAAACGTTCCCTTCCAGATGCTTTCGGAACACTTTTGGAATGACTTGAATTCGGTCTTTGCAAAAGACGTGGGCGAGGCGTGGATTGCGGCAGACCCGCAGAATGCCGACCCATATGCTGCTGGGAGCACACTATGCGGCACTAGACGATGAAATCGGCATTGAGAAACTGCTCCAGAATGCGGAAACAAATGGCGTCGATTTCAACACCATCGATACCAAGATCAAAACGAACTCGGATGGAACCTGCACGCTGACGGTACAGATTAATGATTTCCTGAAGGATGAATCGGGGCAATCGGCATCTGTAAGTGTCAAGGTTGATGCGAAAGACAACGCTAAGACGGTCACCCAAAGGTGGCCGAGAAGCAGCGGACAGCGCAGCAAGCAAGGTCGTGGAAAAAGCGGACTCACCGGCGAAGCGGCCGGCATCGCAAATTCGATGGTCAGGAGGCTCTCCGAAAGGGCCTCGGCAGCGCGGGAAGCGGACAGGGAACCGAATCGTCCGGGACAGTGACGGCGCCTACCTATGACCCGTCGCAGGACAGCGGCGAAAGCGATGATTTTGACTGGTCGCAGATTCAATCGGAGTTTGATAGTCTGAAAGACGAATTTCCGTCTTAAAAGTCGTGTGGAGGAATGTGCATGAATTATAACGAAACCAGTCAATGGGCGGCGGATCTTGGAAGCGGCTACAGTTCGATCCGACCTCTTGGCGAGGGCGGGATGGGCACACTGTACCGCGCGCACAAAGACAGTCTGGATGTTGATGTCGTCATCAAGCGTGTAAAACAGAAGTTCAAGGGACGGATGGACGAGCGCGCGGAGGCCAATATCCTCAAAACGTTGAAGCACAAGTATCTTCCGAGAATCTATGACGTGATTGAAAGCCCGAGCGGCTATGTCTATACTATCATGGACATGATACCGGGCGAGAACATGCAAAACTACGTCAAAACGCACGGCCCGGTCAGTCAGAAGCTTGCATACCGGTGGGCCTGCCAGCTCTGTGAGGTAATCGCCTATCTGCACTCGCAGGTACCTCCGATTCTGCATTGTGATATCAAGCCCAGCAATATTATGATAACGCCCAACGAAGATATCTGCGTCATCGATTTCAACACATCACTTGTTTTTTCAAAAGGCGTACTGGCAATTGGCGCAACGCCGGGCTATGCGGCACCGGAACAGTATACCCGTCCGGGAGCATCGCCCGATACGATCGAGACGGTTCCGCTTGAAGAAACCATGCCGCTGCGAGGATACAAAGATGCGTTCGCCTATCAGAATGTCAGATCCAACAAGGGCCCGTCCGGCAGAGGTGTGAGCAATTCTGTCACGGCGGCGCAAGCAACCAATGCGGGTGGTTATGGCACTATCAGCAAGAGGACGGACGTTTATGGCATCGGTGCGACTCTATACTATGCAATCACCGGGCAGCAGCCCGGCCATTCGCTGAAGGATGTTCGGCCCATCACGAGCTATAAACTCAAATTCAGCCGTAGCTTTTTGCTCATCATCGCCAGAGCGATGAAGAAAAGGCAGGAAGAACGCTTCTGCGACGCACAGGAAATGCTCCGGGCGCTGCAGGATATCCATGCAATTGACGGACGCTATAAAAGGTGGTTCATTCTCAACGAGTTGTGGCGGCGGTCTCTCTTGTCCTTGCGGTATCAGGAACTTTGGCTATCCTGTTTGGCGTACAGCGAATCGGCGTGGAACGGTACGCCGCTTATGACGCCTCGTGCGGAAAGGCCGGACGGCCGCCGATGAAATGCGCTTTGATGAGGCGGAGCAGGACCTGCAGCAGGCTATCGCGATTTACGATGACCAGTTGGAAGCATATGTGGAACAGGCAGTCCTTCTCTATCGGCAGGGAAAGTATCAGGAGTGCATCGATGCAGTGGAAACGACGCAGTCGCGTGAGCTGAAATATTACAGCAGACAGAGCGTGGCAAACCTGTACAACGTGGCAGCGGAGGCCTACTACGAGCTGGAAAGCTATGAATCGGCTGCGACGATGTACCAGAAAGCGATAGGATACTCTCCTGATATCCTGAGCTATTATCAGGGTGAGGCGACCGCCCTGATTCAGCTGGGCGATTATTCTGGCGCGGATGAGGTCCTTGCAGAGATGGCGAAAGCTGTCCCTGACGCCGAACAAAGCGGTGCCTATCAGGTCGTTCAAAGCGAGCTTCTGAGAAAACAGGGAGACCTGCCGGATGCGCTGGATGCCGCCCGTAAGGCAATCGGCTCGGCGGACGGCAACGACCAGCTTGCACGCGCGTACCGTCTGGCAGCATCGATCTGTGAGGATATCGGAGACTCCATGCTTTCGGAGGAAATCAATCTCCTAAATCAGGGCATTGAACAGCTCCCCGATGGATATTACAACGCGCTGGCCGGACAGCTGGCGTCCGCATATATTCGTCAGGCGGAAGCGACCGGGAATCCCGGCTATCAAAAGATGCCTTGCGAACCTATCAGCAGCTGGAGAAAAACGGAAACACCACGCTGGAAGTCCGGCTGAATATCGCAATGTTGCAATATCAGCTACATGATTTCTCCAAAGCGATGGAGATGCTTCAGGCACTGAAAAACGATTACCCCAAGGACTACCGGGTGTATAAATGGCTCGCCTTTGTTCAGGGCGAACTTGATTTGCAGAACGGAGCATCCTACACGAAAACGCTGGGATATTACGAAACGGCTGCTGAACTCTATCGTGCAGAGCAGGCATCCGGCGTGTATGACCCGCAGATGGATGAGCTGGACCGCATGGCACGGAACAACTGGCAGTAAAAGAGGTGGAGAAAATGACGGTTGGACAAATCATGGTGGTGTGTGGTATCTGTCTGGTGCTGGTTGCTGTTTTATTGGCCGTGGTCGGGAGCGTTCTGCTGCACAAAAAGAAGAAAATGGTGCTTCTTGAAATCGAACACGAATACCGCTGAGAAAGCAGGAAAAGGAACATGAAATATTGTGCCGCATATTATTCCGATATCGGAATACAGAAGGAAACGAATCAGGATTCTCTCCTTCTGGTGCAACGAGGTCAGACTCAGGACGATGAAGCTGTCCTCGCAGTGATCTGCGACGGCGTAGGTGGACTGAAATGGGCGAGCGGAGCAGCGCAGCGGTCGTGACAGCCTTCCGGGACTGGTTCGATGAGCGTGTCGAGGAACTATATGAACAGGAAGAACCGGAGACGGAGCTGTTCGATGACTGGGACAATCTTATCCAATCGCTTCATATCCGGTTGAAAGACTACTCCGAAAAGGCCGGATTCCGCAGCGGAACGACAGTGGAAGCTGTTCTTTTTATGAAAGGTCGGTATTACATCTGCCATGTCGGAGATTGCCGGACATATATCATTCGGATACCCTCACGCAACTTACGACAGATCATACCATCGTCCAGCGTGAACTTACCGAAGGAAAACTGACACCGGAACAGGCCCGGAAAGATTCGAGACAAAGCCTCCTGCTTCAGTGCGTGGGAGCGGGCAAAGACGTGAAACCGGATTATCTTTCCGGTGAGGTTCTGCCGCACCGGACGTTTCTGATCTGCTGCGACGGGTTTCGCCGCAAGGTGACAGAGGCTGAAATAAAAAGAGCTGCAGGTATTCTTCCAAGGAGAAAAAGTTACATGAGGCTCTGGAAGAAACAGCACAGCTCTGCATGAAACGAAAAGAGACGGACAATATCACAGGCATCCTTATCAGCGCGGTCAGAGAGAAAAAAAAAAGGTCTTTTCCCATTATGGAAAAAGGCTACGCAGACTGCGGGGAAAAAGGTAATAAAGGATATCTTGCTGGAACACTCTACTCCGGCGGATAAAATATTGTAAAACAAAGGAGACATTATTATGGAGGACAACAGAAAATTTGCAACATTCTTTGCGGATGCCCCCAAGGGCAAAAAAATTGGAGCGGTTCTTTCGTGGATTGCAACGGTGATTTTGCTTGTGGCACTTTTTGTGCCGGGATATCAGCTGAGATACCAGATGAAAACGGAAAAGGGGACCTTTAAGGATATCCCTGCAACCATGACTTCTGAGCTTAAACAGATGAAAGAAGAAGCAAAGCTGAATTTTCAGTTCGGTGCGGGCACTACCTCCGATAAGATCGATGAATTCGTTGAAAAAGGCAGTACGAGTGTATTTTCCTATCTTGTCAGTCCCGATTTGCAGAAGGCAAGGCTGGTAAATCTTGAAACCATGAGTGATGCCCCGGATGATATCTCTAAAATTTGCGTGGCACTGTTGGTACTGTTCTTCGTGCTGGTCGTCGTAGCGGCTATTGCCAGTGTGTTCACGATAAGCTGGTGCGCACTGGCGGCGAACCTGATTGGCATCATCGAGTTGCTGGCAGTGTACTTCTTTGTGTTTGCGGGTAAATTTTCCATAGATCCGACGGACACTTCGATAACCAGCCGTGTTGCCCCTGCACTGACTATGATTCTGATTGTGCTCCTCGTACTGACCGCAATCATGTCCGTGGCTTCCGTGATCGTTAGCTATGCGGTGCATGAAGACGAGGAAGCGTTCGTGGACGACTGGAACAGCAACGATCCGAGTCGGGATGCCGAGACGAATCTGGTCGATGACGGCAATGCCACAACCGTGCCGGCAACGGACAACTCGATGACAGTCGTGGCCTCTTTGATCCAGATGAACACGAACCGGAGTTTTGCAATCTACAATAACACAGAGGTTGTGATCGGCAAGGGTTCTCAGGCAAACATCATCGTCTCCAACCCGATCATCAGCCGTGCCCATGCGAAGATTAGCTGCCGTAATGGTGTCTGCACCATTCAGGACCTTGGCTCCAAAAATGGCACGTTCGTGGGCGACGAGAAAATTCTGGGCAGCAATACAGTGACGCTGGCGAATGGTATGTATATCACGCTCGGAAACGAAATCTTCCAGTTCAAAATCTGAGCCGGGAAAGTATTAGGACGGGGTGAGATAAAAGATGGCGGGTCTGGAAGAAAAACTTTGTCCCGTTTGCTTTCAGGAAGCGATGGAGCATGGGGAGTGTCGGAACTGCGGGTATCATGCAGAAGAATCTTCTGCAGTGAAAGACTATCTGGCACCGTTCACCATTCTGAAAGAAAAATACCTGTTGGGCAAGAGCTTGGGACAGGGCGGTTTCGGAATTACGTATCTTGCTGAGAATATGCAGAGCGGCCTACGCTGCTGCATCAAAGAGTACTTCCCGTCCGGTCTGCTTCAGGGGAGGACACCAGATGGTGCCCTCATCCTGCAGATGAAGAAAACCGGCCTGAGTATGAAGAGGGAAAGCAGCAGTTCATTGAAGAAGCATGCGCTTCAGGAGCTTCGAGAAAATATCTCTGTCGTTGACATTCGGGATTTTTTTGAAGAAAACGGGACGGCATATTTTGCAATGGAGCTGATTGAGGGTTGCAATCTGCGGGTGTTCCGAAAAATCATAATCCGAAGCAGACGCTCAAGATGGCACTCCAGATGCTGTTCCTGCTCGGAAGTTCACTGGCAGAAGTCCATCGTTTCGGCATGATCCACGGGGATATCAGCCCGGAAAATATCCTTATCACACAGGACGGTGAAATAAAGCTCATCGATTTCGGCGCGGCACGCTCGTTCCGTCAGGGGAGCGATAGTAAAGAAAGAAAAATTTACCTGAAGCCGAACTACGCCCCTTACGAGCAGTATACGCAGAAACCGTGTCAGGGACCGTGGACGGACATTACGCACTGGCCGCAACTTCTACTTATCGTGTCAGGGCGCAAGATGCTGGACGCACTGAGCCGTGCGAAAGGAGCCTCCTATCCCCCGTTGCACGAGCTGTGTCCCGCTGTCTCCCGGCAGCTGTCGGACGTGATTGACAAGCGTTGGCGTTCGACTACCACGACCGTTATCGCAGGATGCTTGATTTTCTGGATGCACTGGAACAGGTCGTCCGGCCGGAGGACTACGACATCGATCTGGGGGCACTGATGCCGAAATCAAAGGCATCGAAGCAGGCTGAAATTCATGTCGAGACTTCCGACGACTCGGAGAAGATGTGTCAGGTTGAGGAGCAGAATATGCCAGAGCCGAAGGGCCTGGCCGCATTCTTCCATCCGAAAAAACGCAGGCTGGCATATCTGGAGCTGACGATGCGGAAATCGGGTGGTCACATTTCCAGACGGCGGTGGATAATCGAGCCGAATCGCACGGTGAAGGTCGGGCGTCTGGCGACGAGCGACGTGATGATGCCAGCGGATAACCAGATCAGCCGGAATCACTGCGAGGTGTTTTACAACGAGCCCAAGCGGGAATTTATCGTCAGGGACCTGTCCAAATATGGCACCTATCTGGCGGACGGAAAGCCAATGGAAAAAGAAAAATCGTATACACTGAAAGATGGCGATATTTTTGTGTCGTGTCGCCCGAGTACACATTCAAGGTGGTGATTGAAACGTGATGTCCCTGTTCAAGCGAAAAAAGGCAGGCGAGGAAGCCAATACCATTCCCGAAGCGATGGATGATATCACACAGACTCTTCTGATACCCGTAAAAGACGAAGGAGAAAAAACGATGTGTGCCGACGCCTATGAGACGAGTCAGGCGGAGATCGCCAGCTATACGTCGATTGGAACCCGGAAAAGCCAGCAGGATTCGATATGCTTTGATTTTGGGGATTTCTGCACAGTCTGCGCTGTGTGTGACGGTATGGGCGGGCTTACCGGGGGCGAACGTGCCAGTGCTTTGGCGGCGCATGGGGTAACGAGATACCTGCTGGAACACGCTCAGGCGGAAGATATTCCTACGGAGATGGGACGCGCAGCACTACGACTGAACGAGGAAGTCAAGAATCTCCGGGACCCGGCCAACCAGAAAATCGAAGCGGGGACGACTCTGACGACAGTGTTTCTCCGTAACGGGAAGCTGTTCTGGTGCAGTATAGGAGACAGCCATATTTACCTGTATAGAGATGGTACGCTAGAGCAGTTGAACATCGATCACAATTTTGGTGCCCAGCTTGACCAAATGGCACTGGAGGGCAGCATAACACAGGATGAGGCACTGCATCATCGCAGCGTGCTGCTCTGACAAGCTATCTTGGGATTTCGGAGCTGACATTGATCAGCGGAAACCGGATGCCGTTCCAGCTTCGGAAGGGAGATGTGCTCATTCAATGCACGGACGGGCTGTACCGCTATCTGCCGGACAGCACTATGTGCAGAATTTTGGCCGTGACGGGAAATCTGAAACAGGCGGCGGAACAGATGGTCAAAACGGCACTTGCTGTTCCCGGAGGGCACGATAATACGTCGGTTCTATTGGCAAGATATAAAGCTGAGATCGGAAAATTATAG
>ENA-OQDF01001129-OQDF01001129.1-human-gut-metagenome-genome-assembly--contig:-NODE-1129-length-11009-cov-1.443025_pt1 | contig 11009 bp, 16 predicted proteins | sample MGYA00242769_ERZ504597 | MGnify/ENA primary metagenome ERZ504597 (study PRJEB26092, sample SAMD00036305) | human gut metagenome | host: Homo sapiens | study: EMG produced TPA metagenomics assembly of...
GAAGTTCATTCGGATTCGAATGACTTGTTTGCCATCAAACAAGATAGCATTAGAAAAAGAAGCAAAATAGATATCATTACTGAAGAAGGTACGACAGGCACTATCAGGTGTTAAGTTATTTGTTAGGATTCAATTATTATTACCTACTTTCTTTTTTATTTGAGGTAACTTATCTAGATTGGTTACAAATAAATTGTATCATATGTCCTTCTCTATTTCGTCTCGAATTTGTTTCGTATTTGTCTCAAATTTAATTCACAAATATTTCTTTTTTTTATTATTTTATCTTTCCTTTTTCCTTCTTTCAATGGACGGATAGTCCAATGAATAATTGTTTCTTATATAATAAAAGCCTGTCAACAAATTATTTTGTCAACAGGCTAAATACATATTTATTTTACAGGAACATATTCTTTTTTATAAATTCTTTACTGTAACGATTACTTGTTAAATCTTGAATTGTATCAAAGAAAGATAAATCATCAATATAAAGACGATAAGTGACTTGTTCATCGTATTCTTTATTTATACAATCAATGTCATTTACTTTTAATAGATGCTCAATTTTTTAGTAAAACTATAATCAAGAGAAACATCATAGACATCGATTAAATGTTTTTCAACAATATTAGCTTCTTTTAAAGCATCAGCCACAGCTTGACTATAGGCGCGTGTTAAACCTCCAGCCCTAATTTAATGCCTCCAAAATATCTTGTAACAATTGCAATAATATTACTGAGTTCTTGTTTTTTTAAAACATTGAGCATTGGAAGACCTGCAGTACCTGATGGTTCTCCATCATCATTGGCTCTTTCTTTTGTACCTACAAGATAGGCAACACAATTATGTGTAGCATCTTCATATTTTTCTTTATAATAATCAATAGTTTCATTGATTTTTTCTTCATCATTTAAAGGAATGAGCGTACAAATAAACTCTGATTTTTTAATGACTAATGTGTGTTCAGTTATTTTTTCAATAGATTTCATTTTTTCACCTTCCGACTTTATGATAACATAAAACTTAAAAATAATCCATAATTTGTTATATTATATGAGGAAGAGGTGGAGAGTATGGAAAAAATTGCTATATTAGCGGATAGTGGATGTCAAATTCCTGTAGGCTCAAGAGAAAATGAAGGAATATTTATTGCACCACTAACAATCACTATGGAAGGTAAAAGTTATTTAGATGATATTGAAATTCATAGTATAGATGTTTTTGAACGTATGGAAAAAGACGATATTATGGTGATGACTTCTCAACCATCAACAGGTTCACTGCAAGAAGCAGTTCAAAAATCAAAGATCAAGGATATAGTCATGTTATTGGTTTACCTATCGCTACAGGACTTTCTTCAACCATGAATGGAATGAAGCTTGCGTGTGATATGTTAGAAATGCCAGTAACATAGTGGATACAAAAGGAACAGCAAGTAATCAAAAATATCTTGTAGAAGTAGCAGCAAAACTTGCTCATGAGGGAAAATCACCAGAAGAAATAAAAGATATTCTAGAAAAACTTGTAGAAGATTCAGCAACGATTATTATGGTTCCTAATTTAGAGCATTTAAAAAAGGGAGGACGTATTACTCCTGCTGTTGCAGCGTTAGCCGGACTTTTAAAAATTGTACCAATTATGAAATTAAACTATAGTTTAGGTGGTAAAATTGATAGTTTTGGTAAAGTAAGAACAGCTAAAAAAGCAAATTTAAAAATTATTGATCACATGGTCAATGAATGTAAGGTTAACAATAAGAATTATGTTTTTGCAATCGAACATGTTTTAAGTGAAGATTTAGCATTAGAAATGAAACAAAAATTGATTGAACAAATTGGAGAATGTGAAATACTTGTAAGAGAATTACCGGCTGTGGTTGGAGCTCATATGGGTATTGGTGGTATTGGTTATCAATATATTAGAAAATACGAAGGGTAATAAGGAGAAAAAGATGATACAAAGAGTAGATACGATAGAAACAGTTGTTGATGTTTTTAATATTGCGATGGATATACAGGAATTATATTTAAAACAAGGACCTTTTAAACAACTTTCGATGTCTGAAATGCATGTTTTAGAAGCTGTTGATAAAGAATCAAGTCCCTCAATGTCAGCTGTTGCAAATCATTTGAATGTAACACTTGGAACTCTAACGACAGCTGTTAAAAAATTGTAGAAAAAGGTTTTCTTATTAAAGAAAATCTACTCAAGATCAACGTATTTATTACTTAAGATTAACAAATCAAGGAAAAGAAGCTTTGAAAGTTCATGAACAATTTCATCATGAATTAGACTCTATTTATAGAAATCGTATTCCTGATGAAAGAGTAGAATGGGTTTTTTCAACATTAAGTGATATTTATAAAGATCTCGTTGTTTATCGAAATGAATTATTAAGAAGAAGAGATCAAAATAAGTAAAGTCAACATTACAAGTTGACTTTTTTTGATGTTATAAAAAGATTGGATCATAAAATTCTATACATAATGAAAAGGAAATATCATAGCTTATAATAGGTGATAGAATGCTTTGTATACAAAAAATAGAATTTTAATTAAACATTATCAGTTGATTATTACATTAGAATCAACGATTTTTGAATGTAAAATGAATCAACAAATTATTTCAATAAAAGGAAAAAATATTGAAATACGTTACTATAGTCAAGATGAAATTATGTTAATGGGTGAGTTTACATCAATTATATTTTCATGAATTTAGGCTATGATTATATTGTTATTGAAACAAATGATATTGTTTCATTTTTAAAAGAAACCAAAAAACATCAGCTCACACTTTTTCATTTACATCACTTGATGCATTACGTTATTCATTTTACGTTCCTATTTATCAAAGATATATCACATCTTCTATGCATTTACCCATTCAAAAAAGTATAGGACTACTTCATTATTTATTTCTTATCTTTAAATTTCCACAAATCATTTTTACACTCGCTTTTATAAGCACACTTTTTATTTTACCACACTATATTTATGACTATAAAATAACAGGCTCTCTTTCTATCGTGAACAATCAACTTCAAAAAGACTTCAATAAACAAATACAAATGATGCATCCTAAATTGACTTATCCTCAAATCAATAAACTTTATGATCATTTAAAAAGAAAATATCAAAGCGAAATTGATTATTTAAATGTTTATCAAAAGGGAAGTGTTTTACATGTTGAATATACACCCGCTAGTCATAATCAAAAGACGGTCTTAAAATATCAAGATTATATCGCTAAAAAAGATGGGATTATTCGTCAATTGGATGTCAAACAAGGAAATGTTTTAGTTAAAGTGAATCAGTATGTAAAAAAAGGAGATGTTTTGATTTCACATCAATTGAAGATACGAAACAACAAATAAAAATGATTCCCACTTTAGGAAGTGTAGAAGCTTATACTTATCAATATATAGAGGCTTCATCATCAAATGTTAAAGATAAAGATATATTTGCGTATTTGCTTTTTAAAATAAGAAGTCAATTACCAAAGGATGTAAAAATTGACAGGGAAAAAGTACTATCATATGATATAATAGAGAAGAAATATGTATTAAAGATGCAATATGTTTTTATAGAGAATATTGCAATTAGGGAGGATTCATGAAAGAAATTGTTAAGTTAGAAGCTTATAACATTGAACAACTTGTTAATTTATCTGGAGTAAAAGATGAAAATTTAGAAGTTTTAGAAGATCATTTTCAAGTTGAAATTTCTTTAAGAGGAGATGAAATGTCAATTGTTGGAAGTCAACAACAAATTGAAAAAACTAAAAAAGTCATTTATTCTTTGTTAAAACTGATTGTTTCAGGGGTTTCTATTTCAAGAAGAGATGTTATCTATGCTCAAAAACTTGTAGAAAAAGATAAGTTGGATCAATTATCTGAACTTTATCATATAAAAATAGCTAGAACATATAATGGAAAACTTATTTATCCTAAAACATTAGGACAAAAGAGTTATTATTATGCTTTAAAAAATAACGATGTGGTTTTTGGGATAGGACCTGCGGGAACAGGAAAAACTTATTTAGCTGTTGTTTTTGCAGTAGCAGCTTTAAAAAATAATGAAGTAAAAAAAATAATTTTAACAAGACCAGCTGTTGAGGCAGGAGAAAATTTGGGATTTTTACCAGGAGATTTAAAAGAAAAAGTAGATCCTTATTTACGCCCTTTATATGATGCTTTATACGATATGTTAGGTGTTGAACAAACTGAAAAGCTTATGGAAAAAGGTGTTATTGAAATTGCACCTCTTGCTTATATGAGAGGTCGTACTTTAGAAGATGCTTATGTTATTTTAGATGAAGCGCAAAATACAACAGATAATCAAATGAAAATGTTTTTAACACGTTTAGGATTCAGATCAAAAATGATTGTAACAGGAGATATTTCACAAATCGATTTACCAAGAAATACAACTTCTGGACTTATTCGTGCATTAGATATTTTAGAAGGGGTTAAAGGGATTTCATTTATTCATTTATCAGCGATGGATGTCGTAAGACACCCTGTTGTTCAAAGAATAATAGAAAGATACGATGGGAATAATGAATAATATATTATTAATTGAAGATGATATGTCCATCAATAAGATACTTGCCTATGAACTTAGAAAAAAGGTTATTTAGTAGATAGTTTATATGATGGAAAAGAGGCTGTTTCGAGATTTAGTAAAATGATTATGATCTTGTTTTGATTGATTGGATGCTTCCATATAAGATGGTGTCTCTATTATTAAAGAAGTAAGACAAAATGATTATGTTAAACCACTTATTTTATTAACGGCACGCAGTGAACAAGAAGATATTATTAAAGGATTAGAAGCAGGGGCAGATGATTATTTAACAAAACCATTTCAATCAGCAGTTTTAATAGCGCGAATTGAAGCTCATTTAAGAAGACATCATAAACATTTTTAGATGAAATTAAATTTGAAGATGTTATGATGAATACTAAAAATCGAGAAGTGACAATTGATGATCATGTTATTGTTCTAACAAAAGTAGAATATGATTTATTAAAAATGTTTATGGAACATCCTAAAGAAGCTGTTTCTCGAGAACTTTATTACAGTCTATATGGGGATTTCAATATGATGGAGATACACGTATTGTTGATGTTCATGTTTTTAAATTAAAAGGAAAGTTAAAAGAAAGTCGAGTTTCTTTTAAATCTGTAAGGGGAGTTGGATATAAGTTGGTGAAAAAAGATGACTAAAAGTTATTTGAAAGTTGTATTGATGGGAGTTGTTACTTTATTACTTTGTTATTTTAATAAGGCTTACAGTCTTTATATTATGCTTCTTTTTATCTTTGTATGTGCAATCAATGCTTATCAATTAGAAGTCATTATCAACGAATGGGACGTTTTTTCAAAGAGAAAAGGATAATGAAATAAAGGAAGTAGAAATTGAAAATAAATATCATGAAAAGATATTAAGTCAATTGATTCGATCAATGAATTTACCGATGTTATTTATTGATAAAGAAGGGAAAATAGCTTTTACCAATCAAAGTTTTAGAAAAGGCTTTGAAATACCACATTTAAAAGGAAGATATTATAAAGATATATTTGTAGGTGAAATGCTTGATTTAGTAGATCAATGCTATGTTTTTGAAAGACCATTATCGTCGGTTGTAAAAATACAGTCGAGATATTATCAAGTAGAATCTTCACCTGTTTTTTCTGATAAAGAACATCTTATTTTTGATGGAACGATTGTTTTATTTACAGACGTTTCTAAAATGAAAGAAATTGAAGATATGCAAAAACAATTTTTATCAGATGTTTCTCATGAACTTAAAACACCGATGTCAGCTATTATTGGAAGTGTAGAAATATTAAAAAGGGATGGTTTAGATTCACCAGAAATATTTCAAGAGTTTATGGATATCTTGTTGAAAGAAAGTTATCGTATGCAAAATATCATTAATGATATTTTAGAATTATCACGATTAGATCAAACAAGAGTTAAATTGGATTTTAAAGAATTAGATGTCAAAGCTGTTGTCAAAGAAGTATTGATTTATTTGAGCCAATGGCTAAAGAAAAACATATTTCTCTTATTTATCATAATAAAATAGAAAAACCTGTTATTTTAGATTATTCAACGGTTAAAACAATTTTAAGTAATTTTATTTCTAATGCAATTAAATACTCTAATGATGGTGTTATTACAATTAAAACTAAAAAAGAAAATAATATGTTTGTTTTAAGTGTACAAGATGAAGGAATGGGTATACCTAAAAATAAGCTGAATTATATTTATGATCGTTTTTATCAAGTAGATAAATCAAGAAGTTCAAAGATATCAACGGGACTTGGTTTAAGTATTGTTAAAAAATCGTCGAATTGAATCAAGGAACGATCGATGTTGAAAGTACTTTAGGGCTAGGTTCGACTTTACTGTCAAGTTGCCTATAAATCCCAAAGTTTCCCACAATGAGGATATAATTTAGACATATTTATTATTTATGATAATAGCATCAAAAGGAGGAAATATTATGAACGAAGATAATAAAAATAATTTTATATTAGTTGATGAAGATAAACCTAAAGAAAAGAAATGGAAAAAATAGTAAAAATTTTATTAGTAGTTGCTATTGTCTGTTCCTTTGCGATGAATGGCTATGTTTTTATAATATGATGTCATCATCAAGTGATAGTACAACGACCGTTACAAATAAAGGAACTGTAAAACAAGTCAATTATGATGTTAAAACAGATACAACAAGTGTTGTAGAAAAAGCGAGTGATAGTGTTGTAGGAGTTGTTGTTTATAAAAATACAACAAATAATGCTTTTGGATTTGGTGATAATTCAAGTTCTTCGAGTGAAACACAATCTGGAAGTGGTAGTGGGGTCGTTTATGATAAAACTGGTAAATATACCTATATTATTACGAACCACCATGTTATTGATGGTGCAAACAAAGTACAAGTTGTATTTTCAAATAATGAATATGTAGATGCAGAAGTTGTAGGTAGTGATGAATATAGTGATGTCGCTATTTTAAGATGTCAACCAAGCTTTGATGTAAGTGTTATTGATTTAGGAGATTCTAATTTATTAGATAAAGGAGAAACAGTTTTAGCGATTGGTTCACCATTAGGAATTCAATATTCAGGAACTGTTACTCAAGGTATTGTTTCAGCAACAGATCGTACAGTTTCTGTTGATTTAAATGATGATAAGTTGATGATTGGGATATGAATGTTATCCAAACAGATGCAGCTATCAACCCAGGTAATAGTGGTGGAGCGCTTGTTAATATGAAAGGCGAACTTGTAGGTATTACGAACATGAAGTTCTCTGATGAAAGCGTTGAAGGTATGGGATTTGCGATTCCTATTAATGATGTTATGACAGTTGCAGAACAAATTCGTACAAATGGTAAAGTATCTCATCCAGTTATCGGTATTTCAGGTGTTTCTTTAAATGATTATTCTTCATATGAACTTCAAAGATATGGTGTTAAAGTATCTGTTGATGAAGGTATCTATGTTGTTAAACTAACAAGTGATGGTGCTGCAAGTAAAGCTGGAATCCAACAAGGTGATGTTATTGTTAAATTAGATGGTAAAGATATTACTACTTATAAATCGTTCTTAACAGCACTTTACTCGCATAAAGCAGGAGATAAAGTAAAAGTTGTTGTTAATCGTAGTGGCACAGAAAAAACAATTGAAGTTACGCTTCAAGAAAAATAGATATTGCTTAACGCAATATCTTTTTATAATTAATGTAGAATGATTGAAAGAGGAATTATATGAAAATAGGTATTTTTGATTCGGGAATAGGTGGCTTATCAGTATTATATGAAGCAATGCAACTTTTACCTCATGAACAATTTATATATTATGCTGATGAAAAACATGTTCCTTATGGGGAAAAAACAAGAGAAGAGATCATTGGCTATGTAGATGAAATTATTCAATTTATGATTGATCATGATTGTAAGGCCATTGTCATTGCTTGTAATACAGCAACCAGTGCAGCAGTTGCTTTAATGAGAAAAAATATGATATTCCTATCATTGGAATGGAACCTGCAGTAAAAAAGCAGTTGATTTATATGGAAATCAAAGGTATTGGTGTGTGCGACACCAATTACAGTTAAAGGTAAAAAGATGTTGGACTTGGTAGAAAGAGTTGATAAAGATCATTTAGTTGATTTGGTTGCTTTACCAAAACTTGTCCGCTTTGCTGAAAAACAAGAGTTTAATAGTGATGAAGTGCTTGCTTATTTAAAAGAGGCACTTTCGAAATTTGATTTTAAAGAGTATGGTTCTCTTGTTTTAGGATGTACACATTTTAATTATTTTAAAGATAGTTTTCATCAATTATTACCGCATGTCCATTTATTAGATGGTAATAGAGGAACAATTAATTATTTAATGAAAAATATTGAATTAGAAAATTTGGAAAGTTCTGTTGAATATTATTATTCTGCTAAAAGAGTAAGCGGTGAAGAATTAAAACGTATTGAACGCTATTTAGAACGTTTAAAAAATATGAAAGATATAGGTATATAATATGGTAAAAGCAATTTTTTTGATATCGATGGAACACTTGTTAGTTTTAAAAATCATCAGATTCCTAAATCTACATTTGATGCTTTATATAAGTTAAAAGAAAAGGGAATCAAGCTTTTTATAGCAACAGGAAGAGGAAAAGATGGATTAGATGTTTTAAATGATTTTCCTTTTGATGGTTATATTACGTTAAATGGACAATATTGTTATACAAATAATCAAATTATTTATTCAAATACAATCAAAAAAGAAGATCTACAAGCTTTATTAGATTAATTTAAAAAATCATCAAGTTCCTTGTGGCTTTACAGAAGAAAATACAAAATACTTCAACTATCGTGATGAGCGTGTTGATGCAATTCATGCTATTACTCATAATGATGATCATCCTGCCGGAGATTGTAGTCATGTCATTGATAAATCGATTTATCAAATTTATGTGTTTTGTTTGATAAAAATGAAGAAAAAGAAATCTTAAGTCATATGCCTCATTGTATTTCAGCAAGATGGCATCCAACTTTTTGTGATATTTCACCAATAGGTGGAACAAAACAATTAGGAATTGATAAATTTTTAGAATATTATGGTCTTGATTTAAAGATACGATGGCTTTTGGTGATGGGGGAAATGACATGCAAATGTTGCAACATGTCTCTCTTGCCGTAGCTATGGGAAATGCGGGAGATGAGTTAAAAAGCATTGCTGATTTTGTGACAAAAGATGTGGATGATGAAGGTATTGCCTATGCATTAAAACATTATGGTTTGATAGACCTTTAAAAATAAGAAAAATTATTATATAATAAAGAAGCAATAAAATAATACTTCAGGGCAGAGCGAAATTCTCTACTGGCGGTAAACTCCGCGAGCCAAAGATGGCCGAACTGGTGAAATTCCAGTAGCAACAGTTATAGTCTGGATGAAAGAAGTGTTTTTTGTAATACTTTTTATATACAAAAACGTACCTAGAAGATTATTTTAGGTGCGTTTTCTTTGTTAAAGGAGGTATATAAAATGAGTACAAAGAAAATAACAACAGTAGGGATGCTTTGTGCCATGGCAATGATCGTTAATGTATTTATTTCATTTCCCATTGTTCCAGCGGTATCTTTTTTAAGGTATGATCCAAGGATATTTTAATTGTTATTGGGGGATTTATTTATGGACCAATGACATCATTATTAATGAGTTTTATTTGTTCGATTTTTGAAATCATGTTAAAGGGAGGCAATATTTTAGATGTCTTGATGAATATGGTTTCAACGTGTTCTTTTGCTTGTATGGCAGCTTTTGTCTATAAAAAAGTACATAATCAAAAAGGAGCTGTTTTAGGACTTGTTCTAGGTGTTATGTGTACAACAATATCTATGCTTATTTGGAATTATATCATTACACCTATTTATTATGGAATGCCAAGAAGTGCTATTGTACCAATGTTGCTTCCAGGAATATTGCCTTTTAATTTAATTAAAGCAACGATGAATGCTGCCATTGTCTTTTTCTTATATAAACCAGTGGTTCAAATATTAAGAAGAAGTCATTTAGTGGAGAAATCTGATCGACAAGGAAGTGTTTATAAAGGTTATGTCTTTGTCGTAGGTGTTGTTTTAGTGACAATGATTTTGTTTGTTTTAGGATATCAAGGAATTATATAGGGAGGAAATAAGATGGAATTTTTAGAAGCTAAAGAAATCATGAAACAAAAAATGGGAGATTGGAAAATTATGGCACTTGCCAGTTGCGAGGATAATTATCCGATGGTGAGAAATGTCAGTTGTCTTTTTATAATGATAAAATCTATTTTAAGACAGATAAGAACTTTAGAAAGACACAGCAGTTGTTTAAAAATAATCGTGTTGCAATGTGTTTTAATGGAACACAAGTTGAAGGGATTGCTGTTAATAAAGGATTGGTCGTTGATGAACCAGGAAGAGTTTTTGAAAAGAAATATAAAGAGTATTTATGGCAAAGTTATAATGCTTATTCTCACGTTGATAGTGAAATTTTAATAGAAGTGACTCCTGAGTTTGTGGAAATTTGGGATGAAGATGAAGATCGAAAGGCTTTTCAATTGTTTATTGATTTTAAAAAGAAAACAGTTGAATATAAACCTTACGATTAAGAAATCATATGATTTGATTTCTTTTTTTTGAAGTGCTAATATATATAAGAAAAGAAAGTCTTCAGGCAGGGTGAAATTCCCGACCGGTGGTGATAGTCCACGAGCAGATGCAGAAAAGGTGCAATTCCTTTACCGATAGTGAGAGTCTAGATGGAAGAAAGACATTTTTTTAGATAATGTTTTTAGTCATGGAGATTAGTATTTTCATGATATTTTTTATTTTAAAGGAGAATTATTATGGAAAGTACTAAGACACAAAAAATGGTTTTAGCAGCAATGCTGGCTGCACTTGGGATGATTTTAAATCTTCATTGAGATTCCTTATCCCTTTGCTCCTTGGTT
>ENA-OQDF01001131-OQDF01001131.1-human-gut-metagenome-genome-assembly--contig:-NODE-1131-length-11001-cov-1.560419_pt1 | contig 11001 bp, 12 predicted proteins | sample MGYA00242769_ERZ504597 | MGnify/ENA primary metagenome ERZ504597 (study PRJEB26092, sample SAMD00036305) | human gut metagenome | host: Homo sapiens | study: EMG produced TPA metagenomics assembly of...
TTTAACCATTCTGAATTTCATTGTTAAATGGTCGATCATTCCTGTGCTTCTTCTTCTGTGATGTATTCCTTTGTCAAGGTCACGCTGAATATAGATATCAAGGAATGTAGAAACACGTCCGATACTCATAGCAGCTCCATTCTGAGTTTTGATCGCTGCTAAATATCCAAAGTACATCCACTGAATTGCTTCTTTTGCAGTTTTAGCCGGTCTTGAAATGTCAAATCCATAAATCTGAGCCATTTCCTTCATGCCTTTTAAGCTTTTTTCTGTTCTGCTAATTCTTCACGAAGACGGATCACATCATCTGTCATAACACCCGCATCCGCAGTTTGCAAAATCATTTTCTTTTTCTTCTAATAAGTAGTCGATTCCGTATAAAGCAACACGACGGTAGTCACCTACAATACGACCACGTCCATAAGTATCTGGAAGACCTGTGATGATCTTGTTATGTCTTGCTTTTTTCATTTCTGGTGTATAAGCATCAAAAACAGCTGTGTTATGAGTCTTTGAATATTTTGTAAAGATTTCATGTAATCTTTCACTTGGTTCATAACCATAGTTACGACAAGATTCTTCTGCCATTTTGATACCACCATATGGCATAAATGCACGTTTTAATGGTTTGTCTGTCTGAAGACCAACGATCTGTTCTAAATCTTTTGTTTCTTCACTAATATAACCAGGTCCGTGAGAAGTTAAAGAAGATACGATGTCTGTATCCATATCAAGAACTCCGCCTTTTTTTCGTTCTTCTTTCTGAAGTCCCTGTAAGATACCCCATAATTTATCTGTTGCTTCTGTAGGTCCTGCAAGGAAGCTTGCATCTCCATCATAAGGTGTGTAGTTTTCCTGGATGAAATCTCTTGTATTGATTTCTTCCTTCCAGATTCTACCTTTAAATCCTTCCCATTCTTCAAACTGTTTCATTTTGAAAACTCCTCCATTTCTTGGATCAAAATAATTTCTATTACATTTATAAGTTAGTCTAATCTAACTACTTTTATTATAGCAAAATTTAGATCGAATACAATATACCTATTCGATAATTTTTCTCGTTAAATAAATAACAAGTCTTATTTTCGGTACTTTTTTCGTACATGTATGCTATTTTTCTTTGGTAATCTGATTGAAATTTTCTTTGAGATATCATACTGGCAGCAGTCATGAAACCGTGGCTCCTGCCAGTATCTTGTTAATTGATATGTTTTTATGTCTTTTGAAATTCTAGTGATGGAATAATCTGATTCCTGTAAATGCCATTGCCATGTTGTATTTGTTACAGCAGTCAATAACGGCTCATCTCTGACTGATCCACCTGGCTGTGCGATGTATTTTACTCCACTCTTATGTGCTCTCTCGATATTATCAAAGAATGGGAAAAATGCATCAGATCCTAAGGTAACATCTGTTAATTTGTCTAACCATGCTCTCTTCTCTTCTTTTGTGAACACTTCTGGTTTCTCAGTAAAGATATTTTCCCATGCTCCGTCTGCTAAGACATCCATGTATTCGTCTCCGATATAAAGATCGATCGCATTATCTCTGTCTGCACGGCGGATCTTTTCTTTAAATGGCAGATTCATAACTTTTGGACACTGTCTTAACCACCAGTTGTCTGCTTTCTGTCCAGCAAGTCTTGTACAATGTACACGAGACTGCTGTCCTGCTCCAATTCCAATTGCCTGTCCATCTTTTACAAAGCATACAGAATTAGACTGTGTATACTTTAATACGATCAGAGAAATCTTCATATCGATCAATGCTTCTTCAGGAATGTTTTTATTCTCTGTCACAATATTAGATAATAATTCATCATCAATTGGAAGTTCCTGTCTTCCCTGTTCAAATGTAACACCAAAGACCTGTTTATGCTCTAATGGTGCTGGTGTATAGTTCTCATCGATCTTAATGATGTTATAGTTTCCGTTTTTCTTTGCTTTTAAGATTTCCAGTGCTTCATCTGTATATCCTGGTGCGATCACTCCGTCAGATACTTCTCTCTTGATCAGACGTGCTGTGTCTGCATCACATACATCAGATAAAGAAATGAAGTCTCCGAATGATGACATACGATCTGCACCTCTTGCTCTGGCATATGCACATGCTAATGGAGATAAATCTCCCATATCGTCTACCCAGTAGATCTTCTTTAAGGTATCAGACATTGGACGTCCTACAGATGCTCCTGCAGGTGATACGTGTTTGAAAGAAGTTGCCGCAGGAAGTCCTGTCGCTTTCTTTAATTCTCTTACCAGCTGCCATCCGTTAAATGCATCCAAAAAGTTGATGTATCCTGGTTTTCCGTTTAATACTTCGATTGGAAGCTCACTTCCGTCTGCCATATAGATTCTTGATGGTTTCTGGTTTGGATTACATCCGTACTTTAATTCTAATTCCTTCATTTTTCTTCTCCTTTGATCTGCTGATTGACTGATTATTTGTTCTTATTTACGATTCTTGTCTCATATTCCCCTGTTGCAATATCAATATAACGTACAAATAGAGATACTTTGTTGTCTTCATTTAAGCTGTTCCAAAGTGTGTTTGTGAAATCATCGATATCTTCTTCGATTCCAACAAATTTAGGTTCTCCCTCGAAGCTTGGAAGTGGATTTCCATCATGCATATATGTATGGATAAAACGTCCTTCTCCTGCGATCGGATTCTCATATGTATATGTGTATCGGTTACAGGATTCTGGATTTCCATTATCACTCTTTAAAATGGACATTGCATAGTGGAATGTTCCGTCTGCAATCTTCATAAGACCTGAGATTCTTGGTGTGTAGTTTGGTCCGTCTGGTTCAAACTCACGGCTTCTTAAAGACTGCTCAAAAGTAAGTCCTTTTTCTCTTCCTTCATAAACAGTGTCTGTCTGATCTCCATTCGTAACGATCGTTTCATCCCCAAGAACACGGACAGGTGCATAGATGATAAGGCTTGGATCTTCTAACTTCGCTGGATCAAATGCCTGTGTGCGGATTCCTTCTCCATCTTCTACAAAAACACGGTTACGACTGTTCTCACTGCGTCCCATGATAAAGTATGCAGTCACCGCTTTCTTTCCATCTTTGGATCTTCCAATAACGATTCCACGTCCTGGATAAGCATTTTCCTTTAATTCCTGAGCAAGAGCTAACTTCTTCATTGGTCTTAAATCTCCTTTTTTGAAAATCTTAATTTATATTTCTTCTATTGTATATAAAAAATGGATTTAATACAAGAAAAATCTCATAATCACAAAATAAAGGACAGGTTTACCGAAATTTTAATTAATCCTGTCCTTTATTTCTATCACTTTTTACATGAACTTTCTTTTTCTACCTTATGATTTATTATAGCCTAAACAAAAAAGAATGGAACACCCTATTCCTGATATCCCATTCTTTTCTAAATCGCATATTTAATTTAATAATTAAATTACATTCTCTTGATTCGTTCGATCGCTTCAACTGTATTCTCATAGTTACCAAACGCTGTAAGTCGGAAGTATCCTTCTCCGCTTGGTCCGAATCCTGATCCTGGTGTTCCAACGACGTTGGCATCTTCTAACAGATGATCGAAGAATTCCCAAGATGTCATGTTGTCTGGTGTCTTTAACCAGATGTATGGTGCATTAACACCACCAGATACTGTGTATCCTGCATCCTGTAATCCGTTAAAGATTACTTTGCATTGTTCATGTAGTATCCAACCTGTTCTTTTAACTGAGCTTTTCCGGCTTCAGAGTAAACTGCTTCTCCAGCTCTCTGTACGATGTATGGAGCTCCGTTATATTTTGTTCCGTGACGTCTTGCCCATAACGCATGTAACTGTGTATCTCCACATTTTAAATCTTTAGGGATAACAGTATATCCTAAACGAACTCCTGTAAATCCTGCGTTCTTAGAGAAACTCTTTAATTCGATCGCACATGTTCTTGCACCTTCACATTCATAAATTGTGTGTGCAACGTTATCTTCTGAGATATATGCTTCGTATGCTGCATCATAAATGATCACGCATCCGTTTTTGTTTGCATAGTCTACCCATCCCTGTAACTGGTCTTTTGTGATTGTTGATCCAGTTGGATTGTTAGGGAAGCAAAGGTAAATGATATCTGGTACTTCGCTTGGGAAATCTGGTGCGAAGTTATTCTCTGCTGTACATGGCATGTAGATAACATCACTCCATGTTTCTGTTGCTTTATCATATGTTCCGGCTCTTCCTGCCATAACGTTTGTATCTACATATACTGGGTATACAGGGTCACATACGGCAATCTTGTTATCCTGTGCAAAGATTTCCTGAATATTTCCAGAATCACATTTTGCTCCATCACTTACAAAGATTTCATCTGCTTTGATATCTGCTCCACGATCCTGATAATCATTCTTTGCAATTGCATTTCTTAAAAATTCATATCCAAGGTCTGGTGCGTATCCGTGAAATGTTTCTGCATGTCCCATTTCATCTACTGCTTTGTGTAAAGAATCAATGATCGCTGGTGCCAGAGGCTGTGTTACGTCTCCAATTCCTAAACGAATAATATTTTTGTCAGGGTTTGCCTCAGAATATGCATTCACTTTTTTCGCAATTGTTGAAATAAGTAGCTTCCAGGCAGTTTCAAGTAGTTGTCGTTAATTTTAAACATAAATTCCTCCTAGTTATGATATATTAATGATTCTTTGATCATTTTTGCCATTTCGATAAGTCCCACACCACTGTTCATACTTCGCTGCTGTATATATGCGTGGGCTTCGCTTTCTGTGATCTGATTGTTCTGCATCAGTAATTCTTTGACTTCATCAAGCAGACGGATTTCTTCTCTGGTACGTTGTTTCGGCCGTTGTTTCCTTCGTCTTTGCTTCTCAGAAATTTCGGTAACGATCTCTCTCGTTTTCTCGACAAGTTCATGCCCCTTAAGAGGCATCGGAAGTCCTGTCACGTTCGAATACACACAGTCATCTAAATATTGGCGAGAAGCGATCAACAGCATCTTTATCTCTCCTGAGAGGTATTCTCTTAACTCGCTGTAGATCATATCTGAGCATTTGTATCCGCAGACGACAAGCCCTTCCTCAACACCTTCCATACGTTGAACTACCTGTGCACCCGTTGCACACACAGCGGTTACTTCAAAACCGCTTCTTACCAGAAGATTTCTGATACTTCTGGCGACTTCTGTTTTCGGGAATAAAACGATGACGTTACCAAGCTTCTCACCTCCCGTATCAAGTATCTGTCAATCATTAGATCTTATATAAATAACGATCGACTTCCCATTGTGATACGAACTGTTGGTAAGATTCCCATTCAGCACTCTTAGCTTCCACATATTTATTAAAGATATGATCTCCTAAGAGTTCTTTCATATAAGTGCTTTGTTTGAAAATCTCAAGAGCTTCTTTCATGTCTCTTGGCAGTGTATTGATTCCTGCTTTTTGTTTTTCTCCCTCAGCCATCTCATACTGATTCTTCATGGAACCTTTCCAGGGGTTAATTTGCGCTTGATCCCATCTAATCCTGCTGCAAGGCTAACTGCCAGTGCAAGGTAAGGATTGGCTGCAGAATCAGGACTACGAAATTCAAGTCTTGTTCCGCTTCCACGGGCTGCCGGTACTCGAATGAGCGGGCTTCTGTTTGACGGTGACCATGAAACATCAACCGGTGCCTCATATCCTGGTACGATTCTCTTATAAGAGTTGACCAGTGGATTTGTGATCAGACACATCTCATTTGCATGTTCCATGACTCCTGCCATAAAATAGAAAGCTTCATCACTGATCCCAAGTTCATTCTTAGAATCAGCAAAAATGTTCTTTCCATTCTTCCATAAGGACATGTTAAGATGCATTCCAGAACCATCCACTCCTGTAATTGGTTTGGCATAAAACTTGCATAAAGTCCATGTCTTTTGGCAATATATTTTACGATAAATTTAAATGTGAGTATGTTATCGGCCGTTCTTAAGGCATTGTCGTACTTAAAATCGATCTCATGCTGTGCAGGTGCAACTTCATGATGAGATGCCTCGATCTCAAATCCCATATCCTCAAGATCAAGATCATATCTCTTCTGGCACTTTCTCCAAGGTCTAATGGAGCTACATCAAAATATCCGGCTTTCTCATGAGAAACCGTCGTTGGGCGGCCTTCTTCATCTGTGTGGAATAAGAAAAATTCACATTCCGGACCGACGTTAAATTTATAACCCATTTTCTGGCACTCAACCATCACACGTTTTAGTACATTTCTTGGATCTCCTTCAAATGGGAGTCCATCCTGACCATATACATCACAGATCAGTCTTGCCACACGGTTTCCTCCCGCATTCCACGGAAGATCGCAAAGCTGTCAAGATCTGGATATAAATACATATCAGATTCTTCAATGCGGACAAATCCATCAACACTGGATCCATCAAATGTACACTTGTTATCTAATGCTTTCTCAAGCTGTCTTGCGGTGATCGCGACGTTCTTCATTGTTCCGAACAAGTCAGAAAACTGTAGTCTGATAAATTCTACATCGTTTTCTCTGACGAGGTCTATCACATCTTGTTTTGTGATCATCGACCCATAACATCACTCCTTCTTACTTCTATTAAATCTGTGCGATATCAACTAACGCTGAGCTGATCTCTGTTCCTGTTTCCAAACTAGTCAGCAGAGCATCTGCCGTATCAAGACTTGTAAGGCATGTTACTCCTGTTTCGATCGCGTAACGGCGGATCAGGAATCCATCTTTGCTTCGACCTACACCCTGTGATGGTGTATCAATGACTAAATCAATTTTATCATCTAAAATGAGATCTAGCAAGTTTGGAGATGGTTCTTCTAATTTATTGATTGGTTTTGCATGAACTCCAGCTTCATTTAAGACTCTGCATGTGCTCTTTGTTGAGAAGATCTCATATCCTAACGCTTCAATCTATGTCCGATATCGATCGCATCGATCTTATCAGAATCCTTGACTGTTAAGATCATCTTCTTATATTTTGGAAGATTGACTCCAGCTCCTAAGAACGCTTTATATAATGCTTCATGGAAGTTCTTAGAAATACCTAAGCACTCACCTGTAGATTTCATTTCAGGTCCAAGCTGATCTCTGCTCCTCTTAATTTTTCAAATGAGAAGACAGGTTTCTTCACTGCATAGTATTCAGATTCTTTCTGAAGTCCTGGTTCATATCCAAGATCTCTGATCTTTGCCCCTGTGATCACTTTCGCTGCTAATGCTACGATCGGAATACCTGTACTTTACTGATATAAGGTACAGTACGGCTAGATCTTGGGTTTACTTCGATGACATATACTTCATCATCTGCTACGATAAACTGAATGTTGATCAGTCCGATAACGTGTAATGATTTTGCAAGTTTTCTTGTATATTCTGCGATGATTCGTTTAATCCTGTCTGTTAAATTAATAGATGGATATACGGAAATGCTGTCTCCTGAATGGATTCCGGCACGTTCCACATGTTCCATGATTCCTGGGATCAGAATATCTGTTCCATCACAAACAGCATCAACTTCGACTTCTTTACCAACCAGATATTTATCAATCAAGATTGGATGTTCCTGCTCGTAACGGTTGATAACTTCCATAAATGCTGTAATATCTTCATCAGATACCGCAATCTGCATTCCCTGTCCACCAAGTACATAAGAAGGTCTTACAAGCACTGGATATCCAAGTTCATGTGCAACTTTGATTGCTTCTTCGCATGTAAAGACTGTTGTTCCTTTTGGTCTTGGGATACAGCATTCTTCTAAGATCTCGTCAAATAATTCTCTATCTTCAGCTGCATCTACATTTTCAGCACTTGTTCCAAGGATTGGTACTCCCATCTTCATCAGTGCTTCTGTTAATTTGATCGCTGTCTGTCCACCGAACTGTACGACTGCACCGTCTGGTTTCTCAAGATCTACGATACTTTCTACATCTTCTGCTGTTAATGGTTCAAAATAAAGTTTATCAGCAACATCAAAGTCTGTAGAAACTGTTTCAGGGTTGTTGTTTACGATGATTGTCTCGTATCCTTCTTTGCTTAATGCCCATACACTGTGTACAGAACAGAAGTCGAATTCGATACCCTGTCCGATACGGATTGGTCCAGAACCAAGTACCATGACTTTTTCTTTCCTGATGTTTCTTCGACTTCATTTTCTCCGTCATAGCAAGAATAGTAGTAAGGTGTTGCTGCATCAAACTCAGCTGCACATGTATCTACCATCTTGTAAGATGCATGAATATTATATTCATTTCTTAATTCTTTGATCTCACGTTCTGTCTTACCTGTTAAGCTTCCGATCACTTTATCTGGGAATTCTAAACGTTTTGCTTCCTGTAATAAAGCTTTATCTAATGTATCGGCTTGTGCTAATTTCTTTTCCATCTCAACTAAGACTGCGATCTTATCTAAGAACCAGCGGTCAATCTTTGTGATGTTAAAGATCGTATCATAGTCAAATCCACGACGAATTGCTTCTGCAATCACATAGATACGAAGGTCGTCGATCTTTTCAAGTTCTTTTAATAATTCATCATCTGTTAATTTATCGTAATCACCGAAAATTAAGCTGTCTACATGCTGCTCTAAGGAACGGATGGCTTTCATTAACGCCCCTTCAAAGTTTGTTCCGATACTCATAACTTCTCCAGTTGCTTTCATCTGAGTTGTCAGAGTACGTTTTGCATGAATAAACTTATCGAATGGAAGTCTAGGCATTTTAACAACACAGTAGTCAAGCATTGGCTCAAAACTTGCATATGTTTTCTTCGTTACTGCATTTTCAATCTCATCTAATGTATATCCGATTGCGATCTTTGCTGTTACTTTCGCAATTGGGTATCCTGTTGCTTTGGAAGCTAAGGCTGAAGAACGGCTGACACGAGGGTTTACCTCAATAACGCAGTATTCAAAGCTGTCTGGATTCAATGCGTACTGTACGTTACATCCACCATGAACATCTAATTCTGTGATGATGTTTAATGCAGATGTACGAAGCATCTGGTATTCTTTATCTCCTAATGTCTGAGATGGAGCAACTACGATACTGTCTCCTGTATGAACACCAACTGGGTCGATGTTTTCCATGTTACAGATTGTAATACATGTTCCATTTTCGTCACGCATTACTTCGTATTCGACTTCTTTCCATCCACCGATGTAACGTTCTACTAATACTTCCCCTACACGGCTTAAACGAAGACCATTTTCAAGGATTGTCTCTAATTCTTCCTGATTGTGGGCAATTCCTCCACCACTTCCTCCAAGTGTATATGCTGGACGAAGTACGGCTGGATATCCGATCACTTTGGCGAATTCTACTCCATCTTCTACAGTTTTAACAACCTGTCCTGCTGCGATTGGTTCTCCGATCTTTTCCATTGTCTGCTGGAATTCCAGGCGGTCTTCTGCTTTCTTAATTGTTGATGGAGATGTACCGATCAGTTTCACTCCAGATTTTTCAAGATATCCGCTTTCTACTAATTCCATTGCAAGGTTTAAGGCTGCCTGTCCACCAAGTGTTGGAAGGATGCTGTCTGGTTTTTCTTTTTCAATGATCTTTTCGATGACAGAAGCTGTTAATGGCTCGATATATACTTTATCTGCAATGTCTTTATCTGTCATGATCGTTGCAGGGTTTGAGTTTACTAAGACTACCTCCACTCCCTCTTCCTGAGTGCTCTACAAGCCTGTGTTCCTGCATAGTCAAATTCTGCTGCCTGTCCAATAACGATCGGTCCTGATCCGATTACAAGTACTTTCTTTATATCTTCTCTCTTAGGCATTTTTTGCTCCTTTCATTCTATCCATAAATTCATCAAATAAATAATTGGTATCCTGTGGTCCAGGACATGCTTCTGGATGGAACTGAACTGTTCGAATATTTTTATTTTTATAGTCTAATCCTTCGATTGTTTTATCATTTACATTGATAAAGGAAACTTCTGCAACATTTGGATCGATTGTTTCTTCTTTGATCACATATCCGTGGTTCTGAGAAGAAATGTAAACACGTCCGCTCTTTAAATCTTTGACCGGATGATTTCCTCCACGATGTCCCCAACGCATTTTTTCTGTGTCTGCACCTGTTGCAAGTGCCATTAACTGATGTCCTAAACAAATTGCAAAAATTGGTACTTCACTGTCATATAACTTCTTGATCTCTTTGATGATCTCTACACATTCTTTTGGATCTCCAGGTCCGTTTGATAACATAATTCCATCTGGATTATCTCCTAAGATTTCTTCCGCTGTTGTATCTGCAGGATAAACTGTAACGTCACATCCACGTTTTTGTAAAGAACGGATAATATTATTTTTTGTTCCAAGATCTAATAATGCAACTTTAAATCCATCTCCAAGGAAATTGTTCTTTTTCTGTTCTTTGAAACAGTTTTTACTGCATTTGTCACTCTGTATTCTTTTAATTTTGGAAGGATTTCATCTAAATTGAAATCAGGATTTGTGGTGATCATTCCACCCATGCATCCATGTTCTCTTAAGATCTTTGTGATAGCTCTTGTGTCAACACCACAAATACCTGGAATGTCATGTTCTTTCAGATAATCTTCTAAGTCTTCTTCTCTTCTGAAGTTGCTTGAAGTTCTTGAGATTTCTCTTACGATAAAGCTGAATGCCAAGGTTTTTCAGATTCGATGTCCTCTAGACATACTCCATAGTTTCCAATCAGTGGATAAGTCATTACGACTCCCTGTCCCTGATAGGAAGGGTCTGTTAATACTTCTAAATAACCTGTCATGGAAGTATTAAATACGACTTCACAGATCACTTCTTTTTGGGCTCCAAAACTTTTCCCTCAAATACGTGTCCGTCTTCCAATATCAAAAATGCGTTCATGTAATTTTTCCTCCTAAAAGTACTCTTTCATTAAGGGTTGTATTTGTTCAGGAAGAACTAACTTCCTATTTATAAAATAAGAGTTTTGCCAAAACCCTTGATTTTATATAAAAAAAGAAATAACCCTAAAATCAAAATTAACA
>ENA-OQDF01001132-OQDF01001132.1-human-gut-metagenome-genome-assembly--contig:-NODE-1132-length-10997-cov-1.678197_pt1 | contig 10997 bp, 12 predicted proteins | sample MGYA00242769_ERZ504597 | MGnify/ENA primary metagenome ERZ504597 (study PRJEB26092, sample SAMD00036305) | human gut metagenome | host: Homo sapiens | study: EMG produced TPA metagenomics assembly of...
GTTTCGACTCTGTTAAAAAGAAAAGAAACGTCCTGCCAACAAGAATAATGGCGAGAACAATGGAAACGGGAACGGAGCTAACACCACCGCGACGGCAGTTACCAACACCGACGCACCTGTTTCTGAGAATAAGAACAACGGAGGAAACGGAGCCGGTGGCAATAATCGCCGCAACGGAGGAAATAATAGGAATAGCAATCGTGAGAATAACCGGGACAGAGAGAATAACCGGGAGAATAACAAAGATAATAGCCGGGAAAACAGTCGGGAGAATCGGGAGAACAACCGTGATAATAACAGGGAGAGCAACCGAAACAATCGCCCGAAACAAAGGCCGAGAGCTAATAACGATAAGCAATCCAACAATGACAAGCCTGCGAATAATGACAAACCTCAGCAACCGATCAAACAGGCCAGACCTGATAAAACGGAGAATAGGCCAGAGACAAAGCCTGAGGCTTAAAAAGTTCATTGCCGCCTGTGTAACATGCTTCTTATGCTTCTCTTGCGAGAATGAAGCTGTATACGATCAGTATCAAGCTATCCAAAACACCTCGTGGGAGAAGGATAAGGAGTACTATTTCACTTTCTTGATTAAGGATATATCGATTCCGTACGACCTAACCTTGGAAGTACGGAACAATAATATGTATCCATATCAGAACCTATGGGTATTTTGCAGCGAGGAACTTCCGATAGGTCCTTTAAAAAGGGATACGATCGAATGTATGTTAGCTGATGAGTTTGGGAAATGGTATGGGGACGGGATCTCCCTGTTTCAATCCAGTTTCCCGATACGGTCTGCTTACTATTTCCCCGTTAAAGGGCAATATACCTTTAGCTTCCGGCAGGGGATGCGTAACGACCAACTTCCGGGCATTCAGGAAATCGGCTTACGGGTCTTACCTTCTTCCACTAACGCTCCTTCCGAGAAGCGTCCAAACGAAGAAAAATAAACAATAAGATCGTAAATCCCCAAAGCGAGGAACCTCCATAGCTAAAGAAAGGCAAGGGAATGCCGATAACCGGAGTCAATCCCGTCACCATGCCGACATTAATCGCCAGATGGAAAAAGAATATGGAGGCTACGCTATAGCCATAGACTCGCCCGAAAGCATTATCTTGCCGCTCCGCCAATACAATCAGACGAAGAATAAAAAGTCCGAATACGATCAATACGGCAGAGGCTCCCAAAAAGCCTTGCTCCTCGCCTACCGTACAAAAGATAAAATCCGTATCCTGTTCCGGCACATACTTCAATTTGGTCTGCGTCCCATTCAAGAATCCTTTTCCGGATAATCCTCCGGAACCGATAGCGATCTTGGACTGATTCACATTATACCCCGCCCCGCTTGGATCATCCTCCAAGCCTAAAGAGACTTTAATACGAATTTGTTGGTGAGGTTCCAATATGTCATTAAACACATAATCCACAGAAAATAGGAAACAGATAGAACCTAAAGCGAACAGAGCGATTAACGCATAATGCCATACCCAGTTTCGAATGGATAAATAGAATAAATAGATTGACGCGGCTCCTACCAAGCCTATCGATATCCAAGCGAAGTTTACCGGGACAAACAAAGAAACGACATACCCGATCAAGAATGTCGAAGCAATTCCCCCAAGCATGATCTTAACGCTTATATAATCCTTACGGACACTCCCAACTAATCCCATGGTTATTAATAAGACAAGGCAAGAGACGATTAATTCACCCAATGGGGTAATACCCACCATCACCTCTGAATATTTCATTCCCGTAACGAAAAAGACGACCGCACAAACTCCTATCAACAAAATATATCCATCATTCCTTCCCGGTATAACATCAGGAAGAATGCCAAGTAAACCAATGCCGACCCCGTCTCTTTCTGTAAAAGAATACAAACCATCGGCAAGAAGATCAAGAACAAAGTGATTGAGAAATTCTTGACCGTCGTTAGCTTAAAGCCATAGCCATTCATAAACTTCGCCACGGCCAAAGCGGTAGCGAACTTAGCCAACTCCGCTGGTTGCAAACGGATAGGTCCCAATACGAGCCAAGAATGCGATCCCTTGATATTAGGTGCTAAAAATATAGTGGCGATCAACAATACGATCACGCACGCATAGATCAGATAGGCGAATATATCGAAGAAGTCACTTTCCAGCATCAATATGACGAAAATAAGGGCGAGTGAGGTACCGATCCAAATCATCTGCCATCCCCGGACGGCCCGACGTCGAACAAGCCAACGTTATCAAACTCGTAGCTCGCCCCACAAATACTAAACCAACCGGCGATTACCATAATCAAATACAACAAAATGGTAATCCAGTCTACCGACTTCCATATTTCCGTTTTCCTATAGCGCATTGTTCGGTAGTATTACGGCATTCATAATATATTCCTCCGTCGCCTTGTTAGCCTCGGATATTTCTCCTTTCAAATATTTCTCCAACATCAATTTACCGATAGGCACCGCATAGGTAGCACCGAATCCGGCGTTTTCCACAAACACGGCAATGGCGACCTTCGGCTTTTGATAAGGAGCGAATCCCATAAAAATAGAATGGTCCTTACCATGCGGATTCTCCGACGTTCCCGTCTTTCCACAAACCTCGATATCCGGTAAAGCCGCCCCACGACAGGTTCCACCATAAGCGGTTCCCGTAACAGCCCCTCGCATACCCTCGGCAATATAACTATAATAATGCGTATCCACCGATGTATAATGCCTCTTACTATATAATGTATCCAGCGGAGTGTCTTGAATCTCTTTTACGACATGCGGAGTAATATAATATCCCCGATTAGCGACAGTAGCCGCCAAATTACAGATTTGCAAAGGCGTAGCCAATATCTCACCCTGACCGATAGCGATCGAGATAACCGTACTGGAATTCCAACGTCCCCGGTACACCTTATCGTAGAACTTACTATTCGGAATGAACCCTCGCTTCTCTCCCGGAAGATCAATTCCCAACTTATAGCCATATCCCATTGAGACCATGTGATTCTTCCAAACCTCAAAAGCCTCCTGTACCGAGGGATATCGCTTCCGGCTGTCGATCATATCATGCAGTCCCCAAGGGAAAAAAGAGTTACAAGAGGTCGCCAACGCCCCGACCAGATTCAGAGGAGACGGATGCCCGTGGCAAGCCGGCTTACCACCCCGGAAGGTGTATCCATGCGCACAGGTATATTGAGTTTCCGGGGTAATCACACCTTCTTGCAAGAAGATCAAACCTTGGGTCGGTTTAAAAGTAGATCCGGGAGGATATTGCGCCATGAGCGGACGGTTGAACAGAGGTTTCAACGGGTCCTTCTGCAAAGCCACGTAGTTCTTTCCCCGCTGGCGCCCGATCAAGATACTCGGATCATACGTAGGGGCGGAAACCATACAAAGCACCTCCCCTGTCTCCGGCTCTATCATCACGATACCCCCTAATTTATTCTGCATTAACTTCTCCCCATAAGCCTGCAAGTCCATATCCAAGGATAATTTCAAGTTTTTGCCGGATTCCGGCTGGATATCGTGCAGGCCTTCCTCGTATCGCCCCTTGATACGTCCGTGAGCGTCACGCAACAGGATCTCGACACCCTTCACGCCCCGCAAATATTCCTCGTACGATTGTTCGATCCCGGTCCTGCCGGAGTAATCGCCTTGTGTATAATAAGAGTCACTCTCTATATCTTTCCGGTTTACCTCGCCGATATTTCCCAGCACAAGAGCGGCATTGGGATACTCGTATTGGCGGATCGTGCGATTCTGTATATAGAAGCCGGGAAATTTGTATAACTTCTCCTGCAACACGCCATATTCCTGCGCGGAAAGCTGGTTCATAAATACTTGAGGGACATAGGAAGAATAACCGGGATTTAACCGCCGGTTCTTAATATCCGCTATACGTTTGAGGAATTGCTCTTTCGTGATGCCCAGCACATCGCAGAAATCGAGGGTATCGAAAGGCTGTATCTCACGCATGATAAGCATCACGTCGTAAGCGGGCTGGTTATAGACCAATAATTTACCATTACGGTCGTACATCATGCCTCGGGAAGGATATAAGGTCTTTTTCAAGAAAGCGTTACTATCCGCCCAAGCTTTATAATCGTTGTCGACCACCTGAAGGATGAACAAACGGATAATAAAGATGATAACCAACAGGATCACCGCCCCACCTAAGACATAGCGCCTGTTCTCAAACTCATACTTGGTATTATTCTCCACTTTTCTGAGACTCTATATTGAATGCTTCTACCGTACAAATCAATAAGGTTGTCATCACCACGCTCGAGAGGATACGGACAACCAGAAACAACGGGTCAAATAAAGTCAACGACTCAATCGCGAAAAGAGTCGTATGTTGTATCAACACAAACGATAACACATATCGGAAAAAGCCTCCGAAACCAAAGGTCTTATAAGACGGGTAAATACCTTCCGGCAAATCTTTCCCCATGAATACACGGATTAACGGCTCCCTGCAAAATCCCCGCCAATGTACAGGGCGGCCGCATGCATACCCGGTGTGTTGCTGAATGTATCGATAACCACCCCGGCTATGAAAGAGAAGAAAACGACTTGCGTCCGTGAGCTACCGACCGGCATCTTAATAATGAAATAGAGATACAGAAACGGGGTAGCGATCCGCAAGAAATGAATGTTGTTCAAGATCAAGACCTGAATCAACACAAACACCACGAAATATATGAAACCACGCAGTAAATTATTAATCATTTCTTTTCGCCTCTTGTTCTACACCAATTTGCTCCGTCTGACGGAAATTCTTGATAATACGCACGTTGTTCAACGCTTGGAAATCCGTAGCCAACTCTACCTGTAATGAATAGAAATTATCATCGTGTTGTTTCTCGAAATCAGCGACCGTACCTACGATAATACCGAGGGGAATACGGCTGAGTAACCGCTCGTCACGATCGTATCGCCTTTCTGGAACTCCACATGGCGCGGCAACTCATCGAGGTTGGCGTACAGCGTATTGCGTCCATTCCAGCTTAATGACCCGAAATAACTACTACCTAATACCTTACAACTCAACCGGAACTTAGGATTCAGCAACGGAATGATCACGGAGAAATGATCGGAAACCGTCGATACGATACCCACCACACCTCGTTCCGAGACAACTCCCATATCGGGCATGATCCCGTCCAGCTTCCCTTTATCCACGGTAATATAATTAGACAAATGCGTGACACTGTTGTTCACTACATCCGCCACGACAAACGAATAAGGAAATTGCTCCGTCGAATCCGGCGCAAATCCCTTTAAAACTAACCGTATCCGCAATCAGCGCATCTAACTGATCTTGCAGATCCAGCATTTGCAATTCCAACTGTCCGTTACGCTCCAATAACTCCTTATTGATATCCCGAAGATTCAAATAAGAAGTGACAGATCCGGATATCGAGGCGATATATCCTGTCACGACATTCGCTGAGCTGAATATAATATTCCGTTGGTACGCGTTATTACGATAGACCAACATCAACGAAACAGCCTCAAGCAGAATGAACAAAAACCAATGCCTCTTCCCGATCAGGAATTCTAGTAACTTACGCATAGGAATTGAAAACTGAAAGTTGAGAATTGAAAATTGAAAAGAACCAGACCTATCGGCTTGCTAATTTTCAACTTTCAATTCTCAATTCTCAATTATTTACTCTTATCGGATTAAGAAATTAAACTTCTCAATATTCTTCAAAGCGACTCCCGTACCTTTCGCCACGGCATGCAACGGATCCTCGGCGATATGGAACTGGATATTCATCTTATCCCGCAAGCGCTTATCCAAACCGCGAAGCATAGCGCCACCGCCAGCCAAATAGATACCGTTTTTCACGATATCGGCATATAACTCGGGAGGGGTTTGCTCCAAGGCACTCAAGATAGCCGCCTCTATCTTCGAGATAGACTTATCCAAACAGTGGGCAATCTCCTGATAAGAGACGGGTACCTCCATCGGTAAGGCAGTCATCTGATTCGGGCCGTGAACCACGTAATCCTCCGGAGCGTCTTCCAATACCGTAAGCGCGGAACCCACGTTGATCTTGATACGCTCGGCCATACGCTCACTCACCTTCACGTTGTGTTGGCGACGCATATACTCCACGATATCAGCCGTTAAATCGTCACCCGCCATACGGATTGATTTATTCGACACGATACCACCTAAGGAGATGACAGCGATCTCGGTAGTACCACCGCCTATATCCACGATCATATTACCCTCGGGGGCCAAGACATCTATACCGACACCGATAGCGGCAGCCATCGGCTCAAAAACCATGTACACATCACGTCCACCGGCATGCTCGGCAGAGTCTCGCACGGCACGTATCTCTACCTCCGTACTACCTGAAGGGATACCGATCACCATACGTAAGGACGGAGCGAACCAGCGCTTCCTTCCGCTCGCCATCTTGATAAAGCCGCGAATCATTTGCTCGGCAGCGTAAAAATCCGCGATAACTCCCTCACGAAGCGGTCGTACGGTACGAATATTCGGGTGCGTCTTCTCGTACATCTCACGGGCCACCTTACCGACAGCCAGCACCTTGTCCGAGCGAGCATCCAAAGCAATCACCGAAGGTTCGTCTACCACCATCTTATCATTACACGTGATAATGGTATTAGCGGTACCCAAATCTATGGCAACTTCTTGTGTGAAAGAAAACAATCCCATTAGTCTTATTATTAATGTTTAAAATGACGAACACCTGTCTTCACCATAGCCAAACCATGTTGGTTACAGTACTCGACAGACAACTTATCATTGATAGAGCCTCCCGGCTGGATTACGGCCGTGATACCTGCTTGGTCTGCGATCTCAACGCAATCGGGGAACGGGAAGAAAGCGTCGGAAGCCATCACGGCGCCATTCAAGTCGAAGCCGAATGATTTAGCCTTCTCTATGGCTTGTCTCAAAGAGTCCACACGAGAGGTCTGCCCGATACCGCTGGCGCAAAGCTGCTTGTTCTTCACCAAGGTGATCGCGTTGGACTTGCTGTTCTTCACGATTTTGTTGGCGAACAACAGGTCCTCAACCTCCGAGGCTGTCGGCTGCTTATCCGTCATAGGCTCCAAATCAGCCTTACCTTGGATGCTCAAGTCCTTCTCCTGCATCAAGACACCATTCAATAAAGAACGGAACTGCATCGGGCAAGTCTTGCAATCCTTACGGATCAAGATGATACGGTTCTTCTTCTGTTGAAGTACCTCCAGCGCGTCAGCGTCGTAAGCCGGAGCGATAATCACCTCGAAGAAAATCTTGTTGATTTCCTCGGCCACTTCCTTGTTAATCGTAGTATTCGTGATCAAGATGCCACCGAAAGCGGAAACCGGGTCACCGGCCAAAGCCTCTTTCCAAGCCTCAACCACATTACCGCGGGAAGCATACCGCAAGCGTTATTATGTTTTAAGATAGCGAACGTCAGCTCGTCGAACTCATCGATCAAGTTCACGGCAGCGTCGATATCCAATAAGTTGTTGTAAGAAATCTCTTTTCCATGGATTTGATCGAACATATCGTTAAACTTACCATAGAACTTAGCGGCTTGATGAGGATTCTCGCCATAACGCAAATGCATCGGACTATCTACCGTTGCACGGAAATGGGAACCTTCGCGGCCATCAAAATAATTGAAGATAGCGGAGTCGTAACCCGAGGAAACGGCGAACGCCTCTTTGGCGAACCATCTACGATCCTCGATGCTTGTCTCAGCGCCCTTCTCGTTCAAAAGATCCATCAACGGCTGGTATTGAGCCTTGGAAGCTACGATTACCACATCCTTGAAGTTCTTCGCGGCGGCACGTATCAAAGAGATACCGCTATATCTATTTTCTCAATAATCGCTTGTTCCTCAGCGCCGGAAGCGACAGTCTCCTCGAAAGGATATAGGTCAACGATAACCAAGTCGATCTCCGGGATCTCATATTCGGCTAATTGTTTCTGGTCATTCTCGTTCTCGCGGCGAGCCAAGATACCACCGAACACCTTTCGGATGAAGCGTCTTCACACGACCGCCCAAAATAGACGGATAAGAAGTCAAGTCCTCTACCGCATCACAAGGCAAACCCAATGACTCGATAAATGATTGAGTACCACCTGTTGATACAAAGCTCACACCCTCGCTATGCAATTTCTTTAGGATTTCGTCCAGCCCGTCTTTGTGAAACACAGAGACCAAGGCACGTTTCATTCGTTTCGTTGCAGCCATCTTTCTATTTTCGTTTACTTTAATGTTTTAGAGCACAAAAGTAGATATTTATTTCCAATCCACCTTATTATTCAGATAAAAACAAGGCAACCATACCAAATTTCATCCATAGCCAAAGAAACATGAATCCATCGCACATGATACGGGAGACGGGGCACGCCCCGTCTCTACAACATATGACATTGCCCTAAGATAATGAGATTTCCTTTGTTAATAATAGAAGATTGCCCAATTTGACATTCTGACATTTTGTATTCTAAAGCTCCAGAGAATCGAATATTTCGCCCCAGAGTACAGTCGGTTTCCATATTTGAGAATAAAAATCCGCAATTAGTTATCTTCCAAGGATATATCGTTTTTGGAGCTTTTATTCTAGCGAGGATTCCCGTCTCTTATCACCCTCAAACATACAAACAATAGACTTCTTATTCGAAAACAATAGACTTTTCACTCGAAAACAATAGCATTCGTAGTCGAAAGCAACTAACAACGCCGCCGTAAACACCCTACAACTGGATCGTAACAACCTTACAATGCCTATCCGCAGCATGAAAAGACAACCAAATCCTCTCTTTTCTCCCCTCTATTCCCGCTATTTCAGTCTATTCAAAGGAATGGCTTGTCAGCGAAAAGCGCCATCCCAAGCAAAAAGCCACGAATAAGCGAATTACGCAGACAAGCCATTTTAGTGATGAGAACTATCGTCCACCAGTAATCAGCAATAAAAAGGAAGGGACACACCGCCTCATCCCGCCATACAAAGCGAGTCCGATCCCTATCACCACACAGGCAGATCCCAAATACAAGCCTATCACCTCTAACTCAGACCCCGGAGGAGATACCGAACCACCACCTTGATAGCCAACGCCAACGGCATCCCATGATAAGCATAAACAAAGAAGCTGCTCCCCGCCAGAAAACCGCTTACCCGACAAAGCCCTCGCTCCAAACAGGTCGCCGTGAGGCTGATAAAGCACACGCACCCCACGATAATCCCCACGTTATGCAGGTATCGGCACCATGGTTCTCCCATAAAACAGAGGTCGCACACAGCCAAAATCGCATAAAGCCCTACTATGCAGCAAATAAGCGATAGGGTCTTACACATACTCTACCTCCTTTAATATCTGCTGGCCAATAAAGGCTTAACCCTTTAAGCGTGACTATATCCACTTTCAATCTGTCAAAAAGCTTCTCTAATATCTCACAAGCCAAAAGGAAATTGGAATAAGTCTCTTTATCATCCTCAAAGTCGATCAATATATCCACATCACTACTTTCCGTATTGCTCTCACGAACAGTAGAGCCAAAAAGCCCCAACTGCTTTACACCGCAACTCTGCGACAAAGGCTGCTTTGCTTTCCGAAGAAGAGATATGACAGATTGTTTATTCATTACACAATTGGATATTAATGTATAATGCAAAGATAAGCAATATTTTTCGTACCTTCTCATTTAAACCGCGTATCGTTTGCTTAAATGAGATTAATATACTTACTTTGCGATAAATAAACTTTTAATCAAACTATTAAACTATGGATATACTAAATTCTCATTTACCTTTGTCTATAACTACTCAAAGCAACTACAAATGACACAAAAAGAATCTATCCGCTTATTCGAAGAAAGAAAAGTTCGCGCCATATGGGATGACGAACAAGAGGAATGGTATTTCTCGATCGTTGATGTTATATCTATTTTAACAGATAGCCCCAACCCTCGAAAATACTGGAGTGTATTAAAAAACAGATTGAAAAAAGAAGGTAGCGAGTTGACTACAAATTGTAGTCAACTGAAAATGCAGGCCGCTGATGGCAAGAAATATTTAACCGACGTAGCCAATACCGAGCAACTCTTCCGCCTTATCCAATCAGTACCATCTCCAAAAGCAGAACCTTTTAAGTTATGGATCGCCCAAGTAGCGAAGGAACGTTTGGATCAAATGCAAGACCCGGAATTGTCTATCGAGCAAGCCATGGCCGATTATAAACGATTGGGCTATTCGGATAATTGGATCAACCAACGATTGAAATCCATCGAGATACGGAAAGATCTAACAGACGAATGGAAGAAGAGAGGACTGGAAGAAGGCCTCCATTTCGCTACATTAACCGACATAATCTATAAGTCATGGTCCGACATGACCTCCAAGGAATATAAACGATTCAAAGGATTAAGAAAAGAGAATCTTCGAGATAATATGACAAACAAAGAGCTTGTATTAAACATGCTGGCCAGTTATCTACCAAGGAAATATCAGAAGCATCGGAACCAGACACCTTTAGCGAGCACATAAATGTCGCCCAACAAGGAGGCGAGGTGGCTCGTAACGCCCGATTAGAGCTGGAAGCCAAAACCGGGAAAAGCGTTATCTCACCGCTCAACGCCCAAAAGATAATTAGCCTAAAAAAGGGAGAGAACGAGCGGGATGTATGACATCCAATGATAAGATAAACAATATTTTTCGTACCTTTGCATCCTCAATCGCAATTTAATAGGTATACGAAATATGATAACAGTTAACAATCTGGACGTACAGTTTGGAAAACGCATCCTTTTTCAGGATGTGAACATGAAGTTTACACCGGGCAATTGCTACGGTATTATCGGTGCTAACGGGGCCGGAAAACCTACGTTTCTCCGTGTAATCAGCAAGCAATTAGACCCTACCAGAGGTAGCGTTAACCTAGGACCGGGCGAACGCCTTTCCGTATTGAACCAAGATCACTTCGCATTCGATGAATATACGGTTATGGATACCGTATTG
>ENA-OQDF01001133-OQDF01001133.1-human-gut-metagenome-genome-assembly--contig:-NODE-1133-length-10990-cov-2.250023_pt1 | contig 10990 bp, 21 predicted proteins | sample MGYA00242769_ERZ504597 | MGnify/ENA primary metagenome ERZ504597 (study PRJEB26092, sample SAMD00036305) | human gut metagenome | host: Homo sapiens | study: EMG produced TPA metagenomics assembly of...
TAGTACCTTTCGCCTCGACACTCAGTCGCAGCTTGGAAGATTCGCTGACTTGTGCCTTTACAAACGTGCTGTTGTCCCCTTCATGTTTCCACTCGAGGTTAGTTGTTGACGATAAGATTGTGTTTTTTGCACTTGATAATTTTTCTTATTACTTTCTCATAGTAAAATCACAATGACCCACGACAATTGGGTGTCCACCCCAACCGCCTTACGGGCGCACGGTATCTCCCATTACCATTACCAGGCTTTCCGGAAATGCTTCCTCAACAAATCTATTTGTAATATACCCCGTATTTCCAACCAGTAGAGTCCTCATGTATTGCCTGCCTTTACAAATACTTTGTTTTATTATTTTCAAGAACAAAAAACACCGTCCCCGCGGCAATCGCTTTGTCCGCAAAAACAGTGTCCTTAGTGCGCCTTCAGGGGCTCGAACCCTGGACACCCTGATTAAGAGTCAGGTGCTCTACCAACTGAGCTAAAAGCGCATATTTTATAAAATTTTGCATTGGCTATTTTCTCAACGCAAAAACTATTATATGAAACCCTAGACTAAAAGTCAAGAAAAAATTTATAATTTTTTAATTATTTTTTATTCTCCTTTTCCTTTTCTTTTTTCGGTGGCATGGAATCCAGTATTTTACATAGTTCTTCCGCATTTTTACGAATTTTTCGCATGCAGCATTCAAGTTTCTGATGCTCATAACAGAACTGTGCGAGCAATGCCTGTCGGTGGCATTTTCCTTTCTTGCAGCCCATGCAGTTACCACTCCTGTAACTTCCATCCGGACAGTACATTCATTTCCTGTCCGGATCATTCTTTCTATATTAATATGCAATTATTCTTCACATCGTGCAATCAGCTTGCAGATGGGATTTCCCATAGAAGAAAACTTTTCTTCATATTCTGTCATGACATTTCCCACCATCATATCCTCCTGGTGGTGCAGATCAAAGTATGTGCCAGAAGAGTCCATCCTTCCGCTTCTGTCACTTCCTCGAGGGAAAATTCAAACAGATCTTTATTGTCCGTTTTAAATTCTACCGTTTCACCAGTTGTCAGGATCTGACTGTAACGAGCCAGAAATTCTCTGGAAGTCAGTCTTCTTTTTGCATGACGTGCCTTTGGCCACGGATCAGAAAAATTCAGATAAATACGTTGTACCTCTCCTTTTTCAAAAATATCCGGAAGAATCCTTGCATCAATACACATAAACTTCAGATTATCCAGTTTTTCTCCGTCTGCTTCCATTCTTTCTCTCTTCTGCAGTGCACGAAGCAGAACACTGTCATACATCTCAACACCTACATAATTGATCTCCGGGTGAAGGCTCGCCATGTCCATCAAAAAACGGCCTTTTCCCATTCCAACCTCTATATGAAGCGGTTGTTCTTTTGTAAAACACTGCTTCCATTTACCTTTCCACTCTTCAGGATTCTGTACAACATAACTACTTCCTGTAATGGCAGCTTTTGCGCCAGGTATATTTCTTAATCTCATAAAATAATTCTCCTGTTTTCTATCTGTATTGCATTTTCAGCAACTCTGCCTTCTATCATACATGATTCATCCGTCAACATCAAGCCAGAACGCCTGTATTCTGTCTTTGCCCGTACCGTAAATAATATCGTCTTTTTCTTTTAATAAAATCATAAGATCTTGAAAATCAGTATGTCCAGTTTTTCTCTTATCTCAGAGAATTTATAAAGGAAACCATAGTATCTTTTATACTTTTTCCAAAACATTCAGGGGTGAAATGCTCAGCTTATATGCCTATTACCTGATGAGTCCTCTGAACATCATTCTGCTTTTTTTCAGAACCGAATGGCTCCCACAGGCAATTGAACTTCTGATTCTTATCAAAATCAGTCAAGGAGAATTCCGATTTTCAGACATTTGTCAATGATACCTCTGAGGTACTTCCTGGATCAGAACAAATGATACAGACTGGGAAATTACGTGAATGGCCAACCGTCCACTTCTGTAAAACTTGCAGATGCACTGCTTGGAGTAAAACTTCCCGCAGATACAGAGATCTGTAAAATTGAACTGCGATATGTTCCACATACTTTTTATATTGGTCTGGCCGTCTCTGGTTCGGCACTGTTATTTTTCCTTTTCTGGTATATGATTTTCCGAAAAACAGATTCAAAATTAAAATGACTGTTTTTGTTAAATTATTTGTTTTTTTCAAAAGATTTTGACCTTTCATTGTGCAATTTCGTATAGCAATTATTTAACGGAAGGTGTATTATATGATAAAGTTCCAAAAAAATTATAGAAAAGGAGGGTGAATATGGAACAGATACTTAATAAGTTATCTGAGATTGAAATCACAGCGCAGCGCATCATGGAAGATGCAGGCAGATCCAAAGCCGCCCTTTCGGCAGAAATGGAACAGCAGTGCAGGAACTTTGACGCAGAACTGGAACAGGAAACCAACCGTAAAATACAGGAGCTGAAGGATAATCTGGAAGCTCAGAAGGATCAGGAACTAACGTCTCTCCGTCACAGGACCGAACAGCAGCTTGAAGATCTGGATACGTATTACAGGCAGAATCACCAGCAGCTGGCGGAAGACTTATTCCAACAGCTTCTCAGATACTGAAAGGGGTGATCCGATATGGGAAGACTCCTTTCCTACAGCGGAATATCAACAAAGATCCGTGCCATGCAGAGTAAACTGATATCCGAATCAGAAATTCAGGAAATGCTTCAGTTCACCAGCGTCTCACATGCAGCGGCCTGGTTGAAACGTACTCCGGAATATGCCAAAGCATGGGCGGATCTTGATGAAACTTCTCTTCACCGCGGTCAGATAGAAAAACTGCTCAAGGCTTCGATCTTTAAAGATTTTTCCAAAATATATCAGTTCGCAAATCCGGAACAGCGCAAATTTTTGGATCTTTATTCCAGGCGCTATGAGATTCGTGTACTGAAGGAGATCATGACCAATCTGTTCGATCACAAAAGCACAGATGCCGTGGATGTTTCACCTTACTGTGATTTTTCCGCAGACATTCCAAGCTCGATCTGGACAGACTGACAGCATGCACGACTATGGATGAGTTTATCAATGCTCTGAAAGGAAATGAGTTTTACGTACCTTTGTCCAGAATCCAGAATCATGACACTGCTCTTCTCTTTGACTATGGAATGGCTCTGGATCTTTATTATTTTTCTATGATCTGGAACGTACGTAAGAAGCTTTTCTCCGGCAAGGATCTTGAACAGATCACCACTGCTACGGTGAAAAATTTGATATGCTGAACCTGCAGTTATATCTCGATCAAAACGTTATTTCAGTATGGCACCTGCAGATATTTATGCGCTGCTGATTCCAATGAATTACAAGCTGAAAAAAGAAGAAATCACTGCACTCGTAGAGGCTTCCACTCGCGAAGAAGCCCAGCAGATCTTTCGCAAGACGTACTACGGCAAAAAGTATGATCATCTTTCTGCCCACAATCTCGAAGAATTCTATAATTATATGCTCCGTACCACTCTGGAAAAGGCATCCCGCAAGGATCCCTATTCCGTGGCAATGCTTTATTCCTACATGTACCACAAAGAGCACGAAGTAAATCGTCTGACCATCGCTATTGAATGTATCCGTTATGGCGTGGCCCCAGACGAGGCAATGCAGTATATTCGTAACAATTAACTATCCCGGGAGGTATGGTAATGATTGAAAAAATGAAATTTTTAAGCATCACCGGGCCCAAGGCAGACATTGACAGAATGACCGAAACTTATCTTTCCAAATATGAGATACATTTGGAAATGCTCTCTCCGAGCTTACGGAAGTTGCCAATCTGTCACCGTTTCTGGAGATCAACCCTTACAAAGAGGCTCTTTCGACAATCGACAGCTTCTATGAACAGCTGGAAGATTCTTCTCAGATAAGCCCGGAACTGATGGATATCGAAAAGGCCATCAAAACTGTCCGGGCGGTTCAGGACGGATTCCGACGCTGGAAGAAGAAAAGTCCAGACTTCAGTCCGAGCATGCAGAAATACTGGACCCGCTGAAGATCATCCGTCCGTTCAAAAATCTCAACTTTGATGTCTCAGAGATTTTGAATTTCAAGTATATTCACTATCGTTTCGGACGTATTGAAAAACAGTATCTTCAGAAATTCGAAAAATATATCTACGATAACCTGGACACTCTGTTTATCAAGTGCGGAGAAGATGAAATGTATGTCTACGGTGTTTATTTTGTACCGGAGCATCAGGCACACAAAGTTCATGCCGTATACTCTTCCATGCACTTTGAACGTATTTTTATTCCAAATGAATACCATGGAACCGCCGCAGAGGCTTTTGAAAAGCTTGACACCCGCCATCGTGAGATTCACAAAGCTCTGGATGCCAACAAAGAGGCATCCCACAAATTCCTTCAGGACAACAGCACAAAGATTGTTTCAGCCAAAGCTGCACTGGATGCATGCTCTTCCAGCTTTGATATCCGCAAACTGGCCGCATGCACTCCTGGTGACACGAATACTTTCTATATTTTATGTGGCTGGATGACCGAAAAGGACGCTCTTGCTTTCCAAAAAGATATCCAGAATGATGAAAAGATCTTCTGTCTTATGGAAGACCAGAAAGCACCTGCCACACAGAAACCACCTACAAAGCTGCGAAACCCTAAGCTTTTCAAACCTTTTGAAATGTATGTCAAGATGTATGGTCTGCCGGCATACAACGAAATGGACCCAACCTGGTTTGTGGCTATCACATATTCCTTCATCTTCGGCGCAATGTTCGGAGACGTAGGACAGGGACTTGTACTTTTCCTCGGTGGACTTTTCCTTTATAAGACCAAGAAGATGGATCTTGCAGGAATCATCAGCTGTGCCGGTGTATTTTCCGTCTTTTTCGGATTTATGTACGGCAGTTTCTTCGGTTTTGAAGATGTACTCAAGGCCATATGGCTGAAGCCTATGAACCAGATGATGGATGTCCCGCTGGTCGGAAGACTGAATGCAGTATTTGTGATCGCAATTGGATTTGGTATGTTTATCATCCTCATCTGTATGGTATTCAACATCATAAATTCCATCCGAAGAGGCGATACCGAAAAACCTGGTTTGACAGCAACGCTGTAGCCGGTCTCGTATTTTACGGATCCATCGTACTGACCATCGGACTGTTTATCTCCGGCAAAAAACTTCCGGCAGCAGCTATTCTGGTCATTATGTTTGGCGTACCGCTGCTTCTGATGTTCCTTAAGGAGCCACTCACCAACCTGGTTGAAAAGAAATCCAAGATTTTACCAGAACAGAAAGGCATGTTCTTTGTTCAGAGCTTCTTCGAACTGTTTGAGGTTCTGCTCAGCTACCTTTCCAACACACTTTCTTTCCTGCGTATCGGCGCATTTGCAGTCAGCCACGCAGCTATGATGGAAGTTGTACTGATGCTTGCCGGCGCTACCAATGGCGGCAACCCGAACTGGATCGTAGTCGTTCTTGGAAACATCTTCGTGTGTGCCATGGAAGGTCTGATCGTAGGTATCCAGGTTCTTCGTCTGGAATACTACGAGATCTTCAGCCGTTTCTATGCAGGTAACGGACGCGAATTCAAACCATTTATGAAGGCAGCGCATAAAAATTAAATACCGCAGGGACATTTGTCCCATTCAATAAAATCACATATATCAGGAGGATATCATCATGAACATGATCATTCAGATTACAACAGCTATTGCACTGATTCTCAGTATTATCGTACCTTTTGGATGCTTTTTCCTTGGAGAGAAAAATAAAAAACGTTATAAAAAATCTCTCATCGCCAACTGCTTTATGTTCTTCGGTGTACTTCTTGTAGCCACTGTAATCAGCTTTGCAGGAACTGCAAGCGTACAGGCTGCCGGCTCTTCAGCTGATGGTCTTGCTACTGGTCTCGGATATCTTGGTGCAGCTCTTGTTACAGGTATTTCCGGTCTTGGTTCCGGTATCGCCGTTGCAAGCTCCGCAAGTGCAGCTCTCGGTGCTCTGAGCGAAGACGGATCTCTCTTTGGTAAATCCATCATCTTCGTAGCTATGGCCGAAGGTATCGCACTTTACGGACTGATCATTTCCTTTATGATCCTTGGTAAGCTTTAAGGAGCGTCTCTATGAAAATGTATTTGATCAGTGATAACATTGATACCTACACAGGCATGCGTCTGGCAGGTGTGGAAGGTGTTGTCGTCCATGAACGCGCTGAGCTTAAAGAAGCTCTGGAACATACAATTGCAGATAAAGAAGTAGGGATCATTCTTCTCACCGAAAAATTCGGAAGAGAATTTCCTGAGATCATCGACGATGTCCGTCTGCATCACAAAACACCTCTGATCATTGAAATTCCTGACAGACACGGCACCGGCCGTAAACCGGATTTTATCACTTCATATGTCAATGAAGCGATCGGACTGAAATTGTAGGCAGGAGGTAACAATATCATGACAATAGACGAAAAACTGCAGCATTTTTACGAGGTTTCTCTCGATGAAGCCCGCGAAGATGCCGCACAGGCTATCCAGGAACACAAAGAACATCTTGCCCGTACACTGGAAGATCACAAACAGACAAGCCGCCAGAATGCTGAAGCTGAGATAAAAGCAGAGACCGGCCATGTCCGTCGTGAAGTCAACAAGGCTCTTTCTGCCGAACAAATCACTCTCAGAAGAGACTTGTCCAGAAAACAGGAAGAACTGAAAGAAACTCTTTTTGCAGAAGTTAAGACCAAGGTTCAGCAGTTTATCACTACTGCAGAATACGATGAATATCTCTGCCGCAGGATTAATGAAGCTGTAAATTTGCCGGAGACGATGAGATCCAGATCTATCTCTCTTCTTCCGACAAATCCAAAGCAAATGATCTTGCGCAGAAAACAGGTACCCCGCTCCAGGTCTCAAAAGAAGATTTTATCGGCGGTATCCGCGCAGAGATTCCACATAAAAACATACTTATCGATAATTCTTTTTCTGCAAATCTTGCTTCAATGTGCAGAGAATTCAAATTTGACGGAGGGCTGAAGAATGAGTAAAACTGGTATCATCTATGGCATCAATGGCCCTGTCGTTTACTTAAAAGGCGATTCCGGATTCAAAATCTCCGAGATGGTCTATGTAGGTAAGGAAAACCTGGTTGGCGAGGTCATCGGCCTTAAAAAGGGTATGACAACCGTTCAGGTATTTGAGGAGACCACAGGACTTCGCCCGGGCGAAACCGTTACCGGTACCGGCGATGCCATCTCTGTACTTTTAGGACCTGGTATCATCCACAATATTTTTGACGGTATCCAGCGTCCTCTGGAGGAGATTGCCAAATCCTCCGGAAAATATATTTCCCGTGGTGTCAGCGTAGATTCACTGGACACCAAGAAAAATGGCACTCACATATCACAGTTAAAGAAGGAGACGTAGTAGGTCCTGGCACGATCATCGCCGAGACACAGGAAACTGCTTCTATCCTCCATAAATCCATGGTTCCTCCGAGTATCACAGAGGGAACTGTTATCAAGGCAGCTCCGGACGGTGATTACACCATTCTGGAACCAATTGTCACAATACAGCTGAATGACGGAACCACTAAAGAGCTTGCACTGGCTCAGAAATGGCCGATCCGTATTCCTCGTCCGACGCATTTGCGCTACCCTGCAAGCGTTCCGCTTGTCACAGGACAGCGTATCCTTGACACTCTGTTCCCGATTGCCAAAGGCGGTACGGCTGCGTTCCGGGTGGTTTTGGAACCGGAAAGACCATGACACAGCACCAGATTGCCAAATGGTCCGATGCAGATATCATCATCTATATCGGCTGCGGCGAGCGTGGAAATGAGATGACACAGGTTCTGGAGGACTTCAGCAAGCTGATCGACCCGAAATCCGGAAACCTGATGATGGACCGTACTACTCTGATCGCCAACACATCCAACATGCCGGTTGCTGCCCGTGAAGCATCTATCTACACAGGTGTTACTCTGGCTGAATATTATCGTGACATGGGTTACGATGTAGCGATCATGGCAGACTCCACCTCCCGTTGGCTGAGGCTCTTCGAGAGCTTTCCGGACGACTTGAGGAAATGCCGGCAGAGGAAGGTTTCCCTGCTTACCTGGCTTCCAAGCTTTCCGCTTTTTATGAGCGTGCCGGAATGATGCAGAATCTCAATGGTACAGAAGGTTCTGTCTCCATCATCGGTGCAGTTTCCCCACAGGGCGGTGACTTCTCTGAACCAGTCACTCAGAATACCAAACGATTTGTACGATGCTTCTGGGGACTTGATAAGGCTCTTGCTTATGCAAGACACTTCCCGGCGATCCACTGGCTCACAAGCTACAGTGAATACCTCGAAGACCTGACCCCATGGTACCGCGATCATGTATCTCCAAAATTCGTGGCTGACCGAAATCAGCTGATGGCGATCCTGAATCAGGAAAGCTCTCTGATGGAGATCGTTAAACTGATCGGCAGTGATGTACTCCCGGATGATCAGAAGCTGACTCTTGAGATTGCCAGAGTCATCCGACTTGGCTTCCTTCAGCAGAATGCCTTCCATCAGGAAGATACCTGCGTTCCAATGGAAAAACAGTTTGAGATGATGGAGATCATCCTTTATCTGTACGAAAAATCCAAAGCACTCATCAACCGAGGCATGCCGGTTTCTGTACTGAAAGAGGACAACATCTTTGAACGCATCATTTCTATTAAATATGATGTTCCAAACAATCAGCTAGACAAATTTGAACAGTACCGAAAAGACATCGACGCATTTTATGACAAAGTATTAGAGAAGAACGGCTGACAGGAGGAACGTTTTTATGGCAATTGAATATTTAGGTTTAAGTGAAATAAACGGCCCTCTGGTAGTTCTGGAAGGTGTAAAGAATGCCTCTTTTGAGGAGATCGTCGAATTCCATATGGATGACGGAACACAGAAGATCGGCCGTATCATTGAGATTTATGAGGATAAAGCAGTTATCCAGGTATTTGAAGGAACTGACAATATGTCCCTTGGCAACACACATACCCGACTCACCGGACATCCGATGGAGATCGGTCTTTCACCGGAAATCCTCGGCCGTACCTTCAACGGTATCGGTCAGCCGATCGACGGACTCGGTGCGATAACTCCGGAGGTTAACCTTAATATCAACGGTCTTCCGCTGAATCCGGTCACGCGAGAATATCCACGAAACTATATCAATACCGGTATTTCTGCAATTGATGGTCTGACTACTCTGATCCGTGGTCAGAAACTTCCAATCTTTTCCGGAATGGTCTTCCACATGACAAGCTGGCTGCACAGATCGTACAGCAGGCTTCTCTGGGCGGTGATTCCGATGAAAACTTTGCAATCGTTTTTGCAGCTATGGGTGTTAAATACGATGTTGCAGAATTTTTCCGCCGTACTTTCGAAGAAAGCGGTGCTTCTGATCACGTTGTCATGTTCCTGAACCTGGCAAACGACCCGGTCGTTGAACGACTGCTGACACCAAAGATCGCACTTACCGCTGCAGAGTATCTGGCATTTGAAAAAGGCATGCATATCCTGGTCATTCTGACAGATATCACATCTTTCTGTGAAGCCATGCGTGAGGTTTCCTCCTCTAAAGGTGAGATTCCTTCCCGTAAAGGCTACCCGGGATATCTGTACAGTGAACTGGCTACTCTTTATGAGCGTGCCGGTATCGTACAGGGCGGCACCGGTTCTGTCACACAGATTCCGATTCTGACCATGCCAAATGATGACATCACACACCCGATTCCTGACCTTACCGGATATATCACTGAAGGTCAGATTGTTCTGGACCGCCAGCTGCATGGCCAGGCAATCTATCCGCCGATCAACGTACTTCCATCTCTGTCCCGTCTGATGAAGGATGGTATTGGAGAAGGCTTCACCAGAGAAGATCATCAGGACGTTGCAAACCAGCTCTTCTCCTGCTATGCAAAAGTAGGCGATGCAAGAGCTCTGGCTTCCGTTATCGGTGAAGATGAACTTTCCCCGATTGACAAACGTTACCTTGTCTTCGGTAAAGCATTTGAAGCAGAATTTGTCGGACAGGGTGAAACAGAAAACAGAAGTATCACAGAAACCCTTGATAAAGGCTGGGAGCTTCTGGGGCTTCTTCCGAAAGAAGAACTCGACCGAATCGATACAAAAATCCTGAACAAGTACTATAAAGAGACTGTACGCTAAGGGGAGGTGACTGTTTATGGATCCGAATACCTTCCCCACCAAGGGTAATCTGATACTTGCCAAAAATTCTCTGGCTCTTTCCCGTCAGGGATTTGAGCTGATGGACAAGAAACGAAACATCCTGATCCGTGAAATGATGGAACTGATTGACCAAGCCAAGGATATACAGGCTCAGATTGATGAAACCTTCCGTACCGCCTATGCAGCGCTCCAGAATGCCAATATGGAGCTTGGAATCGCATTTGTACAGCAGGTTTCTTATACTGTCCCTGTGGAAGATTCTGTGAGGATCAAGACACGCAGCGTTATGGGAACTGAAATTCCTCTGGTTGAATATGACAAACAGCTGACAAACACGCCTACCTATGCTTACTACAGCACCAGAGTTTCTCTTGATCAGGCAAAAGCTGCCTTCGAAAAGGTAAAAGAGCTCTCTATCCAGCTCGCCGGTATCGAAAATGCCGCGATCCGTCTGGCTGCAAACATCAAAAAACACAGAAAAGAGCGAATGCTCTCAAGAATATTACGATTCCTCGTTATGAAGCACTTACCAAGGACATCCAGAATGCACTTGAGGAAAAAGAGCGTGAGGAATTTACTCGCCTGAAAGTTATTAAACGAATGAAGCAGAAGGGGTGATCCCCTCCTGCTTTTTTTGTCCCGGGCAGCAAATCATACCTATATACGGCCCGCATTATTGTCAGATAATTATTCTTTTGAAAGTTTAAAATTTTTTCTTTTGAATGACAAAATTTCTTTTAATAATTTTTCATCAATATTAGTAAAAAGTTCAAATTA
>ENA-OQDF01001134-OQDF01001134.1-human-gut-metagenome-genome-assembly--contig:-NODE-1134-length-10987-cov-2.392081_pt1 | contig 10987 bp, 16 predicted proteins | sample MGYA00242769_ERZ504597 | MGnify/ENA primary metagenome ERZ504597 (study PRJEB26092, sample SAMD00036305) | human gut metagenome | host: Homo sapiens | study: EMG produced TPA metagenomics assembly of...
CTCAGTCGGAGATTGGACTCCCACTGAGACAAATTTGCTATTGAGTCTTCTCGACTGAGATAAATACAAAACTCCTGTTTGCAATAACTTCTTTGGAATGCTATGATAAAGTCATTAATTATTATAAAAATAAACAAGATAAAACGCAACAGGGAGATAGGAAAATGGAATTCTGGGATATTTATGATAAAGATAAGAAACCGACCGGACGTACAATGAAACGCAATGACTGGTGTCTGAAAGACGGGGAATATCATCTGACAGTACTTGGCGTAGTTGCACGACCGGATGGAACATTTTTGATCACAAAACGTGTCATGACCAAGGCGTGGGCACCGGGCTGCTGGGAGGTTTCCGGAGGAGCAGCACAGGCAGGTGAAGAGTCACGCGAGGCTGTTCTTCGCGAAGTAAAAGAAGAGACCGGCCTTGATGCACGGGATGCTGACGGCGGTTATTTGTTTACTTACAAACGTGAAAATCCGGGCGAGGGTGACAACTATTTTGTCGATGTATACCGCTTTATTATGGATGTTAAAGATGAAGATCTGCATCTGCAGGAAGCAGAGACAGATGGCTACATGTTTGCAACTCTGGACGAGATCAAAGCCTTTGCGGCAGAGGATAAATTCCTTCATTATGACAGTATCAAACAGGCATTTGAATTCTGATAAAGCTGTCGTATCAAACATGGCAAAATGTGATAAAAGCAAGTGCAATCTATTCGATATCTTTTAATACAAAACTATTTTTGTGATAGTCCAGAAGCCCTTCTTTTTTCATTTTACTGAGTTCTTTTGAAAGGGCGCTGCGATCCAGGCTGAGGTAATCGGCAAGCTGCTGGCGGTTCAGCGGAATGTCGATGTAACGGTTTTTCTGCAGTCCTGCCTGATAGGAAAGATAGGAGAGCAGACGATCGCGGATCTTCTTGGAAGAGGTGTGTAGGATGCGGCGTGAGAGCAGCAGGTTTTTGCGTGCGCTGATTATCGTCATATTGTGGATCAGATGCGAATATTCGCCTTTCCGGCGGCGGAAAGCCTGAAAAGTTCCGGCACATTCAGAAAGAGGATTTCTGCTTCTTCCATTGCTATGACATCGACCATCATCGGCTCACCGGGAACACAGGCATAAGCTTCAGCAAACACTTCCCCGGTGTGTGCAAGACTGATGATATTTTTGTTGCCCCACAGGTCGTTGTTTTCAATCTGGACAGTACCGTATAATACGATTCCTATGTCAGTGACAGGAGTTCCGGCAAGATAAACCGGGGCTCCTTTTTTATATTTTTTTGTAAAAGTTTTCAGCCCGTGCAGAAGCTTTTCTGTCTCGGAAGGGGAACAGCCTTGAAATAGTGCAGTCTGGGAAATCAGTTCATAATCCATAGCAATTCTCCGTTTTTGTTTATTTTGTGGTTATAACCACATATTTTCTTATTAGTTTAGTATTCTTTGTGTGTAAGGTCAAGGCACCAAAAGAAAAAGAGTAAGAAGAAACCAATAAAAATAAATAACAAAAACAGGAGGATATCTTATGATCAGAAGAATTATTCATATAGACGAAGAAAAATGCAACGGATGTGGTGCGTGTGCGGCTGCCTGCCACGAGAGCGCAATCGGAATGGTTGACGGCAAAGCGAAGCTTCTGCGTGACGATTATTGCGACGGACTTGGTGACTGTCTGCCAGCCTGTCCGACCGGTGCGATCACATTCGTAGAGAGAGAAGCAGCAGCTTATGATGAAGAGGCTGTACTTGCAAATCAGCGAAAAAAAGCAGGCGAGAATAAATCAGCACATCATATGAGCGGTGGATGTCCGGGAAGCCGTATGCGTCAGATGAAGCGTGAGACAACAGCTCCGACTGAAAATAAAATGGAATCTCAGCTGCAGCAGTGGCCGGTGCAGATTAAGCTTGTGCCGACGCAGGCACCGTATTTTGAGGGCGCGAAGCTTTTGATCGCAGCAGACTGTACTGCCTATGCCTACGCAAATTTTCATCAGGATTTTATCAGAGGGAAAGTTGTTTTAGTGGGCTGTCCGAAACTGGACAGTGTAGATTACAGTGAGAAACTGGAAGAAATTATCCAAAGCAATAATATCAGCAGTATGACGGTTGTGCGTATGGAAGTTCCGTGTTGCGGCGGTCTGGAAATGGCAGCAAAAAAAGCTCTCCAGAACAGCGGGAAATTCATTCCGTGGCAGGTTGTTACAATCTCCGTTGACGGAAAAATTCTGGACTGAAACAACACAAACAACAAATACCTGCTGAAATAATAAGCAATAAGCATTGCCAATTTTGACAGAATCCCTTATAATGTGACATAGGAAATGACATTTTTTATGGAGGGATTTCAATGGGAAAGACCGTGACGATCTGTTTTACCAATAACAAAGGCGGAAGTGGCAAATCTACACTGTTCAAACCTTGGTGCAGCTATGGCGCGTGCCGGAAGAAGTTTTGCTGGTGGATGGAGATATGCAGCTGAATCTGTCGCTGGCATTCTTCCCGGAAGACTGGGTGCTGGAGCATGCACAGGGAGAGAAGAACCTTTATCATGCGATTGGAAAACAGGAAGATCTGACTGATTATATCGTGCATACACCGTACGAGAATCTGGATCTGGTTCCGTCCTCTACCCTGATGAGTTCGATTGAATACGAACTTTTTACTAAATGGCAGAGAGAGTTTATCCTTCGGAAATGCCTGCAGAAGGTCAAAGATTCAGAAGTTTATGATTACATCCTGATCGATGCACCGCCGACACTTGGCGGTTGGGTCATGAACATTCTGTGCGCTTCGGACAAGGTGATCATCCAGTAGAAGCGAGCCCGTGGGGGATGTTTGGCCTTGCAAATATGTTCGAATTTCTGAATGAAGTAAAGCAGATTTCGCCGGATCTTGAGGTTGCCGGAATTGCAGTGACCAAGGTGGATACCCGCAAGAATTACTTCAAACAGACAATGGAAACATTGCATCAGCTGGAGAGTATTTATGTATTTGAGCATGTGATCCGTGTAGACAGTTCTGTGGAATGGTCTCAGGATAACAGCATCCCGGTTGTAGAATACAGGAAATCCAGCAGAAGTGCAAAAGAATATACAGAGTTGGCAGAGGAGGTAATGAATCGTGTCAGTAGGTAAGGACAGCATCCTGCGTGCAGCAAACGCAGATGCCAAAAAACAGAAGTAAAGGTAGAAACAAAACCAGCAGAGGAAGTAAAGGCAGCGGCTAAAGCCGAAGCAGCTCCGGCGGCTAAGAAGGCTCCGACAAAGAAAACAGCGGCAAAGAAGACAACTGCAGCCAGAAAAACAACAAGAAAGGCTCCGGCAAAGAAAGCAGTGAAGACATCCGTTCTCACACCACAGAATTCCGAAGAGCTGGAGAAAGCATTTGTGAAGGGCGAGCAGCCGGAAACAGTGAATGGTCCGGTTCATATCAAAGACGAACTTCCGATTTATCTTCTGTAATCAGAAGTACCTTTTTATCGGAATTTGCTGGATGGATATTCTGAATAAGTACAAACAAAATCTGGTCATACAGGAAATCTTTTGTGATTCCTGCAGACCAGATTTTTGTGCAGTTTTCCTTTTATAATAACTGGCTTATTCAGCAGAAACAGCTGCATCCTGTACTCGTTCATTTTCTCTGAAGATATGTCTGAAGATAAAACGAACGATTGGTCCGGCATAGATGAGCTGCCAGAAAAATGCCGCCGGGAAATTCATAGCTGTCGTCTGAATCCATACAGCGATGAACTGACTTCCTGCATTCTTAAACAGGATTGTAGCAGCAAGGCTCATCAGTGGACACATAAATGCCACAGATGGTACAGAAATAGCAAGAATTTTACTGAATGGATGACAATTTCTGAAATCTACCATACGTGCTGCACACATAAATGCAAGTTTAGATACGATGAAAAAGTCAAGAATGAAAGCAATCGGTCCCATGATGATAAGTTCATGGAATGCAGAAAGGAATACTTCGTTTGACATTCCACCGATGTTCAGTGAGATGTTGTAGCAGATCATGGCATAAACCATGAAAAATACCATAATAATTGTAAAAATTACTTCCTGAAATTTGTTTTTGGGCATAAAAAAATTCTCCTTGTTCTAATTAATGATAACTACAGGTTACTGTTCACTCCGTTCACAGTAACTTGGCCAAAATGCATATAGCATTTTGCCCTGTATCCATTACTGTTTACGTAAGTCACAAGAGCATGTGTTGTTCGTTAATCATTCCGAGGGGAATGTACGTTTCCAATTAAACCATATTCATTTTTGCGTTGATTATATTATCACAGAGATTTTAGAATGTCAACTGTAGATTTTGTTCTGCTTTGTATAAAAATCTGCCCACAAATTGTGCCACATCTTGTATTCTATAAATAAAAAATCATATAATATAAATGGTTAAATAATCCGGCGCGTATGAGAATGAAAAAGCACCCACATGATTGTAGATTCAGAGAATCCACGGTCATATGGGTGTTTTCGTTTATATGGATATATGCAAAAATTAATCTCTGTTGTCCTGCAGGTCGTGAATGATCTGGTCAACCAGTTCCACTGCTTTTTCGGTAGAATAGTAACTGGCTGGATTCATATGCTCCAGATAGTCACGAAAAATACTGACCAGGCAGGTTTCCTCTATGTTCAGTACAATGATCTGCCCGGTGTTATTTCTGAAAACCATACTTCCCATAGTCCCGCGAATACAGAAGTGAAGGTTGTGGGGCAGATGGCTTAAAGGTTTCTGAAGGAATCGATAGACACCGGTTTCGCAGCATTGGCGAACACCATTCAAAATCTCAATACGTTGTTCCACAGTTAAAGGGTGATAGAAAATCTTAGGGATTTCATCTGTGAGTCCGGTTTTTGCAAACTGCAGAAGTCCTTCCCGAGTAGAATAGATCAGAAACTGCTCATTCTGGATTTTAACCATATTCATCTGAAAAGCCTGCTCTGCTGCCGCAAGGATAGCATCTGCCTGCGGAAGATCATAATTAAATATTTCATGTAAGAGGTTTCCGGTAAAAAAAGGTGTCAGACATGGTTCAGGCTGAATACCGATCAAATCATTCTGGTCATAGAAGGTATCAAACATGCTGTCAATAACTGCCCTGTGATTTCGGGAGTAAGAGGAGCAGGTCTGAAAAAAAGACTGCACTGTTCTTTGTAGGATATAAACTGATTCCATAAAAGCTGTACGACATCAGGAGATTTGATGAATATGCCATTCTGATAATCGGAACTGCAGAGGATAGCAGCATCAGATGTCAGAATCATACAAGGAAAAAGATTAAAATTGTAATAATGTGACTGAATTCTGTCGTAATAATACCAGAGGGAATAATCCAGTCCAGCCATATATAAAGGAAAAATTTCACGAAGATATTTCAAATTGATCAGCTGGTGATCTTTGGTAAAGGCATATTCGGTTCCAACACAGAAGATGTGGTCAATCTTCAGCGATGCAGATGCATGCAGACTGGCGAGGAGACTGAAAAGAAATTTATAATCCGGTTGAATGAACATGGCAATTTTGCATCTGCATGAACGGATTCAGAAGTATCATCTGATGTACATAATAGTCGATATGTTGCTGAGAGACCAGTGAAATACAGTCAGTCTGGCACTGCTCAGATACAGGATCCGGTGAGAAAGAACTTCCTGTGATATCGGTGGCAGGCTGATCCGGAAACTGACAGATAAAATTTTCCACACTCTTTCGAGTGTAATATGTATCGGGTCCAACCTGAGTGATCTCCAGTGTTTCTTTCAGAAAGTTGTATTCTATAGGTGTAAGATGCATGAATTGTGTCATCTTTTCAAAAACTTCAGAAGATGGCGGGTTCCGTTTTCCATTGAGGATTTTGTACATGGTAGAACGATCCAGATTACAATATTTTGCCAGAGAAAAGACTTTTATATTTTTGTGTTCGATATAACGGGTAAGTGTATCAGAAAAAACAGACATATAAACTCCTTACAACAAATTTCATATATTTTAGAAAGAGAAAGGCAGGAATGATCACTCATCCCAGCCTTCGTAGAATCTGATATTTACGGAAATATTTCGTACAATATCTCCATCTTCCAGTTCCAGATCATCTTCATCAGAAACCGGAGGCAGCTGACAGTCATCTTCATCAAGCTCCAGAGAAATCCAGTTATAAGCAGCTTCGTTGGCTTCTTCTATAGCTTCATCCAGAGTTTCACCTTCACCGTAGCATTCAGCCAGATCCGGGAAAAGCCTTTGTAAGTTCCCCTGTCTGTTTTGCGGAAAACCGCAGGATAAATAAATTTCATAATCTATATACTCCTTTGTATACACTGTTTGAGTAACAGCTGTAATCTTTCTAGTTCTTTAGTATACCATATTCTGCAAAGTTTAAAAGAGGAAATCCTGCATTCTGAGTGGAAAAAAGTATGCAATTTTTATATAATAGAGGATAACAGAAAAAGATTTCACAGCCTGCGAAAAACAGGCCTGTACATACAGAGGAGAAAAAATTGAGCATCAGATTAATTGCAAGTGATCTTGACGGGACTTTGTTGACAGATTGTAAGGAATTATCACCAAAAACAAGAGAGGTACTGGATCTGGCAGTACAGCATGGAATATATATTGTACCGGCAACGGGCAGATCTTTTCATTCCATACCGGAAATGATCCGAAATTATCCGGGAGTGGAGTATGTGATCACGGCTAATGGAGGTGCTGTTTATTCGGTAAGAGAAGGAAAAAGAGTCTATCAGTGTCTCCTGGAAAAAGAGTCGGTGGAAGCTGCTATTGCAGTGCGAAAAAGAGAAAATATGGTCCTGGAAGTGGTGATTGACGGAGTGCCTTATGCAGAAGAGGCATATGTTAAAGATCCGATACAATATCTGGCGACAGAGTATGGTGCGAAATACATTAAAGCTACCAGAAAGCCAGTAAAAGATATCTGCAGATTTGCACAGAAACATGCAGAAGAGCTGGACAGTATTTCTTTTGTTTGTCGTTATGAGGACAAAGAACGACTGTATACTTCGTTGGACAAAGAAATCCCCAATATCTATGTAACTTCATCTGTGCCAAATCTGATGGAAGTCGGACATATAGATGCAGGAAAGGGAAAGACGCTTCTGTGGCTTTTGAAAAAATTGGAGATTTCAACAGAGGAAGCAATGGCTTTTGGAGATGCGGATAATGATATCAGTATGCTGACGTCTGTAAAATATGGAATGGCGATGGGAAATGGCACAGAAAACTGCAGAAAAGCAGCCCCTTATGTGACAGATACGAATGAAAAGGATGGTGTGGCGAAGGGAATTTTGAGGTTTCTATCAGAAGTAGAATAGACTTTGCAGGCGGAGAATAGTGATGAAAATGTAAAATTTGTCTGACACTATTGACAATGACAAAAAAACATGATATTTTATAAAAAAATTTAATTTAGCTAATTAAACCGTTGAAGCGGAGATAAAAGCAGTTATGCGCGCACAGAGAGTCCGGGAGGGTGAGAGCCGGGTGGAAATGCAGGTTGCTAAATGGACCGCTGAGGGCACAGGGAAAGGCTTTTGCTTAGTATTCTGTGACGTAAGGCATACGTCAGTTGCCGGGAATATGCAGGTATTCCGCAAAGTGCACGGGTCGTTCCGTGAATCAGGGTGGCACCGCGGGTGAATTTTAACGCTCGTCCTTGACAGAAGCAGGATTCTGTCATGGGCGGGCTTTTTTATTATGACAGTTAAGGGAGTGCCTTTGGCACGGAACAACTGTCTTTCATTTTTCAGAATCAGAAAGGAGGTAAGATCCATGTATCCTACGATAGAAGACATCAGAAAAATTGCAGCAAAAGGACAGTACAAAAGAGTTCCGGTCTGCCGCGAGGTATATGCAGACAGATACACTCCGGTAGAGGCTATGAGAACCTTAAGAAAAGCAAGCAGACATTGTTATCTGCTTGAGAGTGCCAGCCAGACAGAAGTATGGGGAAGATATTCTTTCCTGGGATATGAACCAACAATGGAGATTACCTGTACGGATGGGCTTATGAAAATCCGGCATACAGAAGTGGCAGACAAAGAAGAAACTGTAAAAAAGGTAATGCATCCGGGTGATACATTAAGAGAAATCTTACGAGAGTATAAAAGTCCGGTGATAGAGGAGATGCCTCCATTTACGGGCGGACTTGTTGGATATTTTTCATACGATTATATCAAATACAGCGAACCCAAACTGAAGCTCGGAGAACACGAAGATCCGGATTTCAGAGACATGGATCTGATGCTTTTTGATCAGGTGATCGCGTTTGATCATTACAGACAAAAGGTACTTCTGATCACAGGTGTTATGTTGGATGATTTGGAAAACTCTTACCAGAAAGCAGAAAAAAAGCTTGCAGAAATGGCAGATCTGATTCGAAATGGAGAAAAAGAAGAGTTTCGGCCATTGCAACTTGGCTCAACGATCAGTCCTCAGTTTCCTAAAGAAAAATATTGCAAAATGGTAGAAAAGGCAAAGCATTATATTCATGAAGGGGATATTTTTCAGGTGGTGCTTTCCAACCCGATGAGAGCAAAAGCCGAGGGTAGCCTGTTTGATACTTACAGGGTTCTGAGGGCAACCAATCCGTCTCCGTATATGTTCTATTTTTCCAGTGATGATATCGAAATTGCAGGTGCTTCCCCGGAAACAACTTGTCAAGCTGGAAGACAAAAAACTGACTACTTTTCCACTGGCAGGAACAAGACCGAGAGGCAAGACAAAGCAGGAAGATCAGGAACTGGAAGAGGGACTTCTGAAAGACGAAAAGGAACTTGCAGAACACAATATGCTGGTGGATCTTGGGCGAAATGACATCGGAAGAATCAGCAGGATCGGAACGGTAGAAGTAGAAAAATATATGAGTGTGGAACACTTTTCACAGGTAATGCATATTGGTTCTACGGTTGCCGGAGAGCTTCGAGAAGATAAAGATGCGGTAGATGCCGTGGACTCTATTTTACCGGCAGGAACGCTTTCCGGAGCACCGAAATTCAGGGCATGTCAGATTATTGAAGAACTGGAGCAGAGCAAACGAGGAATATACGGTGGAGCGATCGGATATCTTGATTTTGCGGGAAATCTGGATACCTGTATTGCAATCCGCCTGGTATATAAGAAAAATGGTGAGATCTGTATCCGCTCCGGTGCAGGAATCGTGGCAGACAGTGTTCCGGAAAAAGAGTTTGACGAGTGCTGCAATAAGGCAAGAGCCGTAGTTCTGGCAATCGAAAAGTCACAGGAGGGATTGGAATGATCGTACTGATTGATAATTATGACAGTTTTTCTTATAACGTATATCAGTTGATCGGTTCTGTAGAACCTGATATAAAAGTTGTTCGAAACGATGAATATACAGTCAAAGAAATTGAAGCAATGAGACCGGAAGCCTGATCATTTCACCGGGCCCCGGAAAACCGTCAGATGCAGGAATCTGCATAGAGGCAATCAGATATTTTGTAGGAAGACTTCCGATTCTTGGGATCTGTCTGGGACATCAGGCAATCTGTGAGGCTTTTGGCGGAGAAGTTTCTTATGCGAAAGAGCTGATGCATGGAAAGAAAAAAACGATTTATACGGTAGGAAAGAGCAGGATTTTTGAGGGACTGGGAGACAGCTTTCAGGCAGCCAGATATCATTCACTGGCAGCATTAAAAGATAAATTGCCGGATGTACTTAAGGTTACGGCAGAGGCAGAAGATGGCGAGATTATGGCGGTAGAACATACAGAATATCCAATTTATGGAGTACAGTTTCATCCAGAATCTGTTATGACGCCGGATGGAAAAAAGATGATAGAAAATTTTATAAATGTTGTAAGAGCATAGACAAGGAGAAAACTAAAATGATCAAAGAAGCAATCATAAAACTTTCCCAAAAAGAAGATCTGACATATCAGGAAGCAGAAAGCGTTATGGACGAAATTATGAGTGGACAGGCAACACCGGTTCAGATGTCTTCTTATCTCACGGCACTTTCCATGAAGGGAGAAACGATTGATGAGATTACTGCTTCAGCAGCAGGAATGAGAGCACATTGTATCAAACTACTGCATGATCTGGATGTTCTAGAAATCGTTGGAACCGGCGGTGACGGAGCCAATTCTTTTAATATTTCGACGACTTCTTCTCTGGTGATCGCTGCAGGAGGAATATCGGTTGCAAAGCATGGAAATCGTGCCGCATCATCTAAAAGTGGGGCAGCAGATGTCCTTGAGGCACTTGGGGTAAATATTACAATTCCACCGGAAAAGAGTGCTGAACTCCTGAAAAAAATTAATATCTGTTTCCTGTTTGCACAGAATTATCACATTGCTATGAAGTATGTAGCACCAATCCGTAAAGAACTTGGAATCCGTACTGTGTTTAATATTCTTGGACCTTTAAGTAATCCGGCAGGAGCAAATATGGAACTGATGGGTGTGTTTGATCAGACGCTTGTAGAGCCACTTGCGCAGGTTATGGCAAAGCTTGGCGTGACAAAAGGAATGGTTGTTTTCGGACAGGATAAACTGGATGAGATTTCTATGAGTGCCCCAACTTCTGTATGCGAGATCAAGGATGGCTGGTTCCAGTCTTATGAGATCACGCCGGAGCAGTTTGGATATGAGAGATGCAGTAAAGATGATCTGGTAGGTGGTACACCGGCAGAAAATGCAGAGATTACAAAGAAGATTCTGAAAGGTGAAGAAAGGGGACCGAAGCGTCAGGCAGTCTGCCTCAATGCAGGAGCGGCTCTGTATATCGCCGGTAAAGCAGAATCTATAGAAAAAGGTGTACGAATGGCAGAAGAGCTGATCGACAGTGGAGCAGCTTTAAGAAAATTAGAGGAGTTCATCACCTGCTCCAATGCTTAAGTGTTATAATAAAAAGTCAGTGTATTAAATAAGAATATGAGATACCTGGACTTATAAAGAAAAGAGAATTCAAAGATGAACATATTAAATGAGATTGC
>ENA-OQDF01001135-OQDF01001135.1-human-gut-metagenome-genome-assembly--contig:-NODE-1135-length-10978-cov-2.082850_pt1 | contig 10978 bp, 12 predicted proteins | sample MGYA00242769_ERZ504597 | MGnify/ENA primary metagenome ERZ504597 (study PRJEB26092, sample SAMD00036305) | human gut metagenome | host: Homo sapiens | study: EMG produced TPA metagenomics assembly of...
ACAGAAAGTATGAAAAGGCAGAGAAGGCGTTGGAAAAAGCATTGAAGAATGGAACGGAAGAGACAGCAACTCTTTATAATATTCTGGGAATCTGCGATCTGGAACTGGATAAACCGGAAAAGGCAGTGTATTATTTCGAAAATGGGCAGGAGCTTTCAGGCGCAGGAAAAGAGCTGCTAAAAGAAATGGCATATAATCTGGTAGTTGCCTATGAAAAAGCAGGGGATTACCAGTCTGCAAAAGAGAAGCTGGACAGTTATCTGAAAGCAAATCCAGATGACAAAAAAGCGCTGAAAGAGCAGGAATTTTTAAATACACAGATTTCGGAAGGAGATCAGCAGTAGAGCGGATCGGATGAGCAGATCTGATCCGGGACGGAAAGAAATCTGGCAGGGGAGGATAATATGGCACTTTATGAAATAAAAGAAGAAAAGGAAAGGGTAATTCTGGTCGGTGTCAGTACAAGGGAGAACGATGATACGGAAGATTCTCTGGATGAGTTAAAGGATCTGGTGAAGACCGCAGGTGCGGAAGCGGTCGGACGGGTAATCCAGAAAAGAGAGCTTGTCCATCCGGGAACTTATGTCGGAAAAGGCAAGATTGAGGAAATCCGGGAGCTTTTGTGGGAGCTTGACGCAACCGGGATCGTCTGTGATGATGAGCTGTCTCCGGCACAGATGAACAATCTGACGGATATTCTGGATGTGAAGGTAATGGACCGGACGATGGTCATTCTGGATATTTTTGCAGGACGGGCTTCTACAAGTGAAGGAAAGATCCAGGTAGAACTGGCTCAGCTCAGATACCGGGCATCCGTCTGTCGGGACTGGAAGATCACTGTCAAGACTGGGCGGCGGAATCGGTACAAGAGGTCCGGGAGAAAAAAAGCTGGAAATGGATCGCCGTCTTATCCGGGAGCGGATCAGTCGTCTGAAAAAAGAACTGGCAGATGTGGAGCGGCACAGAGAATTGCTCCGCAGTCAGCGGAATCAGTCAGGAATGAAAGTGGCAGCACTGGTAGGATATACGTCAGCAGGAAAAAGCAGTATTGAAAATGCGTTGACAAATGCAGGGATTTTAGAAGATGCCATGCTTTTTTCTACGCTGGATACAACGACAAGAGCTTTGCAGCTTGACGGTACGCAGGAGATTCTTCTGACGGACACGGTCGGATTTATCAGAAAGCTCCCACATCATCTTATAGAAGCTTTTAAAAGTACACTGGAAGAGGCAAAATATGCCGATATCATTATCCACGTTGTAGATGTATCGAATCCGAGGATGGACGAGCAGATGTATGTGGTCTATGATACATTACGTCAGATGGGAGCGGAAGGAAAACCGGTGATCACACTGTTCAATAAGCAGGATCGGCTGGAAAAGAAGAAGTCATAAAGATTTCAGGCAGATTACTCGATTGCCACATCGGCTAAGACCGGACAGGGGCTGGACAAACTGAAGGCAGCATTGCTGGAGATCATCCGACGGGATCAGATCTATGTGGAACGTCTGTATCCTTTTGCTGATGCCGGTAAGATACAGATGATCCGGAGTAAAGGACAACTTCTGTCAGAAGAGTATCTTCCGGAAGGGATTCAGATCAAAGCGTATGTTCCGCAGGTGTTTACGGGAAACTTTAAATGAAATACATTTTGTAAAAATATCCAAAGCAGTGCAGCTGAATGACAGCTTTATCAGATAAAGCCGCCATCCATTCCGATGATCTGCCCGGTCATATAGGTTGGGGAACTGCAAAGGAGCAGAACCAGTTCCGCTACTTCTTCCGGGGATGAAAATCTGCCGGAAGGGATTTCTTCTGCAAGAGCGGCACGTTCCTCTTCGTTCAGCCGTGCATTCATTTCCGTATCAATGACACCGCAGGCGATGGCATTGACCTGGATATTACTGGGAGCAAGTTCTTTGGCAAGAGCCTTTGTCAGACCATGGATGCCGGATTTGGTTGCGGAATAGGCAGCTTCGCAGGAAGCACCGGCAGTTCCCCACATGGAAGAAATGTTGATGATCCGTCCACATTTCACAGAGACCATATGTGGAATGGCGGCACGGCAGCAATAGAAGACGGAAGAAAGATTCGTCTGAAGAAGAGAAGACCAGTCTTCGTCTGTCATATCGGTAAGCAGACCGAACCAGGCAATGCCGGCGTTGTTGACCAGAATGTCAATACCGCCGGTTTCTTTTTCAATCTGAAAGAACATAGACCTTACCTGGGATGGATCACCGACATCTCCTGGAAGAAGGGTACAGGTACCGCCACAGGAAAGAATCTCATCCTGTAAAGAATGAAGAAGGGCGATATTTTGACGGCAGTTGATAAATACATGATATCCGGCTTTTGCAAAAGCAATCGCACAGGCTCTTCCGATACCGCGGGAAGAACCAGTTACCAATACAGATTTTTATTCATAATAATTTGTCACCTCATATATAAAGATGTCAGGGTCAAAAGCCCCCGACTTTGATGCCTACGGATTGCTCCGTGCTACGCACTCCCACAATCTACCCAATCTTCGCATATCGTGGGATTATCATCCCACTTTATGCTCATATCGGGGCGGGTCCTAAGGTCTTTCACCCACCTATGAGCAAGCTCATGTGGGCTTAGACCTTTTGACCCTGGCATCATATAAAATAGTAGTCAGTTTTCAGTTGCAGGCGTATGACAAAAGATCCATCCGATCTTTTTTAGTATAGATCAGTATAGCATGAATAAGCTGTGAGAGGGAATGAAAATAGTGGAGCAGAAATATGGAAATAAGAAAAGAGAACGGATCATAGAAGCCGGAATGGCATTGCTGCTTGTCATAACGCTTCTGGCAGCAGGACAGTCAGGAAAGATTCCGGTTGTGAAGAGTCAGGAGATACAGGTTCAGGCTGATTCAGGGAAAGAGAACGAAAGTAAAGAAAAAGGAAATACGGAGAATACAGATTCGGAGACAACGGGTACAGAGAAAAATTCCGGGGATACCGGGAAAAATGAAAGTGGATCTGATATGGAAAGCGTTGCAGTGGCTGCTTCTGCTGCCCAATATCCCATTATGGGAAAAAGCGATGTATCCGTACAGGAAATGGTCGATTATTTTAACAGATCAGGACGAACTTATCCGGCTGCAGCACTGGCAGCAGGAGGGGCGGATTCTATCGAGACATTTTGCCAGATTTATTATGAAGAGGCAACTGCAGAAGGAGTCCGACCGGAAGTTGCCTATGTACAGGCAATGAAAGAAACCGGTTTTCTTCAATATGGAGGAGATGCATCCATTGAACAGTATAATTTCGCAGGGATCGGAACAACCGGAAATGGAGTGCCGGGAAATTCATATGCGGATGTGCGGACAGGAATACTGGCACAGGTTCAGCATCTGAAAGCATATGCAACAACGGAACCATTGAATGAAGCGTGTGTAGATGAGCGGTATGAATATGTAAAGAAAGCGGCAGCTCCGTATGTACAGTGGCTGGGGCAGCAGGAAAATCCACAGGGAACAGGCTGGGCGACTGGAAAGAATTACGGATATGATATCGTGGAAATGATAAAGAAAATGAGGGAGGGCAGTGAAACCTGATGCACTGCTCTCTTTTTTTAAAGAGTCACTTATACTGCGACGGGACGATTCACTTCAATTTGTTGCTTTTATAAACAAAAAATTATATACTAAAAGAAAAATGGGGAGATCAGGGAATGAAAATTAAAGAAGGATATATTTTAGATGAAATAGGAGATCAGAAGTAGCAATTTCTCTGAAATGCGGGGAAAATGACTTTTCGGAGATGATTAAATTAAATGAGATAGGTGCATTTCTTTGGGAGAAGCTGTCAGAAGAAATTGAGGAAGAAAAACTGGTGGAAGCGGTGACAGAGGCTTATGATATTGACAGTGCAACAGCACGAAAAGATATAAGAAGTTTTACAGAAACCCTTGAAAAAAATGGTATTTTGGAACGGTGAATGATGGAAAAAAGAAAAAGATATCGGATTGCAGATGCGGAAATTGAAATTGCATTTACAGAAAATTATACAGAAATAATATGCCGGGATTATGAAGTGAAGGCAGAGGGCAAACCAGATTTTGTAATTGAAGTTACAGACGAGGAAGTTGAAAGAGAAAAAAAGAAAAGTGAACCGGGGGCATCAAAAGGAATTATTGAGTCATTGGCAATTTACAGAAAATTGTGTGAAAAAATACTGGACAGAAATTGTGTCCTGTTTCATTGCTCTGCTGTTGCTGTGGATGGAAAAGCATACTTGTTTACGGCTGCAAGCGGAACAGGAAATCCACGCATACAAGGATGTGGAGACAGCATTTCGGCGGCAGGGCAGTGATGGTTAATGACGATAAACCGATTCTTCGGATAAAAGATGATGGAATTTATGTATGTGGAACTCCGTGGTGCGGGAAGCATGGATTGCAGACAAACGTGGAAGTGCCGGTGCAGGGGATCTGTATTTTGAGAAGAGGAGAAGAAAATATGATCAGAAAAATTTCTGCAATAGATGGATATCCGGATCTGTATAAGCAGACTTACCGTCCCGGTGAAAAGGACAAGATGTTAAAGACACTTTCGATGATTAAACAGATGGCAGAAAGACTTCCGCTATATGAGATGCATTGTACGATATCGGAGGAGGCAGCAGTTATGGCATGGGAGAGGATGAAGCCGTAAGAACGACCTGTTCTGTGATCTTGCACCGGCAGGGCTGGCAGTTACAAGTTACCATGCGGCTTACGGAATGCTTGCAGGAAATACAGGATATGATGAGCAGGGACATTTGTTACTTGCAGAGGATCCAAGAAATAAAGAAAGGAAGAAAAATGAAGAACAGAAAAAAGTATTATCATTTCTGCTGGCAGGTGTTCTTACTTTGGGGTGCTTTCCGGTGACAGCCGGAGCAACAAATAACTCAAAGGACGGAACAAAGCCGGCAGATGGAACAACAGTGGAGCAGCCGTTCCCCGAAAACGTTGTTTTTGGAGGAACATAATTCATCCAAAGGATTTACAAGATTCCGTATTCCTGCCTTGGTAACTGCAGGTAATGGAGCATTAATTGCAGCAACAGACATCCGATGGGATATTTGCGGAGACGGAGCAGGATTGGATACGGCAGTATCAAGATCCACAGATAATGGAGCAACCTGGTCTTATACGGTAGCTAATTATCTGGGAGATAACGGAAACCGGTTTAATCGTGATTCAACAGCATTTATTGATCCTGCATTGCTTGCTGACGGAGATACAATCTACCTCGCATGTGATTTGTTGCCGGCAGGTCTGGCAGTTGCAAATGCAGCAAGATATCCGGCGAAGGCAGGAAGTACAGGTTATGATACAAATGGAAATCTGCTTCTTGCACTCAGTACAACCAGTGTAAATGGTCTTTCCAGTTCAACAGCACGTGCTGCTGCAAGTTATGATTATCATCTGGAAAAAAAAAGCCGATGCGACATCTGAGTCCTGTTATGAGATCAAGAATAACAGTACCAGTGAAGTTGTAGACGGAGACTATACGATCGATGATCATTTTAACATTAAGAGTGCAGACGGAGCAGTAGATACAAACCTGTTCTGTGGAGATACACCGTACTTCCAGTTTCCAACGGATTTTCTTTATATTACAAAATCAACGGACAACGGAGCCACATGGTCAGCACCGCAGCTTGTAGATGCCAAGAATGAATCCGAGCAGGTATTTCTGATCGGACCGGGACGAGGAATTACAACTTCTACGGGAAGACTGATCTTCCCGTGCTATCAGTATACAAGTGGAGTTCAGAGAACATCTACAATCTATTCTGATGATGATGGAACAACCTGGCATCGCGGAGCTACTGTATCAGGCAACAGCTCTGAAGCAGTTATTACAGAAGCAGATGGAAGATTGTATCTGTTTGTGCGTATGTCCAATGCCTATTATATATCTGAGGATGATGGACTTACATGGTCAGAACCCCAAGAGACAGGTTTTAAGTATAATAACAATTGCCAGTTAAGTGCCATTACATATTCAAAGAAAGTAAACGGAAAGACTGCAATTCTTTTGCAGGTCCATCTGATACATCAGCACGTAATTCAGGACGTATCTGGGTTGGTCTGGTACAGGATGACGGAAGCCTTCAGTGGCAGGATAATCCGTATGTAGTCAATGATGGTACGCATTATGCATACTCCTGTATTACAGAGACATCAGATGCACAGATCGGTCTTTTGTATGAAGATGAAGATGAGCAGCTTGAGTTTGATAAAATTGCAATTGATGATATCGTAAATGGTGCAGCGACCAGTGGCGTATGGGTTGAAAATGATAACGGTTCTGTAGTTAATTCTTCTGTGATCAATACAGATGCAACGGCTTCTTATGTTGTAAGATGCTTGATGCAGATGCTGACATTACGGTTTCTTCATCTAACAGAGCAGTGTTGGATGCAACTTATGCAGATGGAAGACTGACATTGACATCCAAGGGGAATGTAACCGGTCTGAAACAGGTGAAAGTAACTGTTAAAGCAGGTGAAGAATCTTTTATTATGAATGTGACGATTACAGATGCAGAAAAGTACAAAGTGGTCAGCCTTGAAAAAGATGAGACCAGGACATTGACAGTAAAAGACGGAACTATGCAGATGCCGATACATCTTCTGTTGATACAGCAGTAGCGGGAGTTACCGTAACAGGTAAGGATGTACAGGATACATATGAAAAGACGGTGGCACAGATTGCCACAGCGATGGCAACGTTTGATGGTGCAACTGTAGATCTGAGCAAATGTATGTATACATTAGAATCAGGAAGTGACAGCTACACTTATAAAGTAAAAGCTACGGCTGCAAATGGAAACGGGATTTACCTTGGACCAAAGGCATCTTCTACTGCCGGTATCCCGAATGTAACAACAGCAGCCAATATTACCTTTGAAAAAAATCCTTCTGATGCGACATTCAGTATTATGGATAATTCATCAGGCGGCGGTGGAAAGTATTTGTATTTCCACAGTACCGATGCGACAAAACTTCATTTCGACAGACAGAATGTGGCAGATGATAACTGCTGGTTTGAGTTATATACACCGTCCACATCAGCGGAAGATTATGACTTGATCAATGGATTTAAGAAAATAAACAAGTGAAAAAGAAACTGAAAGCCGGAGTCAGCGTGCTGATTGTAACAAAAGCAGATGCACAGGGTAACAGATATATTCTGCTTTCTACTACAGGAAGTCAGAAGTATAATCATGTGGCAAAACTGGTAAAGCAGACAGCAGCGGCTACAGAGGAAGCAGCATATCCGGGAACAAGTACCGCAGTATTTGGGGATACGAATGTAAGGGGACTTTCAGAGTGTCAGTATACATTCAAGAAGATCAGCAATGGAGTTTATGCAATTTCAGGACATACAGCAGATGGAGCAACCACATTTGTAACAATGGGAATAGTAGGAATCCCGAACAAAACAGCAAAAGCCAATATTACAGTTGCTGATGTTACAAATTCTAATGGCAAGGTATCTCTGTATGACGGATCAGCTTCACGTTACCTGTATTTCTGGAGGATGCATCCAAACTTCATTATGACAGACAGAGAACACTTGATACAACAGCATGTGCATTTGAACTGTTTAAAAAGTCCGCAACAGCTTCAGCCGATTCACCGATCAAGGGATATGAGAAGATCACCGGAGCATCAGCGATTGAAGATGGAGGACAGTATCTGATCGCGGCAGAGGTTGACGGAACATACTATGTGATGAACCGACACTGGATCATTCAAACTTCAGACATGTTGCCAAGGTTACAAATACGATTTACCGGAATCCTGCCGCAGAAGCCAGCACAACGATCAATTTTACAGGAGTTGCGGCAGGAACAACATCCGTACAGATCGGTGACGTAGTTTACTATGTGATCGTAACCGATGACGCAGTTGAGTGTACACATTCTACAACAGTTGTTCTTGATGCAAAAGAAGCAACCTGTACAGAAAAAGGATCTACAGGCGAAGTAGTTTGCGTGGATTGTGGAACAGTTGTACAGGAAGCACAGGAAATCGCAGCAAAAGGACATACTTTGGTGAGTGGGTAACAGTCAAAGAACCTACGACAACTGAAGAAGGATCGAAAGAAAGAACCTGCTCTGTATGCCAGACAAAAGAGACAGAGACCATCGCAAAACTTCCGGATAAAGAAGACCCGGATCAGCCGGCAACACCGTCAGCACCGGAAAATGTAGCGAGCAGTGAAGTGACAAAAGATTCCATTAAGATCACCTGGGATGCACCGGCATCAACAGAAGGAATCGCAGGATATAAGATCTATGTCAACGGAGCCGTATATGCAGCCGATATTTCCAAAGATGCAGTAGGATATACACTTTCCGGTCTGAAGGCAGGAGAGACTTATCAGATCCAGGTTGTTGCAGTCGGAACAGACGAGCATGCAACAGAGTATGCGGCAGCAGCACTCAGCGTAACAACGAAGTCTGAAAATAAAGACGACAATAATGGCGGAAATGACAACAATGGCGGTAATAACAATAACGGCGGAAATAACAACAATGGTAATAATGGAAATGCCGGAAATAACAAGCCGTCAGATAACAAGAACACTACAACCGACAAGAATCAGAATAGTACAGTAAATAAAGCAGCTAAGACAGGAGATATGACAAACGTTGTATTCCCTGCAGCAGTGATGCTGCTTGCAGGTGCAGTAGTGGCAGGAGTCCTTTTCAGAAGAAAATGGATGAAATAAGAGTCTGATTCGTTAAAAGAAATACAGAAGAAAAAGATTAGAAAGCGGAAGCAGATGCATTCTTAAGATTCTCTAAACCACCTGAAATCCCTTGACAAATCAGCACATGACCGCTATAGTATTTGTAGTTAAAAAATATTTAACAATTTAGTAAAGAATTAAAGGTGCTGAGGAAGAGGAGTACATCGTTACTGCCGTCAGAGAGAACCGTTCGGGGAGAGGAGCAAAGCTGCCGGTCAGACCGGTTGGGAGAGAAGATCACCCGGCTGAAAGACGGTTTCGGAGAGGGATGATGGAAGGTAGCTTCTGAACCGGATATCTGAAGGGCTGTAAGTCTGTGGAGGTTCCTGGATTCAGGATTTCAGAATGCAGAGGCAGCAGGTAGGATTTCCCGGAGTGTTTCCGTTAAAGAACTTAAGAGATACAGAAAATTGTCTGTAAGATAAGGTGGTACCGCGAGATTTTCGCCCTTTACATTAGTAAAGGGCGTTATTTATATTATAGACAATTAGAAAAGTAAAGGAGAGATAGAATGAGCAAGGAGCTTGCAAAGACTTACGATCCGAAGCAGATCGAAGAGAAGATGTATGAAAAATGGTGTGAGAATAAGTATTTTCACGCAGAAGTAGATAGAAGTAAGAAGCCTTTTACGACGGTGATGCCGCCTCCGAATATCACAGGAAAGCTGCACATGGGTCATGCACTGGATAATACACTGCAGGATATCCTGATCCGTTATAAGAGAATGGAAGGATACAATGCACTGTGGATTCCGGGAACAGACCATGCGGCTATTTCTACCGAGGTCAAGGTTACGAACCAGTTAAAAGAAGAGGGAATTGACAAAAAGGAACTTGGCCGTGAGGGATTCCTTGAGAGAACCTGGCAGTGGAAAGAAGAGTATGCGGGAACGATTGAGAATCAGTTAAAGAAGCTTGGTATTTCCTGTGACTGGGACAGAGAGCGTTTCACCATGGATGAGGGATGTTCCAAAGCGGTAGAAGAAGTATTTATCAGCTTTATGAAAAAGGTTATATTTATAAAGGATCAAGAATCATCAACTGGTGTCCGAAATGTAAGACTTCGCTGTCTGATGCCGAGGTGGAGCATGAGGATCAGGACGGACATTTCTGGCATATCAAATATCCGATTGCCGGAACGGACCGTTTCCTTGAAATTGCAACGACCCGTCCGGAGACATTGCTGGGAGATACTGCGATCGCCGTACACCCGGATGATGAGCGATATAAGGATATCGTAGGAAAGATGGCAATCCTTCCACTTGTAAACCGTGAGATTCCGATCGTTGCTGATTATTATGTAGACAAAGAGTTTGGAACAGGTGCTGTTAAGATCACTCCGGCACATGATCCGAACGATTTCGAGGTTGGAAAGCGTCATAACCTTCCTGAGATCAACATCATGAACGATGATGCAACGATCAATGAAAGGGTGGAAAATATGCAGGAATGGATCGCTATGAGGCAAGAAAAGCGATCGTGGCAGATCTGGATGAGCAGGGATACCTTGTAAAAGTTGTTCCACATATGCATGCTGTAGGAACTCATGACCGATGTGGTACAACAGTAGAGCCATTGATCAAACAGCAGTGGTTTGTCAAGATGGATGAGCTTGCAAAACCGGCGATCAATGCACTGAAGACAGGAGAGCTGCGGTTTGTACCGGAGCGTTTTGACAAGATTTATCTGCACTGGCTCGAGAATATCAAGGACTGGTGTATTTCCCGTCAGATCTGGTGGGGACATCGGATTCCGGCTTACTACTGTGATGAGTGCGGTGAATTTGTTGTGGCAAGAGAGATGCCGGAAAATGCCCGCATTGTGGATGCACACATTTCACGCAGGACGAGGATACACTGGATACATGGTTCTCTTCCGCACTGTGGCCGTTCTCCACACTTGGCTGGCCGGACAAGACAGAAGACCTGGATTATTTCTATCCGACAGATGTACTTGTAACTGGTTATGATATCATTTTCTTCTGGGTGATCCGTATGGTATTTTCAGGCTATGCACATACAGGAAAAGCACCGTTCAATACAGTATTGATCCACGGTCTTGTAAGAGATTCACAGGGACGTAAGATGAGTAAATCTCTTGGAAATGGTATCGATCCGCTGGAAATCATCGATCAGTATGGAGCAGATGCACTGAGACTGACACTGATTACCGGAAATGCACCGGGAAATGATATGCG
>ENA-OQDF01001136-OQDF01001136.1-human-gut-metagenome-genome-assembly--contig:-NODE-1136-length-10976-cov-1.951424_pt1 | contig 10976 bp, 15 predicted proteins | sample MGYA00242769_ERZ504597 | MGnify/ENA primary metagenome ERZ504597 (study PRJEB26092, sample SAMD00036305) | human gut metagenome | host: Homo sapiens | study: EMG produced TPA metagenomics assembly of...
TTCTTCCTTCGACAGCGACAAGCGGATGTCCTTGTCATTACCGAAGTCACTTCGACAAATTCTCTCCCGTTTCTTACCACAGGAGAAGTTTGATTTTGGGTTTTGGAGTATATATTTCCATGTTTTTTAAATTTTACCGGTCCCACTCGTTCAGGATTTCTCCGCTTATGATATCATATCGTATCCAGTGCCCCGTCTCGCGTCCCTCGGTGTATTCGCCTTGGACTGCGATATCGTCCCGGTCGATTTCTTTCCACGAACCGTGCTTGTAGCCGTTCTTGTACGAGCCGGATTTGTAGGCGTACAGCTTGCCATGTAGGTGGGCCGTGTATTCGTAGGGGCCGTCCAGTTCGCCGTTCTTATAGTGGCTGACGGTTTTGCTGATCCATCCCTCGGTGGTATCCTCGCTGATTTCCCATTGTTTTCCCTCTTTCCGGTCGTCGGTATAGTTTGCCTCGTAGATCTGCTTGCCGCTTTTCGGGTCAAAGCGTTGTTCCTTGCCGTTCCGCTTGCCCTGCCTATATTCCTGAACCATGTCCGGCTTCCCGTCGCTGAACCATGTCCTTACCGTACCGTCTATCTTTCCGTACTGCATGGGTGCTTCCCGTTGCGGTGTCTTTCCGTCCTGATGATAGGAAACGAACAGACCATGCCGTCTGCCGTCGGTATACTTGCCCTTTTCCCGCAGGCTGCCGTTGCGGAAACGCCTGTACTCGCCCTGCATCACCCCCTTGGAGAAATGCACGCTTTCCTCGTTCTGTCCCCGCAGAATACGGTACTCGCCCGATAACGGCCGTTTCCCGTCCTTCAGGTAATGGACGGCTGTCCCACGCTGTTCGTCTGTAATGATTCGCAAGTCACCGGATTCCACGATCCGCTGTGCGAAGGCAGACCCGCACAGCAGCGTGAGAACGATGGCCGCAAGCATTTTCTTATGTTTCCCTTTGCCTTTCTCATTCGTCCGGATATTCAAGTTTCAATGTCATGCCGTCCAAAGCGATGCCTTCGCTAAGCGTGATGGCAAGTTTCTGTTCTTCGGAGCATCCTATGGTTTCCCCGTCCTGCAAGGTGACATCATCCGACAGGATATAATGCACGATGTCCATTAGGAAATCACGGATGTCACTCAGATCGGCAGGGGCATACACTTCGATTTCCTCTTTCCCGAATTTTCTCAGTCCGTAGGTATAGATGCCGGGGATTCCTTTCTGTGTGCGGTAGATGCCGAACCATACCCAGTCCATGACGGGCAGTTCATCTTCTTGCAGGAGTGCGGCCATATCCCCGTAAAATTCGGTTGGAATACCATGCCGTCGGTATATACCGCTGTAGCTAGGACTGTTTCAGGAGGAAGACGTGCTCTGGTGAACAGTTTGGCCTCTCCAGCAGGTTGGATTGGTCTCCGGTTCAACGGATACGAGGATATGTGCCTCGTGTTGTCGTGCCACTTCTGTTGCATCTTTCCACAGGTAGTTGCCCTGTGCATAGTGTTCCGCTTCTCCGTTGGGTACGGGACCGGGCATGATGCTATTGCCAATGTCATGCCGCTGAACATTCCGACAAGTACGTCACCGTTGTCGTCGTCATCAGTAAGGACGATTCCCCAGTCTTCCTTGAAGTCATGGATGAACTGTTTCTTGTCCCATTGATTTTGTGAAAGCAACACGGACGAGACAAAGCATCCTTTGATATTATCCTTTTCCATATAGTTCTTTCTTTTTGAGTCGTCAATTATTGAAGATTCTTGCGCAAGATAGGTATTTTACCCTGATTCCTTGGTACTTTCATCTGTTAATATACGATAAATGCAGGCCCTGTCTGTGACTTTACAGATAAAGGTTGCGCTCCGTTCAATAGATGCGCACATACTGTACTTCCCCGTCAAGCAGTTCAACATAGCGGTTGTCGGAAAAGCGCAATGTCTCCAGAGTCCTGCCTTCCTTCTTGACTTCCGATTTGTGGTATGGTTCGCCCCACGCGGCGATGACCATTTCCCTCGTCATGCCGGTATCGACCTTGCGGAAGGCAATCAGCTTCCCGTATTTCTCGCCGTACCGTTTTCCAGCTGCCGATACGTGCCGTGCTTACAAACTCGTACACCTCGTCACCGCCTATAGGAAATGCTTCCACACGGACACCGTCAGCACCTTCCATCAGCAGAAACGCCCCGTCACTGTTCATCTTCAGGCCGATGTCCACACAACGGTACTCCGCACCTTCAGCCGGGGTGATTACCTGACCGTCCTCGGTCTCGACGGCTTGGCAAGTGACAGGAATGTCTGTCCGACAAAGCGTTTCAGTTTCTCATAATACCCTATACAGGTCATGCTCAGCGGATACCTGAATGGGTTGTAATACATCTCATCACCGCTTTCTTTTCACGGAGCAGCAGGCAGCATCCAGCCGACAGGTAGTCTGTCTTTGTCCAGACCTTCACTACCTCGTAATATTTCCCCACCACCTCTTTAGCAGGGGTGGTACTGATGTTGACCGCCTTGTACACCGTCCGGTCATCCCCGGTAAGGAAATTGACCGTGTAGAAAGCATCCCAGTAGCCGTTCCTGTCATTTTTTACCCCATGCATGTACAGGGTCTGTCCCGGAAGGGAAGTGAAACTCCGCTTCTCCACGTTCGTCAGGCTGTCATAGGGGTGGGCATTTGTCACCGTGTACTCTTTCAGTCCATCGTTCTTGGGAACGATGTTAAGCTGTGCATGGGCATACATCACCGTGCACAGGAAGAAGGTTATAATTGGAATTGTTTTCATACTCAATCACTTTTTAAGTTTACAGGTGGCATCCGGGAAAGAGCACTCAGCTATTTGCCGGAAATAGAGAACAGGTACAGAGACAGTCCTATCCCGACGGCCAAGAATCACTCCCAGCCAGAACCGGAAAGTTTTCGGACCGAGCAGATTCATCCAGAAGTTACCTCCTGTACTACCCGGACGGGAATACGTCCACTTCCAGCCACAGATGACACCGACAAGCCATATCAGAAGCAGGCCCGCCACGACCAGATAGCCGTAGCGGGGTTCCTGCTGTATCAGATTCGGAAAATCCTTTATTTTATCCAACCATTCCATATCTCACCGGTTTATTTTTTCAAGAGCGCCGCAAATTCTTTAAGCTGTGGCAGTCCGTCAAAAAGTCAACGTCAAATTTGGCCGTAGAACCGTTTGTGAGAGCAATTGTCAGAATGCCATCGTCGTAATTGTAGTTTGAACTGGATATTTCCGACAATGTAAAAGAATGCATCTCTACAGTTCCTTTCACTATGACCGGGTATGTCACCTTATCGCCGTCAACCGTAATGATACAGTTTTGGCAGCCAACTTGCGGGCCTTATGTATCTTCTGCCATGCTCTGAACAGCATGTACAGGCCGACAAGAGCAAGGATAACAGCTGTAGGCAACGGACCGAGAATACGGGCAGTCCCGATTTTATACCGAAAGGATAAACTATCGGTACTATTATCAGCGCTGCACCGATAAGGATTTCAGTCAGATTATCCTTGATGGACGATTTGGAAGAATAATTGAATGTAGTCATATTCAGATATTAGTGAAGTTTTCGTTCGGTGATATTATTTTATGAAAAAGTACCAGATAAGCAGAGCCGCAGTGATGATTATGGACAGAATCGTCATAGCCGACTTGTATTTTTCGACAGCAGGCGATTCCTGCGGGCCTTCAAATTCCAGAATTGTAGGGGCTTGACCTATCACATTGTTGGGAATGGCCTCTACCTTGAATTGATTGGGCTGATTTTCAATACCGACCATGGCATAGGCACAATCAAGCTGATTAGCCTTTCTTGAAGAAAATACGACATTAGTGAACAGGAGAATGCCGTCATAATGGTCACTTATCGCCATTACAGAATCCATATCTTGGCCGTTTGTCAATATGTGCCTGCCGGTATCAGGTTCAATGATGTAATAGGTATACCCGGCTGACTGTACGGAATCATAACGGATTTCACCGATTTCCAGCGTATCCACTTCGGTCTTGATGCTCTGAAGGGTGGCCTCGTCAATTTCAGTCCCTTTCAATGGGCAGGCGTACAGGCAATAGCGGCTGTCTTCGTGCATCACGGTTCTGATGGGATACAGGTTTACCACCTTGCGGTTTTCCAACTTGAGGTATGTTTTGGACAATTTGCCGATTGCTTTCTCGTTATAACCGGCCGGAACAGCATCTCCTTCAAGGATGGCTGACAGATTTTTAAGTTCGATCATGTTGTAATTCTTTTTATTCGTTTTCGATTATTGTTGATTATTTGATTCCATTTTCTACAGTGAGACAGAAGTTCACCTCCCTGTACAGCTGTTCCAGCAGATGTTCGTCATCCAGCGATTTCCTGCCGGGACGGAGAAATCCGTCCGGAGTATCGGATGCGTAGTAGAACATATTCCCGTTGAAAGAGAGCATCAGGTCACGGCTGAAGGATTTCCGCAGGGCGGTCAGCTTCCGCATCATCGCCGGTGTAAGCACCATACGTGCTTCCACCTCGTCATCCGCATATACAACAAAGTATTTCTCGAACTCCGGATCCTCCAGATGCAGGAACTTCGCCCCGTATTTGTCTTTCATCCCCTGAACGGTCTGTGCAAGATAACCGATCCTGTTTTCCAGATGGTCCGGCAGCAGCATCACGTAGCCCCTGAAGGTGCGGTTCAGACGGCAACATCCGAACATCCCTCTGAAACTGTGCATTGTACTCTCTATGCGGACCCCGAAGATTGGACGGATGAAATACTGGTACGGTACTTCAAGAAAATTGAATGCCGAGAAATCCTTTGAATTGGCAGATGTCACACCGGCATCCACGACAGTCATCATACCATTTCCGACGGGAATGTCAAGGCGGCCGTAGCATGTCGAACTTACCGAATTACCCGATGACAATGCCGTTCCGAACAGGCGGCTGTCCGCAAAGACTTTCGGCTGTATGTAACCGGAAGGATTGTACCTTGCGCCCGGGAACAGCAGGTAGATGATGTGGGCCATCGTGTAGTTTTCCTTTTTGTTCAACGCAGCAAAACATTTCATGAATGCGAAATGAAGTACAAAAAATACGGCAAAGCCTATCATGAGGTATTTTCCCGTGGTGACGGAAGTCTCATAGTCAGTACGGTCCACGAGGAATCCGCCGAAGATACAGAAACCGAACCACACGACGGTACACAGATAGACAATGGAGGTCAGGATGCGGAACACAATCCGGAGCATCCTGATACGGGACATCTCTTTCTTCATGTGAAGGGAAATGCCCTTGAAATCTATATTCTGACTTCTTCCATGCTTTACTTGAATAATTCTCCCACTTTCACTTCCTTGATCTCACTTTCCGGGAACTCTATCAACTCCTGCTGCTCATGCTTGCGCCAGGATGCGATTATCGACGACGGAAACATTTCAATGTAATTGTTGTAATCGGTAGCAGCAGCATTGTAGGTGCGCCGGATTGCCTGCAGCTCATTCTCCATGTCCTCGATCTGGACCTGAAGATGAAGGAACTGCTGGTTCGCCTTCAGCTCCGGGTAGTCTTCCACCGCCACATTCAGTCTTGACAGAAGCGAGGACATTTCCGTACCGCTTTTTATCTGCTCGGACTCTGTAGCGTTCGAAGCCCTTGACCGCAAATCGGCAATGCGGGTGAGAATCTCATTCTCGTGTCCCATGTATGCCTTTACGGAAGCGACAAGGTTGGGGATCAGGTCGTTTCTCTGCTTGAGGACGACACAGATACCGCTTCTGCATTGCTTGACCCGGTTCTTCTTTGCAATAAGACTGTTGTTAGTGAATACTGCCCATAAAATAATTATGAGCAGTACCACGATAATACATATAACGGCTATAATCATATTTTCAGATGGATTTAGACATACAATTCAGCCGGTATGACTCTGATTGTCCCTTCCCAGTAGAAGTGGGGGACGATGCCGTCTGAAGGAAGATAACCATTGGGAAGCTCCTTGTAATAAAGGACAAGTTTCTTTATTTCCACATCGGCACCTTCTACAATTTCTCCGCTCAGTTTCACAGTTGACCAGCAGTCTTCTTCTTTGGCAAGACTGACTACACCTTCACATCCGGGAGTCACCGATTGTTTTCCTTCACACATGTTACGCAGCTTTCCATCATCCTCTGCAACCATTCAACATCATATATGTGTTCCTTATCCAATGCATGAATACCGATACTGTAAAAAGAGTCATCCTCATGTTTTACTCCTTTCCACGCCTCGGACGGCGCACTGATTATTCCCGCGTAAACAATTCTTCCTTCCGTGAATTTCCTCAACCATTTACTTTTTCCGAACCAGGGTGTTTTGCCAGCGACCTTTTTGAAAAACTCGGTTTCCACACTGCGTGGAGTCTGCATATACGGCTTCAGCTTATCGAGATTTGTCAGGTTCTTGTACAGTTCTTTGTCCCGTTTTGCCTCTTCCGCCTCTTTCGCACGCCGTGCGGCCAGTTTCTCCCTGTATTTACTTACGTCAAGACCTTGTGCTTCCATTTGGTCAAGATCATTCTCTGTCATGGTTTCTCCCATTCTGTTGCTGCATTTTGAAAAGTACCATAATCGTAAAACTTTTAAGATATTGTTGATTTTATTTTTTTCGGATTCTACCATTCGATTGCCTTCCAAGGGGAATCTTCTTTATTGAGAAGCGCTCCCACGACTTCATCCGCAGTCTCGTAGTCATCTGTTTCGCCTCTCCATATTCCGCGTCCCACGCAAAGCTGTTGCCGTATTCTTCCCACGAATTGAAGGATTCCTTGGCTATGCCGGCAGTGGTTCTGATGGCTTCCCACATTTCGTCTTCATTGATGTAGCCGCAGATGAAAGCCCAACGGGCCATGTTCACGGCACGTACAAGGTCCCATGCCAGCACGGTTTCGGGCAGGTCCGCTTCCGTCGTTTCATTTACTCCCATTACAAATTCAGCTATCGTGAACGCATCGCCGATCTTGCTGTCCTCGTCCGCCTTTTCTTCCTCGGTGATGGCCTCGATTCCACGCTGGCGGATTTCAGCCAAGGCCGGATCCGCACCGGCATGTTGGCCTTCGTTCAGCAGCCATGAGATGGTCTCCAGGGCACTCTTCCTGTCAGTAACTTCCCACCATTCCTCAAGCATTTCCTTAAGGGTGTCCGTGCCTGCTGTACTTTCAAGGGAGTCCACGTTGTCATCGTTGTATAGGAACAGAGGAGCCCCATAAGCCAGAAGTCTGTTCTGTTCAGGTGTCAGGCTGTTGTCGCCCTTGCGGGTGATTTCCCAACCTGCATATATGTCAAAACCGTCCGAGAAATCCGGTAAACCTTCCGGCATGAATCCGGCATTCATTGCCTGCTGCATCATGTTCCCTGCGAACTCGATGTTTTTGCTGTAGGTCTCCATTATCGCCTCGGGATCCTGGGCGGATTCTGCCATCATCTTTGCCTGGTATGCCTGTGCCTGTGCAACTCCTGGGAACATCTCGGCCGAGTCCTGCATCAGCTTTTCATGCATCTTCATCAGGTCGGAGCCTTCAAATCCGGGTATGTTGCCATACAAGGCTTGCGCCTGTTCCAGTGCTGCTTTCATGGCCTGAGCCTGTGCTTCTCTTGCGATTTCCTCGGGTGTCTGAGGTGTCTTCTTGGTTTCTTCTGCCATATCTTTCTAATATTAAATTTGTTAATGAATATCTTACCTGTTTATTCCGCTCCGTTTTCAAGAAGTTTTTCCACGATTTCGTTGAAGCCGCGCTCTCCTGCATAGTACAGGGCCGTGTGCTGGAGGTTGTCTGAGATGCTAACATTCGCGTGAAATTCAAGCAGGACGGACACAAAATCGTTGTGGCCCTCCTTGGCTGCAAGAATAAGCGGGGTTTCCCCGTTGTCATTCTGTGCGTCAACCGCAGCTTTGGCCTTCAGCAGAGCCTCGCCTATAAAGCGGTTACCTGAAATGGCCGCGTAATGTATCGGGGCATTGCCGCTCAGCATAGCTTTGCCGGGATCGGCTCCGGCCCCGAGAAGAAGGTTGACCATGACAAGATTCCCCTGCATACAGGCGAGTATCAGCGGAGTCTCTCCGCCGTCATTCGTCGAATCAAGCATGGACTTGTCTGACAGGAGCAGCGTGCGGACAATTTCACCCTGTCCGTTATACACGGCCTGATGAAGCGGGGTGTTGCCACGTGCATCCCGGTCATTCCCGTACGAGAGTCGGGCGACCACTTCCCGCAGCCCGTGGGCTGTAGCATAGTCGATGGCCTTGTGGCCGGAGGCATCGGCGACCTCCGTATCGGCTCCCTGATCCATCAGGAAAAGGGCGGCATCTGTACGCTTGTTGTCAAGCAGGCATATCAGCGGGGTTCGTCCTTCATTGTCCGTCACGTTGATGTCGGCCCCCTTCTGGAGCAGCTTCCCGAGGATTTCCTTGTTGCCGCTCCGTGCCGCCGCGTGGAGCGGGCTTTCGGAACGGTTGTTGATACATGACGCGTCGGCATCGTTGTCAAGAAGCAGAGCCACTATGTCCCTGTAGCCTTTCTGACAGGCATAATAAAGAGCAGTGTTTCCTTCCTGATCCCTTTTGTTGATGTCAATTCCTCCCTTTTTCAGAAATATCTGGACAATGCTTTTCTGCCCGTTTCGGCAAGCATTGAGAAATGTCTGGTTGTTGTCCATATATCTTTGTTTAAGAATATTTCAATAATAGTCTTACGAGATTGTCATTGTTGTAGTCTGCCGCCACGTCCATGGCCGTTTTGCCTTCATTGTTTACGGCATTTACGTCAGGCAGCTTGAAGTCCAGCAGGAGTTCAATCGCTTTCTGTGCCATGCTGTCACGACAACATGCCGCCACATAATGCAGGAGGGTGTTTCCCCGGTTGTCCGTCTTGTTCACGTCAGCTCCGGCTTCGAGAAGCTTTTCGAGGATTTCCGTGGGGTCGTCAGAACCGGCTGACCAGCCGTAAGGCACATATTTTTCGTTCGCCTTATGACCACCGAAGAGAATCATCATGGGAGTTTGGCCGGAAAGATTGGCGGCGTTGGGGTCGGCCTTTCCCTTGAGCAGCCAACCGAATGCCGTTTTACCCAACCTGTAGCCGGTATGGCGGCAGGAAAGGGCAAGTGCCGTGTTGCCTTCCGTATCAACAGGAAGCTCGGGATTCCAGCCTTTTTCCTTCATCAGGTCAAGCAGCCCCTTGTAAACCTCGGTATCCTTGCAGAAATAGTCCTTACTCACCCATACCGAAAAAGCCGTCTCTTCATTCGGGAAACGGTAATTCGGATTCGCTCCGCCGTTCAGAATCATGGCCGGAGCATCCTGTATGCTGTCAAACCAGCTGAACGCACAAGCGAGGGGCGACTTGCCTTCAAAGTCATACATATCCTTGTGCTCGCACACCGTCTGCAGGTCTGCACCCGAACGCAGAATGGCATCCAGCGCCTCCATATCCTTCATGTACATAGCCTGGAATATGTCCATGTTGCCGTGCAAGGCCGAAAGTTCGTCAACATCGGGGTCGCTTCCAGAAAGGAAGGCCGCGATCTTCATCGCCTTGTTCTCTATGGCGGCATCCCAGGCTGTCTTTCCACTGTTTGACTTGTCTTCCGGATCGGCCTTGTCTTCTTCAACAAGCCTTCTGGCAAGTCGGTAGGCGGTTTCGCATCATCCTCCAGCCTTGCAATCCTGCTCCTGATTTCCTCTATCTTGTTTTCGGGGTAACGGTATTGTACGGATTCGTCCAGTTCCTTTTTCGCGAACCGGATATCCTTTCTGATGTCGCCTGAAGCGGCACAAAAACCGAAAAGCACGTTCTCGCCGTTAAGGTCGGTTGAGTTGACGCGTGCTCCGGAATCTATGATCGCTTCCGCCATCTTGAAATGACGGTTCCTTATGCACTCGATAAGGGCCGTCGTATTCTTGGCCGAACGCGGTATATTCGCTCCTTGTTCTATGAGCATGACGGCTATTTCTTTCAGTTTGTCTTCATCTGCACAGCCGGCACTGGTTCTGCCGAGGATATGAATCGGGGTGGAACCGTTTGCATCCTTCGTGTTGGGTTCGGCATCACGTTCAAGAAGTATCTTGACCCCCTCCGTGTCTCCATACTGGCAGGCAAGATGCAACGGAGAACGGTCTTCGTACTGTTCGTCGCTGTCATCGACGGGCACTTCCCGGAGCGCCTGATGAATTGCATCCTTCGGCTGACTTGTCGAATAAGTCTGTATATGTCACTGTATTTCATGGTTGTATGTTTTTATCAGTTCTTCAATGTGTTGATATTTATTGCCCAAACGGGCGTGGATAGTCCGCACCTCCGTGTGCAGGTGCAGTCTGGCCGACACTTTCGCTTTCAGCCTCAACAGTTGTACGGCGGCGAGGTTATCGGGAGCATCCTCCGGCATGGGACAACCGGCAGGGCTTTTTCGTATTCCCAGCGGAGGACGGCTTCCGGCAGGTTTTCCGGCAGACGTTCCGTTAACGGTGGCAGCAGCCTCTCCGCTTCCAACAGCAGGGAACGGCAGTCATTATACAGAGAAAGGTAGTAGTAGCATAACGCCTTGTTGTAAAGTGTCGGCAGGTCAGACTTTCCTGCCTGCGTGAAACAGGAGAAGGCAAAGGCATATTCGCCACTTACCATATAGGTAATACCTGCGGAAAAAAGTTCTTTTTTCTGGGATTCAGGCATGGTTTGTTTATTTCCATATATTCCAATCATAGATACTTAAACACTAAAAGAGATTTCAGACTGTTATGGGTGGAAACAAAAAACCGACGATATTCGGGCGCAGAGAACGCTCCCCAGTACCGTCGGACCATAAAAATATCCTGCCTTTTTTGAGACAATATGGCAGAGGATGAGTATTTATAGGAACTTTTGTCGTAAGACAAGGATAACCCCGGATAATTGATTCCGGTAATCCATTGTAAATTAAATGTTTTATTATATATTGACGCGCGATAATTGTGTGTGTGTG
>ENA-OQDF01001140-OQDF01001140.1-human-gut-metagenome-genome-assembly--contig:-NODE-1140-length-10946-cov-1.969036_pt1 | contig 10946 bp, 11 predicted proteins | sample MGYA00242769_ERZ504597 | MGnify/ENA primary metagenome ERZ504597 (study PRJEB26092, sample SAMD00036305) | human gut metagenome | host: Homo sapiens | study: EMG produced TPA metagenomics assembly of...
CCGAAGCGTTCGTCATATTTCTTGTCTTTATAATAATCAATATCTTTTAAGGTGATGATATGTGCATCCCCGACATTGAACGAATAATTGTAAGGGCCGAAATGATCTCGTAGATACGCTCCGCATAGCTCTCCTCGGTTACCTTTTGATTGGATAAGGCCGGGTAACGTAAGTCGTGGTCGTGATTGCCGATCACGGAGAACATCGGGATGCCTAAGACCGAGACCGCTTCCTTATAAGGAGTGAATAAATCCATGCGATCCCAAGTAATGTCTCCCAGCGCCATACCGTAGACCTCTTTTCCTTGGTAGCGCTCTATAGTCTGCTTCAAGTCGGGGATGGTCTCTTCACGGAAACGTTTCATCTGCCGTTCGTCGATGGTCTGAGGATCGGAGATTGCCAAGTAGACAAACCCGTCGATTGGCTGTTTCCTAGGGGTGAGCGTAAAATCATGTTCATTGATCTCTTTACTTTTATCAAGTTGCTGATAGAAAAGATCCGGTATACCTTTTGTTTGCTCGATCTCATAGTCACCCGGTACGGAGAGGTAGACAAAGCGGCTTTTGTCCAGATTCGAATCTAGCTATATTCTCCCCGCTCATTTGTTTGCGTGAAATTATAACCATCCGTAACGACTACGCCTTGTAGCGGTTTGCCTGCCGTATCGGATACAGTGCCTCTTACGGTAGCGGCTTGCGCTATCCAAGTGGATAACGCAAGTAAAAGCGTGAATGATAAGAATTGTTTCTTCATCGTAATTTTTTTATGATTTGAATATAGAATATGTTAGTTAGAATTTATAACGTACGCCGATTTGAATCTGCCAAGGGTTTCCGTTCATATTGGATACACCCGTGTTTTTGTTTACGTTATATACGTATTGCTTCTTCTCCGCGTCAAAACTCTTGATGGAGTAGATATTCTGCTTGCCTAGATTATGTCCGGCACCCAGTCCTTGTTCAGCATATTCAGGAAATTGAAAAGTCTATCGAGGCCTCGATGGAATGAGTCTTATAGATCTTGAAGTTCTTGTTCAAGCGCAAATCGAAAGTACCGTAGAAGCCATTTACGCCACCGTTACGCTCGGCAACCTTCCCATAGTTTTTACGGATATAATCTTTTACGCTCTTCTCCGCTTCCGGGTTGTCCAAGATCGCTTGGATACCCTCACGAAGATATTGAGGCGTATTACTATCGTTCGGGTCATAGATATAAGCCAAGTCGTTGGATGATACGAAATCACCGTTCATATTACCACTAACCGCTAAAGAGTAGCGGGTTCCACCGATCCCGGAGAAACGCAAGCCTACGCTGATTCCCCAGAAAGAAGGAGCCGTACCGTAGAATACGACCTTATGGCGGAATTGGTTGTCCGAGTAAGTCATGGTACTCAAATCACGAGGATCATCTTTTACCATCAAGCTAGAGTCGCTGTATTCGCTACGTTACCGTTGTAAGAGGTGTTATCCTTGGAATCGTTCCACGTATAGCTGAAAGAAAGCTCGCCATCCTTGAAATAACGCCAAGTTCCATCTACCACGAACGCATATTGGTTGATTTTTCCATCGCTGATTAATTCCAGCACACGGCCTACCTTATCACTTTTACGTCCTTGCATCCAGTCGGTAGCTCCGTTCTTGGTATTGATACTCTCGGCGGGGACGAACACGCCACGATTCCCCTCGGCGGCGATACGGAAGTAAGGCTCATCCACCATATTACGGTCTACGTACATATAATTATGGCGTGCCCAGTTGGCGTAAGCACTGATACCTACCCGCAAGCGATCGGAGAAGAAATGCGTGTAGCTGGCGTTCAACTTATATACTACCGGTACACGGGCATCCTTACTATTCATATTGATCGTGCTGATCTTTTGGATATTCGGGTTGTTGAATAAATCACGCCCGGAGCGGTAGAAGGATCTTTGCGGTATGCCGGGAAATTCGGTGTCGGAACCAAATTGCCTTGTATATCCACGGACGCTACCTTCGTACCGTCGAACAGCATATTGTTGATCATGGAATAGTTGTTTAAATCCGAACCGAAGATACCGGCGCCAAGGCGGATAATATCTTGATGTTTATCATTCACGTCCCACGTGAATTGAACGCGGGGTTGCAACTGGAAGGTGGAGATTACGTTGTCCGTACGTAAGCCTAGTTCGTCATAAACAGTCTGGTTAAGTTCGCGTGGTTGAAATAACGGGTATAATCCGCACGGATACCGGCCATGACCTCGAATCCGGTGAAAAGCTTCGTTTGTAATTGTCCGTAGATAGCGGAGTTCAAGGTATTCATCTTTACGGTAGGATCATCTACCAAGGCGATTTCCCGGGCATAGCGGTAAGGAGTCATATTCTCGAAATTATCCAGTCCCGTGAAATAAAACCGTCCGTTCATCTCACTGCCGTAGAGTGATTTCATATTGGTGTACATGAAGTCCGCTCCGAATGTATAGTTGATGCGGTCCGTATTATAATACATATTGTCTACCAATTGAAGTACATTATCCTTGAAATGTTCGGGAGCGTAGCGTTGACCTCCAAGTTGGATGGAAGTGTACATGCTTTTGTCACCAGATATAGATTCCACGTTCTCTACGATTTGCTCTTGGGTATATTAGAGCGTTGGGCAATTGCTTGTTCGGGGTCGTGGCCTCGTAAACCAAGAAATGTTGAAGCTTCAACTCGTTGGTCAGCTTTGGGCTTAATACCGAGCGTAAGGTAGCGAGTAAGCTGTTGTTATGCGATTTGCGGTCGATCCAAACCTCGTAAAGATTGATACTGGAGTTATCGCTCTCGCTCTGTTTATTATCCTCGTTGATGAAATTATTGCGAATGGTTAACAAGTTGGTTGCGTTCAACTGCCAGTCGATACGGGCGAAGACCGCGTTCGTCTGCTTCTTCTTACCGAACTCCCCGAATTGAGGGTCATTTGAGACTCCGTATTTAGTACGGGCGATATCCAGATAACGGTCTAGCGTAGATTGAGTGACATTATAGCGAGACTCGTCCGCCGCCGTCTTGATATCCGCTATATAAATCGGACGGGAATCCTGTTGGTGATCCCATACGACATAGAAGTGCGCACGGTCTTTCACGATCGGGCCTCCCAAAGAGAAACCATATTGATAGGTAGAGAAGTCGGAAGTCGATTTATTTCCCCGTATATCATAGGAACTGGATAACCAATCGGCACGACCGAATCCGAATACACTTCCGGTGAAAGTATTGGTTCCTGATTTCGTGACAGCGCTCACGGTGCCGCCCCCGGAACGTCCGTTGGTCACGTCATATTGATTGGTTACCACCTCAAACTCGCGGACGGCTTCCATGGATATCGTATAAGCGCCGGAAGTCGTTCCGCTCGCTACGGTTCCTTTAGCCGTCATACCGTCGATGGTGTAATTCGTTGAGGATGATAATTGCCCGGCGATATTTCCTCCGCTACTCAATGGCGAGAGATCCATCAGGGAGGTGAAGTTACGGCCGTTTACCGGAAGCTTCGTGATATTTTGAGCGGAGATAGATGTTGCCGCGCCGATCTTCGGAACCATGTTCTTCAAGGAATTAGCGACTACCTCGACAGCTTGGATCTCCACCGATTCCTCCGCTAGCTTGAAATCCACTCGAAGCATATCCCCTTGGTTCAATGCGTATCCTGTCTTTTTCTGTTCCCCATAACCGATATAAGAAGCTGTAACGGTATAAGGAGAACCTAGCGGAAGCTGCTTGATGGTGTATTCTCCTTTATCGTTCGTGATAGAGCCCGTGAAGAATCCGTAGATTCATTCTTGACTTGGATCGTGGCTCCGATCACTGATTCCCCTTTATTATCCACGACCGTACCGGTGATAATCGCTTGCGTTCCTTGCGCAGACAAGAGAGCCGGCAAGCAATTAAAAAATAACAAACAGGCAAGCAGCCTGCATGTAAGTTTGTTAAACATCCTCATAATAATCTTTTTAAAATTAAACCTAAATATCTTTTACGGCGCAAAAGTAAGTGTCCGGTTTTGCAAAGAGATTACATCCGTGTGTAGGTTTAAATAAAGAAAAAAGCCTAATGAAGGATATCCATTAGGCTCAACGAGAAAATTATAAATGTGTCTATAAAAAGAAGGTTAGTCCTCGTCCAAAGTCTTGATAATGGTAGATGCTATCTTGGATGAACTCTTGCGGCTGCTCTTTCTGAGTTTATCCGGGTTCTCAAGATTCATGCAGGTAAAGAAGTTATTCCCCCTATATACCTCATTTTTATCTTTGTCGAATAAGGTATAGCTGACGATATGGAAAAGCGTGCGCAAGGGTTGGTCTTGCCATTTAAGATAATGCTGGTTTAATACTAGCAGATAATCAGCGTCAGCATTATCCAATACCTTTTGTAACTCTTCGGTCGGCACGGCTGAAAGATCGGAATAGCAATCCTCGCTCTCCCCGTTAACCTTGATCTCATTCAGTACCTGTCCGGTCACTTGTGTAGCGTTTGCCGGAATAAACTTGCAATCTCCGTTCTTTACGGATGCGGCGATATTCTCGGCGATGATCGTATTATACGTTTGGTCGATACTATCCGCTTTCATACCGGTCTCTTCGGCGATCATCCCATTGTAGAAATAGTTTGATTTCACGTTATCGTGCAAACCTACGATGAGAATTTGCTTTGCATGATAATTGTCACCTTCCTTCTTACTTTCTTTAGCGTTCGCTGCTATAGAAGCTACGGCTAAAAAGAACATAACCGTAAAGATTCTGATTTTAAATAACCTTTCCATGATTCTTCTATTAAATTCTGTGTCTATTAATTTCGGAGGCAAAGATATTAGCGGGGTGTTGCAGGGATATTACGGTTGTATAAAGTAATAGTTACCGATAATCCCCCCTGTACCGGCTTGGATATTAAATCGTGGATTCGTTGTAAGTCTATTCTACCGTGTGGATGAGTTCAATCAAAAGGCGGTTACCAAGAAACTTTAAGGAGATATAGAAACAAGGGTTGTTTTTAAGGTTCAAAGAACGCTAAAACAACCCCTGTTATTTTTACTTATTATTCTCGATCCACTTGCGAGCGTTCACGAACGCCTCGATCCATGGAGTGACCTCGTCGTTCTCCTTACGGTCGGCGGGGTAATAACCGCACTGCCAAGGGAAGATCGCACGTTCGGGTGAGGCATCATGGCTAAATGGCGGCCGTCCTTTGAGCAAACACCGGCAACGGACCAAGGAGAACCGTTCGGGTTGGCGGGATAGCATCGTAGTTGTATTTAGCGATGATGTTGTACTCCTTCTCCTCGTAGGGGAACTCGAACTTACCTTCACCATGAGCTACCCATACACCCAACTTCGTGCCGCTCAAGGAGCCGAACATTACGGAGTTGTTTTTCGGGATCTCCAAGCTAACGAAGTTAGACTCGAACTTATGGGAATCATTGTGAACCATCTTATGCTTTTTCTCGTGCTCCGGATAAACCAAGCCTAACTCGGCCATCAACTGGCAACCGTTACAGATACCCATGCTCAACGTATCTTTACGTGCGTAATAGTTGTCGATCGCTTTCTTGGCTTTCTCGTTATACAAGAAACCGCCGGCCCAGCCTTGGCGGAACCTAATACGTCGGAGTTGGAGAAACCACCGCAGAATACGATGAAGTTTACATCCTCCAAAGTCTCACGTCCGCTAGCCAAGTCCGTCATATGGACATCCTTCACGTCGAAACCAGCCAGATACAAGGCGTAAGCTGTCTCACGCTCGCATTGCGTACCCTTCTCACGGATTACCGCAGCCTTGATGCCGTTCGGAGCGCGGCGTTCGGCTGAGAGTCCGTAAGAAGAAGCTTTCCGGTAAAGTCCTTGTGGAACTTGTACTGTACGGGCTGCATCTTATAGTTCTCGAAACGGTTTCCGGCACAAACGCTTCCGCTCTGCTTTACATCCAGTTTATAAGAAGATTCGTACCATACGTCACGCATATAGTCGATGCCGAAGTGATATTGGATGCCGTCTTTCGATACCAATACATGGCGCTCGTCGGTCGGTTTGGCGATGATGGCGAAACCTACGCCAGCTTCTTCCATCAACTTTTCGAATGCCTTCTTGTCCTTTACCTGAACCAAGATACCCGGATTCTCGGCAAACAGGATCTTCACGATATCGCTCTCGGAGATCTTATCCAAGTTGACATCCAAACCACCCTCTACGTTGGCGAAGCACATCTCTAACAGGGCGGTGATCATACCTCCCGCTGAGATATCGTGTCCGGCAAGGATGAGTCTCTTCTCGATCGCATCTTGTACGGCGTTGAAAGCGTCACGGAAGTATTCCGGATCTTTCACGGTCGGAACCTCATTACCCAGCTTGTTCAAAGCTTGAGCGAAAGCGGAACCACCCAACTTCAAGGTATCGAAAGAGAAGTCTATATAATAAATGTATGTATTCTTGTCTTGAGCTACTACCGGGGAGACGATTTTCTTGATATCGCTAACCTCTGCACCTGCGGAGATAATCACCGTACCCGGGGCGATCACCTTATCGTCGCCATATTTCTGCGTCATGGATAAGGAGTCCTTACCGGTCGGGATATTAATACCTAAGCTGCAAGCGAAGTCGGAAGCGGCTTGTACGGCTGTGTACAGACGGGCATCCTCACCTTCGTTACGGCACGGCCACATCCAGTTGGCACTTAAGGATACGCTCTCCAACTTATCTGTCAGCGGAGCGAATACGATATTGGTCAATGACTCGGCGATTGCCATAACGGAACCGGCGGCCGGATCAACCATGGCTACCTGGGGAGCGTGACCGATAGAAGTTGCGATACCAGCTTTCCCGCGGTAATCCAACGCTACGGCACCTAAGTCGCTCAACGGCAATTGTAATTCACCTTGACATTGCTGGCGGGCGATCTTACCGGTTACGGAACGGTCTACTTTGTTTGTTAACCAATCCTTGCAGCTACGGCCTCCAATTGAAGTACGTTCTCCAAATAATGGTGAAGTTCGGATTCTTTGTAAACAACCGGTTGATAAGATTCAGTGACCGTATGGTCTGTCATAACCGTTCTAGGCGGTTTACCGAACATATATTCCAGCTTGATATCGATAGGTTTTACGCCGTCCGCTTGTTCGAAGACAAACTTCATGTCGTTAGTAGTCTCGCCTACCACATACATCGGGGCACGTTCACGATCCGCGATACGTTTTACACGGGCTACATCTTCTTCTTTCATCAATAAGCCCATGCGCTCTTGGCTCTCGTTTCCTACGATCTCCTTCGCTGAGAGAGTCGGGTCACCAATCGGCAATTTGCTCATATCGATGTGTCCGCCGGTAGCCTCCACCAACTCAGACAAGCAGTTGAGGTGTCCACCCGCGCCATGGTCATGGATAGAGACGATCGGGTTCTCGTCAGACTCGGCGATCGCACGGATCACGTTAGCCGCACGTTTCTGCATTTCCGGGTTGGCACGCTGTACGGCGTTCAACTCGATACCGCTTGTATATTGCCCCGTGTTTACGGAAGAGACGGCTCCACCACCCATACCGATACGGTAGTTATCGCCACCGATCACGACCACTTTCTCGCCCGGTTCCGGATCGCCCTTCAAGGCATCGCGCATATTTGCGAAACCTACACCGCCGGCAAGCATGATTACTTTGTCGTAAGCGTATTTCTTATCGTTCTCCGTGTGCTCGAAGTCAATAAAGAACCACAGATAAGCGGCTGGCCAAATTTATTACCGAAATCGGAAGCGCCATTGGAAGCCTTGATCAAGATCTGCTCCGGAGTCTGGTATAACCAAGGACGAGGGTCTAGGACTTTCTCCCATTTGCGAGCGCCTTCCGTACGAGGGTAAGAGGTCATATAGACCGCTGTTCCCGCTATCGGCAAGGATGCCTTACCACCGCCCAGACGGTCACGAATCTCACCACCTGTTCCGGTAGCGGCACCGTTGAACGGCTCAACGGTTGTCGGGAAGTTATGCGTCTCGGCTTTCAAGGAGATAACCGTCTTGATATCTTTTACGGCGAAGAAATCGGGTTTGTCACCGGATAGGGGAGCGAATTGCTCTACCGTCGGTCCTTCATTGAACGCTACGTTATCTTTATAAGCGGAAACCAATTTATTAGGGTTCTCGGCGGAAGTTTTCTTGATCAAGTTGAACAAGGAACTTTCTTTTTCCTCGCCGTCGATGATGAATACACCTCCGAATATTTTATGTCGGCAGTGTTCCGAGTTTACTTGGGAGAAACCGAACACCTCGCTATCGGTCAACTTACGTCCCAACTTCTGGCTTACCTCGTTCAAGTAAGCGATCTCCTCTTGCTTAGAGCCAAGCCCTCTTGTTGGTTGTACACTTCCAAATCCTCAATGTAGACAATAGGATCCGGTTTTTTACTGATCGTGAAGATCTCCTGATTCAAGCCATTGTAGATACGTTGCAACATCGGATCGTGATCCGCATCGCCAGAAGAAACAGGAAAATATTCCTCAATACGGGAAATACCGGTCAGGCCCATGTTCTGGGTAATTTCAACGGCGTTCGTACTCCACGGGGTAATCATTTCCCGGCGTGGCCCTACGTACCAGCTTCCAATGTTTCTGATTGAACAGGAGTCGCCTCGCTAAACAACCAAACCAGTTTTTGAGTGTCTTCAGGAGAGAAAGCGTGCGCGGCCTCTACAGCCAGCACCGTCTTTGTTGAAGATTGAAAGAATAGAATCATATCGTTGATTTATTAGTATTTATCACGAAATAACGAATAAGCCTCTTTTAGAGAGTGCAAAGATAATGATTTCCCGTGAATTATTATGTCAATACGTTTTAAAAGAAAAGAGGGCGGAACCTCCCGGTCTCGCCCTCTCATGTCCCCTGCATAGTAAAAAATAAGAGTGTGTCTATATTCTACCAGCCTGCGTTCTGTTGTGCGGCTAGCGTGGGGTTTCTTAATATATCATTCAATGGAATCGGCCAAATAAAGCGTTTATCCGTGTACGGGATGAACTGTTTGCTGTTGCCGAACCATTCAGCTTTCACTTCTCCACCAACAACGAATGCGCCTTGGTTCTTCACATTGTTATATTCGATTTTAGCGGGAATACCACCGGACGGCAGCAAGTCGTCAGCCGCTAAACGATGAATGTCTTCCCAACGGCGACCTTCACCTTGGAACTCAATGCGACGCTCCCAAAGGATAGCTTCCACCAGTGCTTTCGTGTTGGCGAAATCGCTTGCCTTATACGTCTGTGTAGCGGGGTCGGCCAAAGAACGGTCTCTTACTTGATTCAATTTCTCCAATGCGAGAGTCTTGTCTCCCGCACGTGCGGCAGCCTCGGCCTCGTTTAGCAATACCTCGGCATAGCGCAGGATCGGGGCGTACTCTTCACGTGTTTGGGGATTCTGGTATTTATCACAGAAGTAATAATCGTCAGACGCACGATAAAGGACGAGGTTACGACGCTTGTCATCCCCTTTCCAGAATTTGGAGTTGTAAAGGGTAGGGGATGTCGGGCACATCGCACGGCCACCTTCACGGGCAGACATCATAGCGGACATAGCTCCATTTACAGACCCGTTATCTTGAGAGTCATTCGGAATGGAGAATATAGATTCCTGATTGTCTTTGTAAGAAACGAAAGGAGTGCTGGATTGGTTTCCAGAATGAAACGTCCGCCTTCCAGTTTCTTAGCTTCAGTAACTACATTGTTCCAATCACGCATATGCAAATATACGCGCGTTTTCAGTGCTATGGCGGCACCTTTGCTTGCGCGGCCGATCTTATCGGCATCGATAATGTCCGGAAGCATGCTTTCCGCATTATTCAAGTCGCTTAATATCTGATCGTAAGTATCCTTAACGGTAGAACGGCCTATGCTTTGTTGCTCAGCGAGTTGGCTGGGATCATTTACGGCTTTCGTATAAATAGGCATACCGTAGTTATTGTTACCTTCTACGTTGTAGGGCAGGGCATAATGGATCATCAAGTTGTGATAGGTTAACGCACGTAAGAACAGGCATTCTCCTTTGTACTGATTCCCTTTCTCTTCGGTTATGACACCCGCAGCTACCGCACCTTCTATACCTGCGTATACCGTATTATAGCGGTTAATAGCCTCGAAAGAGGTTTCCCACATCGCCACGTTATTAGCGGTAGTCAAATTATAGGTCGCGGAATAGGTATAATCATAGAATTGGGCGGTTAGGTTCATATCTTCACCGCGCATTTCGCCTTGCAATATACTGGCCGCTCCAAAAGGATAACCGCGTGCCCACCCAAAGTCATTTGGATCTACGTACATACCACATTGTGCGGCATCGTAAGCTCCGACTACGGCTAACTCGCAACGTTCTTCTGTCCCGTATGCCGTAAGCTCGGAGAATTTGTCAACAGGTTCAAGGTCTACGACGTCGCTTTCGCAGGCGGTGAACACGGGTAGCGAGAACAGGGCTGTCCCTAACGCTACTACTGAAATGTTTTTATATAATTTCTTGTATAACATAATTGTAACTTTTCTTAGTTTGTGAAATTAGAATGTAATGTTCGCTCCAAAAGTGAATGAACGTTGCTGTGGCATACCGTTCCAATCTACACCTAAACGAGAGTTTGTCTCAGGATCCAATCCGGAATAACCTGTGATAGTGAGTAAGTTCTGTCCTTGAACATAGAAACGAATCTTTGTCATGTTCAGTTTGGATACGACCGCCTTCGGTAGTGTATAGCCTAAAGCTAACGTCGATAGTTTTAGGTAATTGCCGCTCTCAACGAAGTGTGAATCCGTATATCCATCATTGAATAAGGAAGAGGCGTCTCCATAACCGATTTTGGAGTCATGCCGTCACCCGGTTGCTCTGGAGAATCCAGCGGCCTAAGATTTCTGTTCCATTGTTGGAGAAATCCATATTGAACAATGCGCTTTGACGAGAAGCGGTTCATGATCTTATTACCCTCG
>ENA-OQDF01001141-OQDF01001141.1-human-gut-metagenome-genome-assembly--contig:-NODE-1141-length-10943-cov-1.782082_pt1 | contig 10943 bp, 6 predicted proteins | sample MGYA00242769_ERZ504597 | MGnify/ENA primary metagenome ERZ504597 (study PRJEB26092, sample SAMD00036305) | human gut metagenome | host: Homo sapiens | study: EMG produced TPA metagenomics assembly of...
CTTGTTTTCAGTGACTTGCAATCGATTTCACAGGAATAAAAGTTCTAACGGCCGATTTGGGTTTAAAACAGATGACCAAACATCTCGCATCCAAAATCTATTATGTTTTCATACAATTCCGTGAGGGTAAGGATGTGTTATTGACACGAAATCAATTTGGATTTGACGCAACTGAATGGTTGAGTCCTGACCTTCCAACTCGTAAAGATGATTGTTTACAATTTCGAGTAGATCCTCGATAGTATATTTGTTGTTCCAGTCGCTGAAACATCTGTCCAGCACTTGATAGCGATATTGAGCGTTTCTGTTTTCAAACATTGTTAGAGTTGCTTGAATGATACGGTATAAAGTATGCCGGAACCTCTCTGTTGCTTGTTATAAAGCTCAATATCTATATTCCAGTCTTCTCTGAAATCTCGGTCGGTGCACTTAGCATTGTCAGGCCCAAATGGAGACCATCCTCTTGCAATGCCGGCATCGGGACGAATACAAACCTCTGCGTTGTCAGATTTTATCGTCAGACATCGCTCATGCTCTACATAACCAGAATCCTGAATTTTAGGGGTTACTCCTGTCAATTCAGATATAGCATCGTGGAGGAATCCGTTTCTCTTTTCTCCGTCTGTAAAATCTCTGATTGCATTAACTGCAACATCAGCATTATTGTCCGAAGAAGCAATTGCTGTTACAATAACCTTAACAGAGACGATGTTTAAGTCCGCTTTTGTTTTTAGTCCAGAAAGCATCCTCGCCAATAGCATGCAGCCTAAAGGAGTCTTCAAGTATCTGTCTGAATACTCCACGGTAACAGATTTGCCTCGCAGATTAGTTATTATTTTATCCCAATTGTCTGTTTCCGGAGCTTTCAAAGAGTTGAAAAACCTGCCTAATGAACTATGCTCCGAGACACGAAATTCGAACATAAAAGAACCATCGCCATCCGAAAAGTCATTCAACAATTGGAGACGATTAACCTCTGAATAGGTTATTGAAGTCGGTTGCAAAGTCAAAAACACATCGCCTCCGCCCCACTTGTTGGAGTAAGACGTATTTATATTCCTTCCGAAATAAGTCTTGACGGTACCATCAGTCATGGTTACGACCATCAAAGGTTGCAAACCTTCAGGAAGGTTGTTGATAAGTGCCTTAAAATCATTTTTAAACACTTCGGCAATCAAAATTGCATCGTCGGCTGACGATAACGATTTAACATTGGGAACGTTTGGAAGAATGAAGCTCACGTCAACGCCCTCAAGAGACATTCCTGTCAGGATTTTATTGAATGGGAACGCCTCAGTATCCCACTTTGAAAAGTTACTATCGACAAAAATTCTGATACCGGAAATATCCCTGTTTCTTGTAAGCTGGTAGAATTCTGTTGCTATGTCAGATGTCACTGCGTTTGAATCCGGCATTAAACGAAGTATCTCTTTTGGCGCAATGCGAGCCCTTACTTCCTGCTTCAGCCATTCCAACGCCTTTGGACGGTTAAGGTAGTTAATATACCATTGAGAACGACGGTCAATGAGACATTTTGTGCAAGATTTCTCACAATCGCATCCTTCAAGGGTCTGTAAAGCCATACTCAGAACTTCGTCCTTATATTCTCTGAAGAGCAAAGAATAACCCGCACCGCCGAGGGCGGTGTCATAAATGAAGATAGAATGATTTATTCCATCATATCCGAATTCAATCTCACCATCGTTAACACCGAGAAGTTCCGTAAGTTTCCGGCTGAGAATCACGCCGAGTGAGTAAAGGTTTCCGAGTCCTCTACAAGATTGTTATCTTTATCATAAAACTTGATTTCAACAAAATCTGTTTGGTATCTTCCCACTAATAGCACATGGCGTCTAACAGCAGCTCCATCGTTTTCACCGCCGGGGCAAAGTGTTGAAGCAACAGATGTTTGTGGCGAGGCATAATCGGATCTGATGCGTCTGGTGATTGTTCAGATTTCATCCTGCCGCAATAAGGACAGAATGCGTATCCGAATCCCCTTGTTCCTTTATTGTAAAATAGAATTTCTGATCTTGGTGTTGAACAGCGTATAGACATTCTTGCAGAATTGGTTTTAGGTTGCCAGGCATCCATTTCAAGCAATATAGGCTGAATGAAATTCATGCTGCGAGAGTGTTCATTTTTCGTGTTGGAGTTGAATCCCATGCGACAGAAAATGCCGCGGGCTCTACGACCTCGGTAAACCTTTGTTCCGTTGATAACGATATATCTTTTATACCGTGCATACTTCCGCGACGACCGCACTTGGGACAATCGGTTTTTGCCGTTCCGTAAGTAATCGTTGTATATCCACAATGGGTACAATTTTGTATAATATACCTTGAGGTGCTGTCATCGTATTTGGTCTTCAGGCGTATGCCGCTAGGTTCATAAACCCATTCGTTCTTTACAACGGGATTACCTGGAGCATAGGATGAGATTGCCTGACTAATATGGAGAGTCGGAGAATTTCCATCAACTTTTCCTTGCCTCCGAGCAGACATTCCACTAATCCGACCGGAATACCTGCGCTTGGCAGGAATGAATTTTCGGCCAGATAGGACAGCATTGAGATCTTTAAAAGATTCTCCTTCTGTTTCTCAATACGCCTTCACCGCACTTCCTGTTCCAGATTCGTTTTTAAGAACATCAAGAGTTTGTCCAATGCTGCTGAGTGAGACTCATAAACATTATATACCGCAGCAATATCTTTTTATTATCTGTGAAGCGTCTGATAATGATACTTGAGCCAGTCCTGTCCCTCTGATTAATTTTAGATATGGTACCAAAGTTCGTCAACGCCACCACTTATTATGCTATCTATATAATTCAAAAACTTGTCGTAAAAAGACAGTCCTTCAGCTTTGAGAAAGAAGTCACGGAGTGTTGCAGTGACTCTGATGCCACCCTTGATTAGCGACAAAAGATGCGAATACCAGCGCATTTACATGACGTTGGATTAACTGGCGGCTCTCTAATTTTAATAAAGGAGTCTCAGTAATATGCGTAATCGGATAATCCGGATTGTTCCAAGTATAAGACCAATAGGATTGGGAGCGCAGACAGTCAAAGCCAAAGCCTTAGTTTCACTTCGACGACCGGCGCGACCTGCACGTTGAAGATAGTTGGACGATTTCGGAGGCACATTATTCATAACGACCTCTGTGATGCCGCCAATGTCCACACCCATCTCCATGGTTGTGGAACATGAAAGTATGTTAAGCTTTCCTTCGTTAAATTCCCTCTCGTATTGGTCAAGGTCTTCAGGTGACTGTTGCGCTGAATGTTCTGCGATATGAAGATGGGTTTTGCGGCAAGAACTCTGGTATTCATCATGCCGAACACACCTGCTGCTTTCATCTCGGTGAGATTCTTCTCAATCCAATCCATAACTTCTTCTTCAGTCTGTTCCGCAGTCTTGAATGGAAAACATGGATTAGCAAACTCCTTCTGAATCTTGAACCTCTCAAAATTTTCACGACCAATATATCCATTCATTCTAGGACTGTAGCCGCAAATGGTGCATCAATAATAACATTATCTACCGGGCATAGATAACCTTTCTCGATGAGCTGCAATTTACTTATCTCCAGTAAGGTCAAGCATATATCCCTGATTTTCTGCATCAGTCGCATCGAGGACATTCTGTTTAAGGTAATCCCATGCTGCATCAAGCAGCGAATTGATGTTGGCAATTTTAGACTGAGTCATTTGAGATATATCATCGTAACCAAGTGCGGCGCATAAAAGAAGAACAAGTCGATTCTGATTCTCACTCACGCCACTTTGCCCAATATTAACTTTGAACCATTTGGACACGGAATTTCCATTCTTCTTAAGTTCAGAGTTAGAGGGATATATAGGAGAACAGTATTTATTTTGTGTTAGAAAATCCTTATACTCTCCAGAGAGCATATAATGACGACCGCCGCGAATGACATAATCAATACATATCTTCAGAAAATTCTGCCAGTCAGCGTCAGTACATTTTTTCTGAAGAAGCAAAGCCGGACATTTGGCGTTCTTAAGAGCAGGATACACAAGACGTACAAACCCCATTGTTTCCAATGAATTGGCGCGTTTTGGAATCCAGCCGAACTGGTCAACAAGAAGTGCTTTTAGATAGTCGGCTGCATTTTTCAAATTTTTCCGTCCACGGGCTCGCTCTATATGTGCATAGAGCTTTTTGAAATTGGAGTCATTTTCAAGAGGCTGGCTTATCTGAGACCATGACACCTCTTCAGGACAAGGAACAACGGAGTCTCCATTTTTTTTAGTCTCAAGAGCTAAGAAGTCCTCACGAAATACCGCAGGAAGAGTCCCCGGCCAACTTAAATACGCATTGTATTTTTCCTCTTCTTCGGGCGTAAGACCACCAGATTGCATTCTGCTCAACCTCATATCAGCAAGCTTGTGAAAAATAGATGCACGAATCCATGACCGTTCAACATCCTGATTCATCCCCATTGCTGAACGGGCAGAACCTTGACGGCTATCGGTAAATGCAATATACTTACGTCCTTCATATACAATACCTGCATCATTATTACCAATCGGCTCAGCATTGTCAAGAAGTAAGGTTGCTAAAGTCCTTCCGATTTGAGTAGCACTGATCCTTAAGTAGTCAAGTTTTTTTAATTCGCTGAGATTATTACCACAATGTGGACAAAGTATGTGATTGTCTTGTGAATGACGAAGAGAATGATAAATTACAGGAGATTCCCTATTTGTTCCGCCAGATATAATCTCAATGCTGAGAGCCTTCTGTTCAGGGGCAAGTTCTATTCGTCCTTTCTGATGATTGAAAATATGAGTTGTTTCGATTGTGTTCTTTCTTAGACATGGTTTCTCAGGAATAGCAAAATAGAAGCGAGTAAAACCATCAGCCTCATGTTGTTCCACATCTTCAATTTCTTCAGACTCTTCAGACTCAATCAAATCTTCTTTCTGCTCATAGAAAAGAGACTTATCGAGGTCGATAACATTTGTATACATTCTGAACCCCTTAGATGTACTTGTCTCTCCAACAACGATTGGAGACCCGCAAGAGGAACAGGTAGCAAGTTCTATCATTTTAGACTTGCAAACCGGACAGTTGAGATTTTGGTAGGTTGTCAAACTACCTATAGGTAATCTATAACCTTTGTGTCGCTGACACTCAGAATTGGTGCATACATATACTCCGCTTATAGAGCGAACGAAAAATGGGCGCGGGTAGAAGTAACGCACCTGCGCTTCCATCTTTGTTAAGTCCAATGGTTTTCTCGCCAAGAGCATCTATCAATTCCAATGAATCAGAAACATTATTCCCAATTCTTTTATCGATTATTCTGCCAATCTCGGTTGCTTTCAGGACTGGCGAAGAATTCAGTTTTTTCTGAGACGCTCTATATCTGAAATGGTTAATCGGATTCTGAATCTTGTGCTTATTTTAGATATTTGCTCTACAGCAACATGCTGGTCAAGCTCAGGAATTATACGCTTTCCACCAATGATTTTTATATCATCAATAGGCTTCCCCGTAAGCTGAGATACAAATGTTTTCAGCTTTATTACAGTTTTAGGATTATTCTCATCCCCGATGGTAGCAGAAGTTACAGCGAAATTAACTTGGTCGATGGTTACTCCAAAAGCATCAAGAACACGTCTGATTTGCAAAGACAATTCAGCTGCCGAAGACCCTGTATATGTATGCGCTTCATCCAAAAGAATCCATTTAAGCTTTCCCTTAGATTTTTCCAGAATCTCCCGGTCCTCTGCCCGTACAAGCATATAGTTAAGCATTGTCGGATTGGTAAAGAGAATTTGTGGTGGAGTCCTCCTTATCTGAGGTCTGGTAATGAGTTGAGGATAATATGGCAATGTGTGTCTATTCTGAGCGATTTTCTTATCTGTATCACCATTATATATGGCATACGTCACTTTCTCTGGCAGAGCATTGCACCATGCATGAATACGCTTTTGCTGACTCTTCATAAGCGCATTCAGCGGATAAAGGAAAATAGCTTGTACACAATCTTTTTCATTAGTTTTAACCAAGTCCTGCAAGACAGGAATCATAAAACATTCCGTTTTACCTGAACCAGTTCCAGATGTGACTATTATGGTCTTTGGCTTCGCAGAAAGCATCGTTTTCCAACTCTCTGTCTGATGTTTGTATGGATGTCTGTCTAACGGGAACCTCAAATCAATTGGAATTTGTTCACTGCTTAGCGCATTAACAAACGAGGAAGACAGCAATTCGAGCTTTGTCGCATGGGCTTTAAAACTATCGTTTCCGTTCTTCCCACGGGAATATTGACTGGAATACCGGTTCAGCAAAAAGAGGTTCTTCTTCGGTTAGCACTTTCTTGATATATTCCTGCTCTCGTGCTTGACCTTTGAACCATAGGGAAGCAACGGAGTCTATTAACTGCTCTTTTGCCTTATTGAAAAATGAAAAATAATTCATATTTATTTACTTGCAATTTGTTTAACAGTGCCGATTAATATCTCACTGTATGTTTCTTAAAATATTTACGGTAGAAGTTAATGATGCGAGCGTATTCTTTCCCTTCCAAGGAGAAAAGCTCAATGCGCCCATTCACTTCTGCGATACTTTCAGCAGCGCACATTGCCGACTCAATCATAACACGATAGGAAACGCGCATCTGTTGATCCGCATAATATTTATTTGTAAGAGTAAACCGAATGAGCGGCAAATCCATGTTATCGTCTGTGCACCCATGAATCTTAGAATTAAATTGATTTATATCTGCTTTTGAGAAAAGATGAGCCGTCCCGATATTGCTACCTGTAACATATCTAGTAAGTTCAGGAGCAACTTCGGTAGATACTGTTGCATTGAAAATTGAACTTATTAGTTCCGTAATATCACCTAACATTTTACCGATGAGCATTTGTGGAAGTGAACACATGAAATGTTCGATACATTCGCTCCATACAGAGCGGGGAATCCAATGTATAGCGATATTTAATTCATCTTCAATGCGGTCTATCTCTTGAATAAGAACATCCGATGCCCCATGTAACCAACATGCTAAAATTAAATTAGTCACCAGTTTAGGGTTTCGACCAATGGCCTTAAATGCATTGAATGTAGTAAATGGGAGATTGAACTCCGACATTATGCGTAATGCCGAAACCACCTTGACCCAATACTCGCCACCAAATAAATTATCATTACTGAGTTTTTCACTCCAAAGCATGGTATTCGTAGCAGCCTTCTCTTTTCGTTCTTCAAGAGAGGATTCGCCCTGTCCCAAATTATAATATTTGGGGACAATCCTTCTTAAACTCTCTGGACCGGAGAAAATGATGATTTCGGAATCTATAAGTTCGTAAGGGATGTTAAACAGGCTCAACTGTTGATTATACGGCTTAAGTTTTACCTGCACTAAGTCAGATGGCTTAATATCTTCAGATACAGGAAGGGCATAAACATCTCCATCATAAATAAAATCGGAGGTATCGTCACAAGTATAATCGGTGATACGAATTTTGTCTGTGAATAACTCACTATCGAGAACGAATTTACGAATATATATGCGTTTGTCGTAGATTTTTAATTCAACAGAACTGCTTCTGTCAAAGGTGTTTGTTCCGTATAATTGGAACATTCTAGCAATTAGTTCACGATAATCCGATAGTGGGACAATGCCTTTAATTATGGGGCTTTTTAGATGCTTGATATTATCGTTATCCTTTAATCTGTCTGATTTATAAGTTACGTCGATTTCTCCAGAACGCCCGTGGCTGATGATATTAAAAAAATTTAGGTTGTCATAAGAAATAATTTTTCCGGATGACACCATTTTCCCTTCTAAATCCATCACAGTTATCCCTTCAAACGGTACTACTACCGAAATTCTTAGTGGAGGATTATCATTGGCAATAATCCTCAGATTGCATGTAGATGAATATCTGGAAGCACTGGCATCTCGTGAAATTCTCCAGATTTTATCATCTAATTTTTCCACAGAGAGATTCTCACTTTCTTCAATCTTTGCTTTAAATTTGTTACGGGATTCAAGGCTAAGTTCTGTTGATAATATCTTTTCGTTGCGGGAGGTGAAAGACATGTCTCCAATGAAAGAATGTTTCTACTGCACATCGACTATCTGGAAAATCGACTTTTATATCTATAAGTCCAAATGGCAATAGGCATGAGTTAGACAAATTTCTCCAATCGCCCTTTTGATTATGAAGCCGATATTTCGGCTTAACATTATTTACACGTACCCCATTGTTGTCAAAAACACTTATTACGGGGACACGAGTCAGTAATTTGAAATTAGTTTTTTCAACCCATTGAATATAGGTTCCCCTAAATTCGCGCTATAAGGTGTGAATTCATTGGTAATAGTCACTGATTCATCTGACATTATATTGTGTAAGGTAACAACATCGGCAAATTCTATAGCTGAATAGGTTGTGTTATTTATTATGAGCGTGTGACTCCCGGAGCACTCCCAATCAGAAGAGAATACAGATATATTATGTTCTGCGTTTGCTGTTGATTTCAACGAATATACGTTTTCATCCAGCATTTGAAATACTAATGGATATTCAAAATTAGGTGCATAACTACCGCAAATAGTGGGGAATAATCTTACATCATTATCACATCGGATTTTAACCTCAACAACAGGTTCTCCATTCCATTTAATATCGTTTGCCACGCCAACTGTCACACGGGAATAAATTGCATCTACAACTTCTCCCATATCATCTTTTATAAGGGATTTCCTGACATATTTCCCCACAAGTGTGCCAGCGACAAAAACATCGAAGGAATAGCATGACTGATAGTCTAATCCTTCTATCGATTTGGCTAAGATGTCTTTTACAACATTAAGGTTAACAAATAGGCTCGCTGTCCCTTCTGTAATAATACGAAGTTTCCAGCTCAGAGAGAGTGGCTTAGTTCTGTATTCGCTCTTAACTCTATGATATTCTCTCTTCAGTGATTTTGTAAGTTCAGACAAGGAAGAATCTGCGTCGTCATATGGCAACCATCTGTCTTCTTCGGATATAATTGCATGAGCAATCTGCAAAGCAACATCGTAAATATTATCATTCTTGAACGCTTTTCCTAGATATGCAATGCAGTTGAAATTTTTAATCAGGTCGAGATTGTTATCATCCCAATCTATGTTTATCAAAGACAATTCTTCTACCAATCCGATGAGGAAACGAGAAAATCCCCCCAAATTGGTTCCGTTTTTTATATAGTTAACCGGTAGCCCTCCTTGATTCAGTAGAGTCCGGAAATACTCATTTCCTTTAAGCGAGTGCATGAAAGTAAACCCATGATTCCTCAGCCCGTTGCGAGCAGCTTTATATAATCTTTCCCAGCAGTATTGAGGGAGTCCAATCCCAACAGCTACGTCTTCTCGGGATGGGATGCCACCATTATAATCCCTTCTCCACCATTCGGCATAGCATAAGGCAGCTTCCATTCCAAAGGACTCCAATCTGTATGAGTTTTGAAGCAATGTATTCTTTAGGCTGACATATTCCTCCTCAGTCAGTTTCAATTTCCACAGAGGCATATCAGGTGTAATGGACTTCCGATTGCGGGCATCCAAAATACTCGTCAAAGCATCATGTTGCTCATTGCTGTATGTATACTTCATGTCTTATTTATTAGATTGATCCATAAACATATTGCAAAATAAATAAAATCTGTGCAATCACGATGCACAGCAAATAAAAAATCCAAGAATAATACATTTTTATAGGCATTTTTTCAGGTATCGGCATAAATGAATTACTAAGGGCACACCTCAATTTGTTGATTTTGCAATAAATTGAGGAACAGAAATCAAAGATAAAAGTCAAAGAAGCAAGCTATTTTACAAACATTCTGTAATGAAGAGAAATCAGACATTGCTCATCGTCCATATTTATATTGCCGTCCAACACGATTTTCCCCAAAGTCAAGGGGCGATTTAATAACAATCAATATGTATAAAGTCTTTCAACAATTGAAAAGTTCGTTTGTTTTTCCTTATTTTCAGTCTGTTGTTTTGGTAATAAAAGAAATACTCATTATCTTTGCAAATAAGAAAGTCGTTCTATTGATTTAATGCAAAATGAGGTAGAATACAGAACTTCACTCGTTCCTAAATCGTTACCTGTCAAGAGACGAATCTTTGCAAACCATTCAGTTTCAACGATAAAGGTAATTCAGTATGTCTTGCTACATGTGTAGTCAGGTTCTTCTTTATCAGACACAGTCGGCAATCTCTTTCAGATAGCTGTTCATCTTCTGGTTGCAGGGAACAGACAGCAATACTCCTTTCTTTTTGCAGGCAGGATAATCTGCATATTTTTCAGGATTTCCAAAGGAATATCCAGCAGCGGAATGTTACACATGTTCTTTGTTTTCTGACGTGGCTTCCTGATCCACAGGTTGCCGTTGTTGTCTTTTACGATATGCTCAGGGGAAAGCTGTTGTACGTCAATGAAAGCCAGACCGGTAAAGGCAGCGAAAATAAAAACATCACGGACTACGGTGATTCGCTCCAGAGAAAATTCCTTGTGATAGATAGTCAGTAGCTCATCCATAGTAAGAAACTCACGGATTACTTCTTTTTCGTGGAACTTGATACCGATAAACGGGTCTTTGGCTATCCATTCATTGGCCAGTGCCAGATTGGTAATTTTCTTCAGACATTTCATATAACGGATAACGGTATTCTGCTGACATTCCTTTTCAGTCTTCAAATAAAACTCAAAGGCACGTACAGTCACCGTTGACTTCCGCCAGGGGCAGATCATCCTTTCCGTATTTCTGTCTGATAAGTTCGGCAAGATAGCGCTTGCAGCTTTCATAACGGCGAACGGTAATCAGGCGTAGTCTTTCCCGACCAGGGCACGGCATCGGTCATTGTGCTCCTGCATGGTACCGATGAGGGTGCGTACCGCTTCCGGTTCTT
>ENA-OQDF01001142-OQDF01001142.1-human-gut-metagenome-genome-assembly--contig:-NODE-1142-length-10934-cov-1.316184_pt1 | contig 10934 bp, 14 predicted proteins | sample MGYA00242769_ERZ504597 | MGnify/ENA primary metagenome ERZ504597 (study PRJEB26092, sample SAMD00036305) | human gut metagenome | host: Homo sapiens | study: EMG produced TPA metagenomics assembly of...
CTCATACCAATTTTTTAGCGTAAGTTCCTTCCGCTTTTAATTCCACTTTCATTTGATAAGCACTTTCCATTCCTTCTTTTACAAGTTTCATCATTTTATCCAATTCATCTTGATAAACATCAAAAATCAACTCATCGTGTACTTGTAAAATCATTTTTGATTTCATATGATTTTCTTTTAATAATTGATCCACTTTGATCATTGCAAGCTTGATAATATCAGCGGCTGATCCTTGAATTGGAGAATTCATCGCTAATCTTTTTCCAAATTCTTGTCTCATATAATTCTTTTCATTGATCTCTGGAATATATCTTTTTCTATTTAAGACAGTTGAAACATAACCATTTTCTTTTCCAAAAGCAATGCTTTTATTCATATAGTCTTTAATCTCAGCATATTTTCAAAATATTTTTCAATAAATGATTTAGCTTCTTTAACAGTGACACCTAATTGTTCAGCCAAACCATAATCAGACATTCCATAAATAATTCCAAAGTTAACAGCTTTTGCATTTCGTCTCATTGTTGATGTAACCTCTTCTTCACTTACACCAAAAACAACACTTGCGGTATGACGATGAATATCTTTATCATGATTAAAGGCATCTATTAAACTTGTGACATTGGCTAGATGAGCAAGTACACGTAATTCAATTTGCGAATAATCAAAAGATATTAAATAATCATATTCAGGAACAAACGCTTTTCTAATAAGTTTTTCCTTCTTCTGTTTTGACTGGTATATTTTGTAAGTTAGGATCTGTTGATGATAAACGTCCTGTTTGAGTTAAAGCTTGATTATAAATAGTATGTGTCTTTCCATCAATAAAGATTTGTTCTTGTAACCCAATAATATAAGTTGAATAAAGTTTACTTAATGTACGATAATTTAGAACTTTATCAATAATTGGATGAACATTTTTTAATTTATTTAAAACATCTACTGATGTGGAATAACCTGTTTTTGTTTTCTTACCATTAGGTAATCCTAAATCCTCAAAAGAACTTCTCCTAATTGTTTAGGAGATGAAATATTAAATTCTTTATGTGCCAATAAATAAATTTCTTTTCTAATTGATCAATTTGTCCTTTAAAAGTATCTCCTAATTGTTTTAAAACATCTTTATCCATTTTAGCTCCTTGAAATTCCATATCCGCTAAAATATACGCTACAGGCATTTCAACATTTTTGTATAAATCAAATTGTTGATCTTTTTCAATCTTTGTTCTGCTTCATTTTTTAATTCATAAATTGCTTTAGCTTGTAAAACATAATGTTTCGATAAGACATCTTCTTCAGGAACATGTTTTTTAGCACCTTTTCCAAAAACTTCCTCATCAAATTGTAAATCAAAATATTGATAATAATCACAAACGATTTTAATTTCATCTTTTTAAAGAAGGATTTAAAATATAAGAAGCAAGCTGTAAATCAAAAGTATACCCTTTAACTTCTAATCCATGCCAACGACAAGCATTGATACATTTTTTTATATCATAACCATATTTTTCAATCTTTTCATCTTTTAAGAAAGCCTTAAAGTTTTCATCATGCATAGCATTTTCTAAAGAAATATAATAGGCTTCATCTTTATTATAAAGACCAAATCCCAAAATAGCCGATTTATGATAATTCGTATCATAGACTCCTGCAATTAAAGCTGTATTCTTTTTAATATTTGGTAAAGTTTCAACAATTTTATATTCTAAAGGTTTACTTTGCTTTTTTTCTGTAGAAAGAGACATTCTTTTAAGTAAAGAGTTCATATCATAACGTCTGTAAAACTCCGCAAGATCATCATTATATTCTTGTCCTTCATATTTCCAAGCATCTAAATCTAATTCAACAGGTGCATCTGTTATAATTGTGGCAATCTTTTAGATAAAAGGCCCAATTCAATATTCGTTCTAACTTTCTCACCCATTTTACCTTTTAATTCATCCATATGTTCCTTTAGATTTTCTATTGTCCCATATTGATTTAATAACTTCAAAGCCGTTTTTTCACCAATTCCTGGAATTCCTGGAATATTATCAGCACTGTCTCCCATAAGACCTAAAAGATCTCTCATTTGATCAGGTTCTAAATTATATTTTTCTTTAAAACTTTCAACTGTAATAACTTCATAATCATTGGTCTTTTGAGGCTTTTTGTATTGTTTAACATTTGAATCAATCAACTGCATCATATCTTTATCATTTGTATAAACAGCTACTTCCATGCCTTGACTTGACGCTTTTTTAGAAATCGTTCCAATAATATCATCACCTTCATATCCTTCTTTTTCAATATAAGGAATATGATGAGCTTCTAAATATTCTCTAACCATTGAAAACTGACAAACAAGTTCATCCGGTGTTGGCTTTCTTGTCCCTTTATATTCTTCCAATAGCTCACTTCTAAAAGTCTTCCCTTTTGCATCAAAAGCAACCACAATATACTCAGGATTTTGTTTCAATAAACTTTCTAATCTATTAGCAAAACCATAAACTGCATTGGTTGGTACACCATCTTTATTGACCATTAAATTTCCCATAGCAGCTGTTGCATAATAACAACTAAATAACCAAAAATTCCCATCTATTACAACTAATTTTTCCATTTTATACCTCATTTACTTCTTTAACATTTTGTACCACTAAAGAAAGCTTATCTCGATAATTCATCTTTCCTTCAATACATACAATCTTATTTTTTTCTAACAATGTCTTATATCTTTGATACGTTGAAGAAAAAACGACTCCCTCAACATTTCCTGTTTCATCAAATCCTTCAATAAAACACATTTCATTTCCTTTTTTATCAACGATCACTTTGACCCTAAATAAAGATAATAATACTCTCACATTTTTTGAGACATACTCATTTAAATTTGCGACTGCAAGAATTGGTTGATTGATTTTTTGTTTCATATAAGCCAAAGGATGTTGTGTTAAATACACACCTAACGCTTTCTTTTCTAATTCTAAACGCACCATTTATTTTCTTTAATAATTTCTAAAATAGGTGGTTCATCAATACCAATCATATTTTTTTAAATGTGCATACTCTGTAATCTTTTCTAAATTAGCTTTTAAAGTCGCACGATTAAGTCCAAATTCATCAAAAGTACCCGCATCAATTAAACTTTCTAACATTAAACTCGTGATTTTCTTTCCTTCCATTCGCGAAACAAAATCAAAAATATCTTTAAACAAGCCATTCTTTTGTCTTTCTTCAACAATTGCTAGATAACCTGCCTGTCCTACATTTTTAATAGCTAATAAAGAAAAACGTAAATCACCTTCTACTTGTTTAAAATAATGTTCAGAATAATTAATGGATGGCGGTAAAATTCTAATTTGATATTTTTTAGCTTCTGCAATATATTCCATTTTATGAACATCACTATTTTGTTCATTAGAAAGAATTGCTCCATAAAAAGATAAGGGATAATTAGCTTTTAAATACGCAAGTTGATAACCAATTAAACCATAGGCAATTGCATGAGCTTTATTAAAGCCATAATCTGCAAACTTTTCAATTAATCCAAAGATATATTCTGCCTGATTTTTTCATAACCATTTTTTAAAGCACCACTTATAAATTCCTCTTTCATTGATTCCATTAACCCAAGTGTCTTTTTAGAAGTTGCTTGTCTTAATATATCTGCTTTAGCAAGTGAAAAACCAGCAATTTTTTGTGCTACTTGCATTAATTGTTCTTGATAAATAATAATACCATACGTTGATTTTAAAATATCTTTTAAATCATCATGTGGGTATTCCACTTTTTCTTGATGAAATTTTCGAGCAATATAATGAGGAATTTGTGACATAGGTCCTGGTCTATATAAAGCATTGGCAGCTCCAATATCTTCAATACTGCTTGGCTTTAATTTTCTAAATAAATTCTTCATCCCTGGTGATTCTAATTGAAAAACACCTAACGTATCTCCATTTGATAACATCTTAAATGTTTTTTCATCATTTAAAGGAATCGTATTTAAATTTAAATGAACACCTTCATACTTTTCAATATTTTTTAAAATATCAGAAATTTACAGTTAAATTCTTCAATCCTAAAAAATCCATTTTTAATAAACCAACACTTTCAATATAATTTTTAGAATACTGTGTCAATACATTTTGATTAGGACCTTTTGTTAGAGGAACCACTTCATTTAAACAATCTCCTGATAAAACGACCCCTGCAGCATGCATTGAAATATTACGTGGTAAACGTTCTATAAGATAGATTGCCGGTAAAATCTTTCGTAACATTTCTTCTTGATTGACCATACTTGCAAAAGCATAGGAAGATTCATAAACTTCTTTTACTGTTTTTCGATTTTTTCCTTGTGTTGGAATATACTTTGACATCATTTCTAATTTAGGTAAAGGAACTGAAACGACTTTTCCTAAATCTCTTAAAGCAACCTTAGGCCCATAGGTAGCAAAAGTAACAATTTGTCCAACATGTTCTTGTCCATACTTTTCTGTAACATATTTAACAACTTCATCTCTTTTATCATCTTGAAAATCAATATCAATATCAGGCATTGAAACACGCTCTTCATTTAAAAAACGTTCAAATAATAAATCATATTTTAAAGGATCAATATTCGTGATTCCTAAAACATAACTCACTAAACTTCCAGCAGCACTTCCTCTTCCTGGACCGACTTGAATATCATGTGTTTTCGCAAATCTTACATAATCAAAAACAATCAAAAAATAATCATTGAAGCCCATTTTAGCAATGACTTTTAATTCTTTTTTTAAACGTTCTATATAAGTTCTAGGAACTTCTTTTCCTTTAAATCTTTTCTTTAAACCAACAATACAAAGTTGCTGTAAATAATTTTGGCTCGTCACATTTTCAGGTAAAGGATAGTGTGGTAAATGCATTTGATTGGTTTCAATAGTGACATTGCATCTTCTTAACAAATCATTTGTATTTTCTATAATTTTGCGATCAAACAATAAAGACATCTCATAAGCATCTTTTAAATACATCTGATTTGTTTGTACTTTATAATTTCGATCAATTTTTTCGCCATGGATACTTGCTTGCATTAAATCAACCGCTATAGCATCTTGTGGATATAAATAACGTACTTCATTCGAAGCACAAACCTTCACTTCTTGTAAAGTGGCAAGTGCTTTTAAACGTTCATTTAAAAATGATTGCATTTTTAAATGATGATCTTGAATACAAATATAATAATTATCTTTAAACATCTTTTTAAACAATGCAATATATTTTAAAGCCTCAGATTCTAACTCTTTTAAAACAAGCCTTTCAACAATTCCTTCTTTACATCCAGAAAGAATAAAAAGATGTTCACGATATAAAGATAATTTTTCTAATTCAATCGCTTTATGTTCACTTAAATTAATATCACTACATATTTTCATTAAATCATGATAACCAATTTGATCTTTTGCATAGAATAAAAAAGGATAAACTTCTTGATCAATAAGTACATCCCCTTGCATTCCAAAAATAGGTTTGATGTCATAATGATGACAAGCATTAGAAAATTCAATCGCACCATACATATTATTGATATCTGTTAAAGCCAATGCTTCCATATGCAATTCTTTCGCTCTTTTACATAAATCTTGAATTAAAATCGTACTATTTTGAAAACTATAACAACTATAGATATTCAATTCACCAATCATGTTGCCACCACCTTTTTCCATATTATACGCTAAATCATCCTTGATTAAAAGAATTACAAAAATGTTTTCAAAGATAATAAAATTAAAATCAAACCAACATATAAAGTTAAAAATAAATACAGCATTTCAAAAAAAGAATACGTTAAAACAAGCATAACAAACAACCTATAGATATATAAAATAACTGTATAGTAATGATAACGAATCTGTAAAACACAAAATCTTCTTTGCCAAATGATAATGACAATAGATAAAAACATCGCTATAAAATGAAAAGGTAAAAATAACGAAGACAAAATAATTTGCAAAATCAAACAAATCCCTACTAGAAACTGCATTTTTTGATTCTAATTAACATAACACCACCATTTTATTTTATGAAAGAAACAAAAAAAGAGCACTTATTTAGCATGCTCTTGTAAACTTTTTGCAAGCTGTGCTGGACAACTTGTTGGTTTTGCTCCACATTTGATGTCTTTTAAACGTTCAATAACTTCATCAACTTTCATACCCTTTGCTAGTGCAGCAACTCCTTGAGTATTTCCTGAACATCCACCTGTAAAGATAACATTTTTAACAATCCCATCTTCAACTTCTACATGGATATTTCTTGAACAGACACCTCTTGGTGTATAATCGTATTCCATTTTTATTCCTTCTTCCTATTTTTTTGTAAGTTTAGCAATTGATGTCACATATGATTGATACATATGACTATCTACTGCTTTGATCTCTTCTACTTTATAATATTTTGATAATTCTTGCAAATCTTTTGCAAGCATAGATGTTGAAGAATTCATATAAATGACTGTTTGTACTTTTCCAAGTCTTAAAGTATCCTTTAATTCATTAGAAATCCCATTGACTCCTTGAATAATCACTGTATCATACACTTTCTTTTTTGCAAAAGTAACCATTTTTTTAATTGGTTGACCATAAACAAATTTTAATATTTTCTTTTCCTAATAATTTAGCATTATAAGTAGCACTTTCAATATTATCTTTCTTTTCATCAATAGCAACAACTTCTTGATCTAAATTCATTTCTTAAAATACCAATTTTCACAATTAATTAGAAATAATCTTTTTACTTCCTTTGACCATTGTTTTAACAATCTTATTTCTAATTTCAAAGATTCTAAATGATCTGGTAAGTTGTTTTAATAGACATAATATATTTTTTACCATCACAAATAAATTCTTCTTTCGTATTTCCAAAAATCTTCTTATAACCTTGACTTTCAAAATCTTGATATTTAGAAGTATTAATTGACATAAATAAACCATTGACTTGTTTAATTTTTTAATATCACTTACCACTTCATCTTTTAAACCGTCTTTTCCTGTAATAATGATGACTTGTACTTTATCTTGGAAAACACGTAATTTAATAAATCTTAAACCTGTTCTAAATTTATCATTATATGTTTTACATTGATGATTATTAAAAACTTCTTCTAATTGTAATAATGTTTGATTAATTAATGGATGTTGTTTCATACACCCTGTCATCACTGTTAAATATTTTGTTTCTCTTTGATAAATCCCAAAAGTAACTTTTCCTTTAAAATCTACAATAGGTAAATTGGCTTGTGTAAGGAAACCATTTTTTGATTCATCCCAATAATTTGATCAATCTTAATTTGTGAACGATCTAATTCTGTATACTTTCTTTAAAGATTCTTTAATTAAATCTTTTTTATGTTTTAATTGTGCTGGGTAAGCATAATGTAATAAATTACATCCCATACATTCTTTATTCGCACGACATGGATTTTTAACACGCATTGGTGAAGGTTTAATGACTCTAATTAAATCACCAAAATAATAATTTTTATTATTGTATTGTTTGGCATCAATTTCTACTTCTTCATTTAATAATGCCCCTTTAATAAAGACAATTTTACGATTAATGTAACCAATACCTTCTCCATTGATTCCCATTTTTTTAATTTCAACTGTTGTTTTCATATAGCCTCCTTAAAAAAGGAAAAGCATCTTATTGATGTTTTTCCTCTCCTTCTTCCTCTTCTTTCATTTCATGTATTATTAATCTAAGAAGTTCAATTCGATTCTTATGCATCTTTTCGATAATAATTGTAACTCCTGGAAATTCAATTTTATCTTTTATTTTAGGAACACCACTAAACTCTCCTAAAACAAGACCACCGATTGATTCAAAATCTTCCGATTCAAAATGAGTATCAATTTCATCATTGACCTCATTTAAATTTAAACTACCATCTACTAAATACTCATGATCATTGATTTTAACAATATCATCACTTGTATCATCATATTCATCATCAATTTCACCAACGATTTCTTCAACAATATCCTCAAAAGTAACAATTCCACTCATAACACCATATTCATCTAATACAATAGCAAGTGTTGCATGTTTCTTTCTCATTGAAGCAAAAACATCATTGACTTGATTAATTCATAGACCACAAAAGTCTCTCTCATATACTTTTTAACATCAAAATGTTCTTTATCAATATCGATAAACAACAAATCTTTCATATTTAAAACACCTATAATTTCATCAAAGACTCATCATGAATAGGATATCTAGAATACTGTGCATCATGATAAACATTCATTAATTCATCATATGTACAATCATCCGGTAAACTTTCAACATGAATACGTGGTGTCATAATCTCTTTGATTTCAGTTTCACCAAATTCAAAAACATTATGTATCATTTCTTTTTCTTCTTTTTCTAGAACACCTTCTTCATGTCCAACTGTTACAATTGTTTTCAATTCTTCTTCAGTTAAACTAGGGCCATGTTCTTGATTACCACCTAAAAGTTTAATAATAAATCCTGTAATAATATTCAACACAAAAACAACTGGTTTAGTAATTATACAAACAAAACGAATAAATGGTGCTAAAGCAAAAACTAATTTATCAGCATTTTGAGTAGCAAGAGATTTAGGTGTGATTTCACCAAAAATCAAAATACACAATGTTACAACACCTGTTGCGATTGCAACTGTTTGTGCACCATCTCCAAAAATAGCCATAATCGTTGCTGTTGTAAGTGACGAAGCACCGATATTTACTAGGTTGTTTCCTACTAAAATAGCACTTAATAAACGATCTTGATTATCTAATAAAGACTCTACTAATTTTGCTTTTTTATTTCCTTCTTCAGCAAGTGTACGTATTTTAATTTTACTTACCGATAAAAAAGCTGTTTCACTACAAGAAAACAACGATGATAAAATTAATAAAATGATTAATGATATGATATTCATTATCTGGGCAGAATCCACTTTTACATTTCTCCTTTGATTCTATTATTGAAAATTATAATAGTATAATTACAAAAATTTGTCAATATTCCATTATTTTTGTATAAAGTTTATGTAATGATGATAAAAATCATCAATATCTTCATCATATACAACTAACACTTTTTTACCTTTGATTCCTAATTGATAATGGTCAATTTCAACAACTTGATCAAAATACATTGATTTTCTTTTTTTAAATTTCTTTAAAACATTTTGATATGTATTATATCCAATTTCATCACTACGCCATGAACCTTTTTCTTCAACGATTTGGTCAATCTCTTTATCACTTGGCATTCTTGTTTGTCTTTCACGTTCAAGAACCAATCTTTAAAAATATTTTTGAAACAAAAGTATTTAAAACATTGATAATAACCTTCAAAAGAATAAATTGCTTCTCCATCATCTTTATCTTTACCTATTTTTTGAATAAAAGTTGTCGTATCAACAAGTAGATTTGAATTATTTTCATCTATCCTTTTATTTTTTGGCAAAGTGATCGTCATTTCTTGTTTATCTAATTTTGAAAAATCAATTTCATTATACAAAAAGTAAACACCTACAAAAACAGCAACAGAAACAATCACTGCTATTTTCTTTTTGATTGGATTTTTAATTAAAGGAATTTTTGTATTAATAATTGTCGCAAATAATGTAATTAATATAAAATAACCCAAAAAGCTTAAAAGTGAACTTAAGTTATTCATTTTTAAAACAAATAACATTCCAATCATCAAAATAGCTAAAATATCTATAACAATGCGAACAAAACCATCTAAATATTTAAACTTTTGATAAGAATACGTTCTTTTCTTTAAAGCACGTCTCTTTAAATAAATAAACAATGCTGCAAATAGCCATAAAAAACAGCCTACATAAATAAGAAAAAAATGAAACAAACATTTAAATTTAAAAATATCGAACCCCAAGAAAAACGATACAACCAAGAAAAGAAACTTGTAAAACCATAAAAGATCATAGCCGCAAGAATGCACATAGCAATTGCCCATGGTTTAAACATTTTTAATTTTACCTCACATAAAACATCTTCATCACTTGATAAATCTTCCGCATCTAAATTAACATTTCGATAAATATGCATATCTTGCATACAACAAACATGTTCATATCCTAAATGGTCTAAAGTTTCTAAATAGTCATCCGTTAATAGATTATAGTCAACTTGATATTTATAAACTTGTGAGGATTTTTCAAACTTAAAAAATGAATTAACTGATACAAGATTCCATCCTTTTTTAGACATTCTATCTAGATAAGGAATTAATATTTCATCATAAAACAATCTATTTTTTAAAAATGTATACTTATATTTCATCTTCATAATCCTTTTTCATAAACAAAATAATTTGTTTTTGCATCCTTTCCTTTTCTAATTCAAGTCTTTCTTTTCCTTTTTGAGTAATTATGTATATTTTTCTTTTATTTTCTTCTTTTAATAATTGAATATATCCTATATTTTCAAAACGTGGTAACAATGCATAAAGTGTTCCAGCACCAACTCTAACATCACCTTCCGTCATTTCATTTACTTTTTCCATAATTTCTAAACCACATATGGGCTCATATAATAGAAAGTTAAAATATAAAACATTTGTGGAGTTAATGTTTTCAAATTCTTTTCTCGCCATTTTCTCACCTCTTTTATCGAATATCGATAAATATTTCAATCCCATTATATCGATATTCGATAATAAAAGCAATATAAAAGCGAAACTTTTGCCCGCTTAATTTCTAACATATGCTTTAATAACTTTTATTGTTTCATCATTTAAAGGTCTAATTGTATATTCTTTAACATTTGCAGGAACAATAAATGTTTCTTGATTTCTGGATATTCTTTTTTATAAGTCTACTGCTTGCTGATTTATAAGCATTGATAAATTTAGAAATCTCACTATTAGGCTGTCCTCTGAACAGTACATGAACATGGTCTTTA
>ENA-OQDF01001143-OQDF01001143.1-human-gut-metagenome-genome-assembly--contig:-NODE-1143-length-10927-cov-2.411481_pt1 | contig 10927 bp, 15 predicted proteins | sample MGYA00242769_ERZ504597 | MGnify/ENA primary metagenome ERZ504597 (study PRJEB26092, sample SAMD00036305) | human gut metagenome | host: Homo sapiens | study: EMG produced TPA metagenomics assembly of...
TAATAAAATTAGAATAATCAGGTTCAATTTTGAAACCCCAGGTGAGACAATAAAGAACAGGAGCGATACCTAAGGCTTCGGCTTTTTGTCGCTTGCGCCGACGTGATACCCCTCTTGCGTCGGCGCTCCTGTTTTAAGGGGTCTTCTATTTTGATTTCTACCAGGAATTAGCCGTATCCCGTCTTTTTCAGACATCTTTTAAAAAAGGTATTGACGCAGGATTCTTTTCATTATAAGTTAGTCGTGGTTAACTTAGAGAGAGCAAACGTGTTACGGCGGAATCCTCTGCACCTCTTCGCCGGCGCATCTCTTGTTCGGGCTCTTTGGAGATGACGCCAATCGTCTTGTCCTTTTTCGTTGGAAGCACGGTTCTCTCGAGCGAATCCTCTTGTCCTAACAAGAGAGTGGACGATGGGGCGCTTGCGGCATGGCAGGCGCCCCCGCTTTTCGCTCCTGCTTTTTTGGCAGATAAATTGAGAATTAATAAACACTAAACAATTGGACAAGTTATTTAACAGCGATGTGCTTGTTCTCGTCTTTGCGCTTAGGTACATAAGAAGGTATCAAAAAAGAGACGGCTTGGACTATAGATGGCCCGGGCTATAGGCAGAAGCGAGCTTTTTAAGTACGGCTATATGAGTACGAAGGGAAGAGGAAAGGCATGCGCGTAAAAGGTGTGATCTTTGATTGTGATGGCACTTTGTTGGACTCGATGGGAATTTGGCAAAGTTTAGAAATCAAAATTGCCCAGGAATCAGGCATCGCACTTACCGAAGAGGAACGTGTTGTCCTTAATGCAAACACCCCCGTTCAAACTGCGCGCTATTTTCACGAGAAATATGGAATAGGCGCAAATCCTCAAGAGATACTTTCGTTTATGGATGAAGTTCTTGAAGCCTTTTATCGTCATGAAGTAGAACCTCGACGTGGTGCGGTAGAGCTAGTTGAAGAACTAAAGCGTAGAAAAGTTCACATGACTATTGTTTCTTCGAGTCCAGGTTCATTGCTTCGTTTAGGATTGGAGCGGGCTGGAATTTATTCTTGCTTTGAAGAGGTAATTTCGAGCTGCGATATGGGTATTTCCAAGCGTGGACCTCTTGCTATCCTCCGGGCTCAGGCAAAGATGCATACCGAACCTGAAGAAACGTGGGGATTTGAAGATTCTCTCTATGCTGCAGAGGTTTTAGCGGACCAGCATTTTGGGGCTGTTGGCATCTATGATACTGACGAAGCGGGAACAATCGAACAGCTAGAACAAGTTTGCGATGTTGTCTTGCGAGAGCTCGATGAACTTGATATTGATAAGTTTTTACGAGGCGAATATCGCAAGAATGAATCGGCTGCCGAGTAAAGAATGAGTCGACAGCTGGGTAAATATCTGCCGTAGACTTACGCAATCAATAAGCGCTCTTAACGAGTGCTCTCAATAGATGTCCTAGTCGAGTGCTCTCAACGGGTATCCCCAGTGGACATCTCTCAAAGGTGCCTTCAACGAGTATTTTCAATAGACGCCCTCAACGGGTGTTCTTAGCGAATGTCTTAAAGGGTGTCTTCAACGAGCGCCTTTTGATGACAAATCTTTTGCGCTTTTGCGTTTAATCAAGGAAAAAAGACTTGCTCCTAAAAATACCGCGACGGTGTCTACCAGCCAATCAAGTGGATCGCAGCTGCGATCTGGCACAAAAAGCTGATGGATTTCATCGGTTACGCCATAGGCACTACCCAAAATGAGCGCAAAAAATATTGCGCGCGGTAGCGGAACAGAAAAACGCAAGGCGTTGCAGAGCAGAATACCAAAAATAAAATACTCAACAAAATGGCCAACGGGAGAAACGTCTACAGCATGCCCAAAAAGTGCCAGCGCGGCATCTGCTAGTAAGGCTTTAATGCTTGAAATAATGCCTAACCCTTCATTTATGGTGCTACCGGTATTGGCTGACATCCAAAAATAAGGACACCCATACAAATAACCGCAATCCAACTGATGCACTGTTTGCGTTGGGCTCGATCTGATGTATGTTTGTCTTTTCTGTTCACGCTTAAAACGCTACCTTCAAAATCTTTGTGCTGGTATTCGAAGATACTAAATGCAAGAATGCGAAGACTAGTAAGATTAGCTTATTGTTGAATAATTGTAGTGTGCAAGATGCGGGGTAAGCCAGAATGGATAACAAGAAAACAGATATGAAGTACGTCGTTTTGCTTGTATCCATTGTTATGCTGGGCTCCTGTTTTGGTAATTTATCTCAAACAGCACTTAATTCTATGTTTGCGGGAATGGCACAGGACTTTGGTGTTGACGCAGGTGTTGGCCAGTGGGTAACCACGCTCTACATGCTTATTCTTGGAATAACTGTTCCTGCTGTTACCTATCTTATGCGCCGTTTTGTTTTAAAGAACGTCATTATCGTTTCGCTTGTTTTGCTTGTGCTAGGTGGCGTTGTTGATGCCTTGGCGTGGAACTTTAGCCTTTTGATCGTGGGACGAGTCCTGCAGGCAATTTCGGCAGGAATTACCATGCCTATGATGATGAGCCTTATTATGACCTCGGTTCCTCCGAACGTCAGGCAACCGCTATGGGTATTTCGGGTATTGCGATGGGGTTTGCGCCAAATATTGGTCCTACTATCGGTGGCTGGATGTTAGAAACAACAGGATGGCGCAGCTTTTTTGTGGTTCTCGCTTTCTGCTCGTTACTTCTGACGCTGGTGGCGATAGCGGTAATTAAGAAGACTCCTCCCGAGGATAGCCAGATGCGTCTCGATGGTATCTCGTTGTTGCAGTCTGCGTTGGGCTTTGGCGGATTGCTTTTAGGATTCTCGAATGCTTCAAGCTACGAATTCACCAGTCCTTTTATTTGGGCTCCGGTTATTGTCGGTGCAATATTTTTAATCTTCTTTATAAGGCGACAGCGCAGGATAGAGTATCCGCTCATTCATTTGGAAATTTTCCACTCCAAACAATATCGTGTCAGTTTCTGGGCAAGTAATTTTCTCTATGCAAGCTTTATGGGAATCACGCTTATTATTCCGCTCTACATAGAAAACCTATGGGGTGGCAGTGCGTTTCAGGCGGGACTTGCTTTGCTCCCTGGAACGATTGCGGCATTTTTTATTAACCCCCTTGCAGGTATTTTGACCGACAAAATCGGAGCACGACCAGTGGTTGTTGTCGCATCATGCTTTTTGGCGCTCGGCGCTACTATGATGGCATTCGTTGATGAAAACACTCCTTACTGGGTAATTTTTGTTATGCAAGGTATCCGTGCTACAGGAGTTTCAGGTCTTATTGGTCCCTTAAATTCTTGGGGTATGGCAAAGCTTCCTCCGTGGTTTATGACCGATGCTTCTTCGTTCGGAACGGCGGTTCGTCAAGCGTTTGCTTCATTGGGAACGGCGCTTATGGTGTGTGCAATTGTGGTGATCGGTCCCCTTACGGGGTCTGCCGCTATGGGGTATCACCTGGGATTTGGGTTCTCTGCGGTATGCGCAATTATTGTGTTGATTATCGCAATCGTAAGTGTGCATTCAAAACTGCGTAGCTAAACGCGCTCGCATTGCTCGGTGTGCCTATCGTCGTTCAGTGTGGCCGACATCCCCGATGCGTCTGGCGTCGTTCGGTGTGCCTAGCATCGTCCGAGCAAAACTTAGCCCTAGGCGATTTCTAATACTTCGGCAATTTTTTCTGGATCAACTTGCGGAAGTGGCAAAAAAGGCTGAGGATCAGCAATGTGATCGCCTAAAATTCGCTCCATCCAAATCATGTCGTACCAGCGACCAAACTTATGGGCGCATTTATTGAACTTACCTACCAGCTTAAAACCTAAGCGTTCATGAAAAAGGCGACTGGTAGCAGGAACATACTCATCAGCAGGGTCGCAGTGAGCGATACAGGCTTCCATGTTGAAGACATTTTGAAGAACTAAAAGTTTGGCGAGCGTTTCGTATAGCCGACGCCCAACTCCTTTACCGCGATAATCCATGCGCATATAAATCGAGGTTTCGATGGAATGAAGGTAGGCTGCGCGTGGGCGGAATGCGGAAGCATAGGCGTACCCTACAATTTCTCCTTCTTCAACAGCGACGATATAAGGATATCGTTCGAGGGTTTTGCGTACGCGTTCAGTGAAATCTTCAAGCGTAGGATCCTCTAATTCGAACGTGACTGCAGTAGTGCGAACGTAGGGAGATAAATCTCCCGTAGTGTAGCAGCATCGGCAACGGTAGCCATTCGTATGATAGGTAAATTCTTCATGGTGCGCTTATTGTAGTCGTGTGTGGGGCGCTTTGGTAGGCCTAATTTATGGAATCTGATTCAGTTTGCCTAGGAAAGCTTTTTAGTTTGCAAAAGTTTAAAAACTTGGAGTAAAGAGTTTAAAGACAGAGGAGTAGTAACAGTAAAGGTTTTCAACCATTTCTTTGAGTAAAACATACCGTTAAGCGTGAATTTCGAAACCCGCGCGAACTGTGGTATACTCACAACGCTTTAGTGTGGTAGAGTGCTAAAGCGCCATGAGGGTAAAACGTTCAACGGAACATACTCGTAGATGGCGAAGCGTATTGGTACACCATGAAGCGAGGTATTCATGAAAAAGAAATTGCTTATGTTGCTGACATTTGCTTGCGTAGCTTGTTTGTCAGCTGTTCTCCTTACGGGTTGTTCGTCGTCTAACGAGGAAGCAGAATCGAGCGAAGACACGTCTGCTGACATCAGCACGCTCATCGTTGGCTTCGACAATAGCTACCCTCTACGGTTTTATGGATGAAAACAATGAACCAACTGGCTTCGACTTGGATTTGGCTGCAGAAGTTGCTAACCGCAATGGCTGGGAACTTCAGCTTGAGGCTATCGACTGGGATGCAAGGATGCTTTGCTGAATCAGGACAGCATTAATTGCATTTGGAATGGCTTTACCATGGAGGGCCGCGAAGACGACTACACCTTCTCAGAGCCCTACATGCTCAACGAGCAGGTTATTGTAGTGAAGTCTGATTCGGGTATTACTGATTTTGCAGGTCTTGCAGACAAGACGGTTGTTACGCAGGTAGACTCTGCAGCACTTGATGTTCTTGAGGGCGACCAGGCAGAACTCGCCGGTACGTTTGCAGAACTTCAGACTCTTTCTGATTACAACAATGCATTTATGCAGCTCGAATCTGGCATGGTAGATGCAGTTGCTTGTGACCTTTCCATCGCGCAGTATCAGATGTCCGCGAACGAGGGCACCTACACCATGCTTGAAGAGCCACTGAGTTCTGAGCACTATGCGGTTGGTTTCAAGAAGGGCAACGAAGCGTTGGCTCAGCAGGTAACCGACACCTTGAAGGAAATGTATGAGGACGGCACGGTAGAAGAACTCATCAACAAATATGCTGATTACGGCATGAATATTGAAAACTGGGTGTTGAAGTAAGACAAATTGAGTAGTTCTGCAACTAGGGCAGAATGCAGGTATACCGGGCGGAGGGAAAGCCCTCCCGCCCTTTGTTGCGTTTCTGAGTTGTTAGATGTGAGCACTGGGCAGATACGGACACCAGGCAGATAGGCGCACTGGGTAGACGCGGACACCAGGCAGATGTGAGCGCCGAGTCGTTTGAGGCGAGTGCTTAGATCTAACGAATGAGAAGCAAGAAACAATAGGACGATAGGGCGAAATTGATCAGGATATAGGAATTCTGGCATCTCGACTATCGGCATACGTAAGTGTGCAGGGAGGATAGTTATGGAATTGAGCGTCATGGTGGGAGCCTTGCTCGAGGGATTAGGGCTTTCTGCTTGGATTTTTGTCATTACGCTGGTGGGATCGCTTCCGCTTGGTATTGTGGTGGCGCTTGCGCGCATGTCCAAATTTAGGCCCCTTTCTCTGGTGGCTCAGTTTTATATTTCAATTTTGCGCGGTACGCCTTTGATGTTGCAGCTGATGGCCTTTATGTTTGCGCCTTATTATCTGTTCGGAATCTCGATGGACACCGACTGGAAGTATGGTGCTTGTGCGGTAGGCTTCATTCTCAATTATTCAGCTTATTTTGCTGAAATTTATCGTTCTGGCTTGCAGTCCATTCCGAAGGGACAGTATGAGGCGGCTCTGGTATTGGGCTATTCGCGTTCTCAGACTTCTTTAAGATCGTGTTGCCCCAGGTTATTAAGCGGATTATGCCTGCAATGGGCAATGAGATCATAACCTTGGTTAAAGATACGTCGTTGGCGTTTGTTTTGGGCATTGCTGAAATGTTCTCGGTTGCAAAAGCGATCTCCGCAAGTGAGGTATCGATGATTCCTTATGCGTTAGCAGCTCTCATCTATTGGGTGTTCTGCTTGCTCATCGAATTCATTATTGGCCGCGCCGAAAAGAAGATGGCTTACTACCACGATTAAGATCTTGGGTGGTTTTAGAAAAGAGGTTTTACAATGGGAAATACGCCAGTTGTTAGTCTTCAGCATGCGCAAAAGGCATTTGGCAACAATGCAGTATTGAAAGATATTTCTTTGACCGTTGAGCAGGGCGATGTTTTATCCATTATTGGCCCATCGGGAGGTGGCAAGTCTACACTTCTGCGATGCATGACCTTGTTAGAGACGCTTGATGCAGGATCACTGTCGTATGGTGACTTACAGGTGGTGACGGCATCTGAAGCAAAGGGAAAAGCAGTTTATGGCGGCAAGGATGTGTTGGCTCAAGCGAAGAAACGCTACGGTTTAGTGTTTCAGAACTTTAATCTATTTCCGCATTACACGGTTCTTCAAAATGTGACCGATGCGCTTATCTGCGTTCAAAAAAAGCCCAAAGAGGAAGCACTTGCTAAAGGTCGCGAGCTTTTAGCCAAAATGGGGTTGACGGGCAAGGAAGATATGGTTCCTTGCGAGCTTTCGGGTGGTCAACAGCAACGCGTGGCTATCGCACGCGCTTGGCACTTGATCCCGATGTACTGTTCTTTGATGAGCCTACCTCAGCGCTTGACCCTGAGCTTACTCAGGAAGTGCTTCGTGTTATTCGGGAATTAGCTGATGAGCATATGACTATGGTTATCGTAACGCATGAAATGGCGTTTGCTCGAGATGTAGCAGATCGCGTAGCATTTATGGATGGCGGCGTTATTGTGGAAGAGGGTCCTGCTAAAGAGGTTATTGGCAATCCAAAACACGAGCGCACCAAGGCGTTCTTGGCACGTTTTGCAGAAGGTAATGCGGATTAGCTAATTGCTTGCTGCAGACAAACCTGATTTCTGCACTCAACTGTTCAATTTGGCAAAGTTTGCTCGTTTTTCGAAGGGATGGTGGGTTATGAAAAAACCTGCCATCCTTTTTCGTATTTCTTACAAAAGAGGAGCGATTCAAAAAAAAGAAGAGTGACCCACAAAAAGAAGAGCCCAGTAAGGGCTCTTCGAATAAAACTGTATGACTGAATAACGATTATTCAGCTTCGGTTTGCTTGAGCAGACCATAACCACCATTGGTACGGCGATACAGAATGCAGAAAGCGCTGGTATCACGATCGATGTAAGCGAAGAAGTCATGACCCAAGAGATCAATCTGGATAAGGGCCTCTTCTTCGGTCATGGGATCAAGCACCAAATCTTTTACGCGAACTACTTCGTCATCCTGAGAAAGTTCTGCCATTAAGCCATCAAGGTCAAGCTCGGCTGCAGGAGCGGACTTGTCCACAACAGGTGCATCGGCGATCTTCTTGTCGATAACGCGAGTCTTGTATTTACGCAGCTGACGAAGTGCTTTTGCGGCAGCAACATCGATGGCAGCATACATATTTTCATCGCGTTCTTCTACACGAATGATATGACCGCGAGCGCGCATAGTTACTTCGCAGGTCGCAGGGGTTGGATTAGCAGGATTCTTTTCGACATGAAGAACAACTTCAGCTGTTAATGGATCGATATCCATAACCTTCATGGAGTTACCAATTTTTCCTCTGCATAAGCACGCAAAGCTTCAGTTACGGGCATTTTACGACCGGTGATGGTGATATCCATAGTTTCACCTCTCATACTGGAACCAATATTACGATGTGACTTGAGGAGTGGGTGCCGAGTATTCTTGAGTGAGATGAAACTAAAGCAGCGATATAAATAACTCGCATGCAATTGATTCTCCCAGTTGGAAACGGCTTTCCAATTCCCCTCGTCTACCGTTTTCATCTATCAGTCTAGCGCACTTTGAGCAGATTGTGGGAAGAATTTGAGCGCGTTCATGTTTTGAAAGAGTATTGCATACGTTCTGTAAGCTGGATGGGCTAAGCTTCGAGTGACTAAGCTGTCGGTGGCTAAACTGGCAACGACTAAGCCGTGGGCGGCTTAACCGTGGATTACCAAATTACTTACTACTAAGTTACTAAGAAATTACTAAGTTCAAATCGACTAACAAGTTCAATCTGTTGAGAGATTTGAGAAAGCTACTTTTTGTCAGCTTCTTAACAAGAAACAGAAAACATCCTCGTTTTCTGGTATTTCTAGGAAAACAGATACTTCTAAAGATGTTAGGCTTGGTATGCCCTTGTTTTAAACGAAAGGTCCCTTGTATGGCTCAGCATCATCATCACGAATCCGACATTTTCATCAAAGAGGCAGAAGGCCATCAGCGTCGGTATCATAAAATCGTAGAGCTTACTCATTCCACCACAAAAGCCGCTGGTGTCATGTTGCTTGGCGCTATTATTGCGTTGATTGTGGCAAACACGGTATTTCATGAAGGGTTTTACGAATTTTGGCATACCGAGGTAACGCTTGGGTTTGGTGATGCTCATGCGGAAATGTCGCTTGCGCATATCATTAACGATATTCTGATGGCGATTTTCTTCCTTTTGGTGGGCCTGGAAATAAAGTATGAAATGACGGTCGGTGAATTGACGAATATCCGCCAGGCAATTTTGCCAGTTGGTGCAGCTCTTGGCGGCGTCATGATGCCGATTGTGGTATACCTGCTGTTTAATGCTGGAAATCCAGATACCATGATGGGGTGGGGCGTTCCTACTGCGACAGATATTGCTTTTGCTTTGGGCATCTTGGCTCTCCTGGGATCTCGTGTTCCAGCGGGCGTAAGAGTATTTTTGAGCACCCTGCTGTTGCAGATGACATTGTAGCGATCTTGGTGATTGCTATTTTCTATGGTCAGAGTCCTTCTTTGATGTGGCTTGGGGCAGCACTCGTGGTTCTCATTGCTCTCATTATTATGAATCGATCCCACATCTATTCTCTAATTCCTTATTTACTGGTTGGTGCGGTTTTGTGGTACTGCATATTTATGTCAGGTGTTCATTCGACAATTGCTGGCGTACTTTTAGCCTTCGTGATTCCTTCGGGATCTCGTGTTGACTTGAAGAGCTTTGCAAATTGGTCGGGCGAACGTGTAAAAGAGGTTCACGAAACGTTTACGCCAGATGAGCCTGTCATTGGCCAGGCAGATTATTTGGCAAGTGTATCTCGTTTAGAGCGCGTAGCGCGTCACGTAGTTCCGCCCGCAACGCGTCTGGAGCGTAAGCTCTATCCTTGGGTATATTTTGCAATTTTGCCTCTCTTCGCGCTTACCAATGCTGATGTGGCGTTCACTCAGACCGCCATAGGCGATATTGTGAGCGATTCAATTTTCCTGGGAGTATTTTTCGGGTTGGTAATTGGTAAGCCTTTAGGCATTATGCTCATGAGTTTGTTAATTGTTAAAACGAAGCTCTCATCACTTCCTGAAAACGTTAATTGGGCTCATATGCTGGGCGCTGCACTTCTTGGTGGCGTGGGCTTACGATGGCAATCTTTGTTGCAAATTTAGCCTTCGTAAATCCTGACGACATTATGATTGCGAAAGTGGCAATTTTGGCTGCTTCGTTAGTGGCTGGTGTCGCTGGCTTTGCTTTCTTGTTTATCCAGGCAAAGGCTGCCTCGCTCAAGGGACTTCGTTTTGAAGCTAAGCTTGCCTCCCCTGATAATTTGCAGACGTTCGGAGCTCAGGAAGCGCAACGGCGCTACGAGCGAGAGCTTCAGTACGTCAGAGAGCAGATCGCTAAAAACGAGGTGGAGCACAAAAAGTAAAAGAAACGCTATGAACTGGTGTTATGAAGTCCATCTTCACATTATTTTGATTGAACGTTGACCTTTTGTTACCATGAACCAAGCTCACGCTTTGCATATTTGAAATAAGTAACGCAATCAGTAAAGCGAATGGTGAGCATAAGGAGGCTAAATTATATGGCTGAACAAGTACGTAAGTTCAACGCGAAAACCGTTTTATCTGGCTTTTTTGCGGTGGTATTAGCAGTAGCTTAGCCATTCCGGTATCAAGTGCTTTTGCAAGCCCCGCAGATCAGGCTCAGGCAGAGGCGGATGCTGCGCTCGAGCAGCTCAATGCTTATCAGGCAGAGCTCGATCAAGCTAGCGGTGATTATCAGAATGCTTTGCAGGAACAGCTCGATGCTGAAGCTAAAGTAGAAGAAGCGCAAAAGCAGATCGAAGAAAAAACCGCTGAAATTCAGGGATATCAGGAACAGCTCGGTGATCGTGCTCGTGACATGTATCGTTCTGGATCTACAACATTCTTAGATGTAATCCTTGGCGCAACTTCATTTGAAGACTTTGCGACAACTTGGAACATCTTGGAAGACTTAAACCAGGATGATGCTCAGCTGGTTCAGCAGACCAAGACTGCTCGTGAAGAGCTCGAAGCAGCTAAGACTGAAGCTGAAGAGCAGGCAAAGGTAGCATCCGATAAGGCAGAAGAAGCTAAGCAGGTAGCTGATGCTGCAGATGCTAAAGTTGCTGAAATGCAGTCTGTTTATGACAACCTTTCCTCTGAGGCAGCTGCTTTAGTTGAGCAGGAGCAGGCAGCCGAAGATGCTGCACAGGCTCAGGCAGCTGAAGAGGCTATTGAATCCGGCAACATTGGCGGCGGCAACAATAGCAATAATAACAGCAACAATAATAACAAC
>ENA-OQDF01001144-OQDF01001144.1-human-gut-metagenome-genome-assembly--contig:-NODE-1144-length-10918-cov-8.171068_pt1 | contig 10918 bp, 10 predicted proteins | sample MGYA00242769_ERZ504597 | MGnify/ENA primary metagenome ERZ504597 (study PRJEB26092, sample SAMD00036305) | human gut metagenome | host: Homo sapiens | study: EMG produced TPA metagenomics assembly of...
GTGACAGGATCTGCGGGAGCGCGTTTCCTGGAGAGCCTTGGCGCGACGCGTGTGGTACCAGCCGTGAGCTTTCGTTTGCGGAGATCCAGAAAATCCACCGGACGACCAACCTTGAAATTGAATGCTTCGTCCACGGGGCGCTCTGCTACTGCTATTCGGGACAGTGCCTTTTTCCAGCCTGATCGGCGGGAGAAGCGGAAACCGCGGAAGATGCGCGCAGCCGTGCCGTCTGCCGTACGAAGCGTACGATAAAGACAACCACCGCATGGGGGAGCCGGGCGACCGCTATCCGTTAAGCCCGAAGGATATGTGTACGGTAGAACTGCTGCCGGAGATTGTAAAATCCGGGATTATGTCCCTCAAAATCGAAGGCAGAATGAAAAAGCCGGAGTATACAGCGGGCGTTGTCAGCATTTACCGCAAATACCTCGATCTGTACGAAAAAAAGCCGTCCCGTTTCCACGTTCTGCCGGAGGACATGAAAAAGCTGTATGAGCTGTATAACCGTGACGGTTTCAACAAAAGCTATTATACCGTAAGAAACGGACGCGATATGATGGCGCTGAAGAACGAAAAAGAGCAGGAAAATAAAAAGAAACAGCGCAGAAATGAGCAGCTCTTTTATGAGATCCAGAGAGATTATATCGAGACTGAGGCAAAAGAGCCGATTTCCGGCTTTCTGACCCTGTATCCGGGCCAGCCGACGTCTTAAGTGCAGAAAGCGGAAAATACAGCGTAACAGCAGAGGCGGGCATGGTAGAACCGGCAAAGAAGCAGCCGCTGACAGAGGAACGCGTAAAAACACAGCTGGAAAAGACAGGCGAGACACCATTCTATTTCAAAGAACTCGATGTCTGTATGGATGACAACTGTTTCGTGCCGATGCAGACGTTAAACGAGCTGCGGAGAGGCGTTTCGGACCAGCTGGTGAAAGAGATGACAGAGCCATACCGCAGAAAAGCAGCGGAAAAGCCGGAACAGGAAGCAAAAGCATCTGGAAAACTGGACCAGGAGAACAGGGCAGAAAAGAAAATGGAGCTGACCGCATCTGCCGAGACGAGAGCCCAGTGGAATGCACTGCTCGAGATTCCGGAGATCACGACGATCTACGCCGGCATGGGATGCTTCAAACGGGAAATCTTCGAAGAGCAGGCGGAAAAAGGCATCCTGCAGGCGAAAGAACTGGGAAAACAGGTTTATCTGATGCTGCCGCACGTTGTGCGTGAAGGCGATCTGAAGGAATACCGCGACACGTTCCGCTGTCTGAAGGAGATCGGTCTTGGCGGTTTCCTGATCCGCAATCTCGAAAGCTTTTCATTTTTGAAAGAGATGGGAATGGAAAAGGATATACGGCTCGATTACAGCGTTTACACGTACAACAGCCGTGCGCAGGCATTCTGGCAGGAGCAGGGCGTGCAGCGTGATACCGTTCCGTATGAGCTGAACGAGCGGGAAATCGGAAAACGTGACAATACGAACAGCGAAATGGTGGTCTACGGCTACCTTCCGATGATGGTTTCCGCCCAGTGTGTCCAGAAGAACCTGAACGGCTGCAATCACAGTTATTCTCTGGTACGCTTAAAAGACCGGATGGGAAAATACTTCCCGGTGAAGAGTTACTGCACCTCGTGCTACAGTGTGATCTACAACAGCCTTCCGCTCGGCCTGGTAAAAGAAGCCGATGAGATCCGGTCCATGCATCCGGCTGCGGTGCGGCTGAATTTTACCATCGAGACACTGGAGGAGACAAAAGAAATCGCCGCTGCGTTTGCTGGAACGTACTGTAAAGGAATCGCAGTTCCGGCCGAACAGGAATATACCAAAGGCCATTTCCGCCGGAAAGTAGAGTAAACGGTGAGAAAAAATAAGGGGAATTTATGGAAAATACCATTGTTCAGTTATCAAAATATGTGATTACCTTCCTCATGATCTGTTTTACCGTGCAGTCGTTTGCTGCACTCAAAGAGCGGGATGAGGATGAGCGCCATTACATTCTGATGCGGCAGATCATCATGATCATTCTGATGAATTTCATCTGTTTCTTCGTGATGTTCCTGCAGGAAGGCGAAGTATCAACGATTCAGATGTTTCTGCTCACGATGGCGTATATCCTGGGCGTACAGATCCTGTACCGCCTGATTTACCGGAAGGCATCGATGATCCTGGTAAACAACATGTGTATGCTGCTCTCAATCAGCATGATTATTCTGACGAGACTGAGCGTGTCAAAGGCGATGTCCCAGTACAAAATTCTGGCGGCATCCACACTGCTCTGCTTCATCATTCCGGTCATTGTCCGAAAGGGCAAGTTTCTGAAAAATCTGACTTGGATTTACGCTGTGCTCGGAATTGCCATGCTTTCCGTCGTTATGGTGCTTGGCTTTACTTCCGGCGGTGCGAAGCTGTCGATCGAAATCCACGGCATTACGTTCCAGCTCTCCGAGATTGCCAAGATCACACTCGTGTTCTTTATGGCAGGCATGCTGCGCGAGGATAATTCCTTTGGAAACGTTGTGAAAGCAACGGTCATTGCGGCAGTTCATGTGCTGATCCTTGTTGCATCCACCGACCTTGGAACTGCGTTCGTCTTCTTTATGGCGTACGTGGTTGTAATCTATGTGGCAACGAGAAAAGCCAGATATCCGCTTTTGGGACTTGCGGGAATGAGTGCCGCCTGCGTTGTGGCATATTTCCTGTTTTCCCATGTACGGAACCGTGTGGCACTCTGGCAGGATCCGATCGGAAACTGGGATATCAGCAGCCAGTTAGCACAGGGACTCTTCGGCATGTGCTCCGGCGGATGGTTCGGAACCGGCCTTTTCGAGGGACGGCCTGACATTATCCCGGTTGCAACGAAAGACTTTATTTTCTGTGCGATCTGTGAGGAGATGGGCATTATCTTCGGAATCTGCCTGATTCTGCTGTGCATGTCCACATTCCTTCTGATTATCAATATTTCCATGAAGATGAGCAAACGGTTCTACAAACTGATTGCCATGGGTCTTGGAACGGAATATGCGACACAGGTGTTCCTCACCATCGGAGGAACCATTAAATTTATTCCTATGACAGGTATCACGCTGCCGCTGGTCAGCTATGGAGGAAGCTCTATGTTCTCCACGGTGCTGATGCTGTCGATCATTCAGGGATTGTACATCTTAAGGGAAGACGAAGGTGAGGAGCTTGAGAAAAGACAAAACAAGAAGAAACGAAACCAGCAGAAAAACGACCCAGGCGCCAAGAAAAAACGACGCCCGGACGAAGAGACCGAAAGACGAAAGAAGAGCGGCAGCCGGAACGATGGACAGGGAACCCGCCAGAAGTACCGCGAGCAGCCGGATGAATTCGAACGGCGGATCGAAGAGCAGACCGAGAACAGCCTCCACTGGTAAGGCGGCAAACAACGGCGCAGGGCCGTATCTGATCGTTTCGTTCCTGTTCGTGGCCATGTTTCTTGGGCTGATCGCGTATCTCGTTTACTTTAATGTCGTGCGGAAAGAAGAATTTCTGAATAGTTCTTACAATACGAGACAGAATAACTATGCAGAGCGCGTGATCCGCGGAACAATCTATTCTGCGGACGGCCAGGAACTGGCAAAGACGACGACAGATGAAAACGGGGATGAGGTAAGAACGTATCCGTTCGGCAGCCTGTTTGCGCAGGTGGTTGGCTACACGGGAAAAGGAAACAGCGGCCTCGAATCTTCCTACAACTATATGCTGATGGAGTCCCATACAAGTAAGTTAAAGCAGGTAAAGAATGAATTCAGCGATGCGAAGAACCCGGGAGACAGTCTCTATACAACGCTGAATACAACACTCCAGCAGGCCGCGGCCGATGCACTGGACGGATACCGCGGTGCAGTTGTCGTGCTGGAGGCAAAAACGGGCCGTGTACTTGCCAATGTGAGCAATCCGGTTTTTAATCCTAATACGATTGAAGAGGACTGGGAGGCACTGAACGCAGACGATGAGAGCGGCGTGTTTCTGAACCGCGGTCTGCAGGGAAGATATCCGCCGGGATCTACGTTCAAGATTGTTACTTCGCTTGCGTATCTCCGTCAGAACGGCACACTGGACGGTTTTTCGTTCGACTGTGACGGTGAGCTGACAGCAGGAAACTATACGATTCACTGCTCCGGCGGTGAAGTGCATGGACCGGAAGATTTTGCAGGTGCGTTTGCACATTCGTGCAACTCTGCCTTTGCACAGATTGGCCTTGGGCTGGATAAAGATGCCTTCCGCTCGCTGGCGGATTCCCTGTATCTGAACAGCCGTCTGGATCTGGAGCTTCCGACCAGCAAAAGTTCTTTCGACCTTGATTCGACAACGGCGGATGCTCTTGTGATGCAGACCTCCATTGGCCAGGGCGATACGCTGGTAACACCGATGGAGATGGCACTGATCGCCTCTGCGGTTGCAAATGACGGAGAAATGATCAAACCGCGTTATGTGGACAACATTGTGTCTGTGGACGGACAGGCAGTCAAAACCTTTTACAAAGAGTCTCTTGGCACGGTAATGTCCGAGAGCGAAGCCAATACGCTGACAGAGCTGATGAAAGGCGTTGTCCAGAGCGGAACTGCAGTTTCACTTTCGGATCTGCCGTACAATATCGCCGGTAAAACAGGAACCGCAGAACACGGAAGCGACGGAGAGACACCGCATTCCTGGTTTGTCGGATTCTCCAATGCGGATGATCCTGATATTGTCATTGCTGTTGTGGCAGAAAACGGCGGATATTCGAGTGAAGTCGCTGTACCGATTGCAAGACAGGTAATTGAAGCATATTATGCACAGCAGTAAACGATGAAAAAACGCGTTCGAACCGGAAAGGATGGGTTCGGGCGCGTTCTGAATTTTTAGAAAAATGTTAGAAAAAGGATGCGGTTTTAAGGTTGCGCGGGGGCGGGAAAAGAGGTATACTTTTTAACAGAAGATCTGGCGGCAAGCGGGAAGAAAAGAGCTGTCAGGGAATGGAAAAAGCCAGAAGGAGCTTAAAACGTATGATCGAAGCAGTAAGCTGCGGAGGTATCGTAATCTACCGTGGAAAAATATTGACGCTTTACAAAAGCTACCGCAACAAATATGAAGGCTGGGTTCTGCCGAAAGGAACCGTTGAGCCGGGAGAAACCCATGAACAGACTGCTGTCCGCGAGGTATATGAGGAGTCCGGCGTACACGGCACCATCATCAAGTACGTGGGAAAAAGCCAGTACAGCTTCAGCATTCCGGAGGACACCGTGGAAAAAGAGGTGCACTGGTATCTGATGGTCTCATCCGGCTACTACAGCCGTCCACAGAGAGAAGAATACTTTGTGGATTCGGGCTATTACAAGTATCACGAAGCATATCATCTGCTGAAGTTTTCCAATGAACGGCAGATTCTGGAAAAGGCCTATCAGGAGTATCTGGAACTGAAGAGAGCAAATTTATGGAAGGTTCAGCACAGGCTCAGGGAAAATATGGTAAACTGGTATAAAAATCTGTACGTCGGGGATACTGCAAAAAGAAACAGAAAAAATGGATGCGCCGGATTGAGAACAAAAAGCAGTTCCGGGAGTCTGGCTCCTCACACTGCCTTCCAATCAGCAGAACAATCTGGATGTAATTCCGGCGGATCTGCTTTTGCAGCCGGCCGTGCGGAGAAACTGTCCGATGATTGTCGGACTTGCCGTGTCGCGCGAGGAAGCTTTTGAGCTTGTGGAGGCGATCGCATTGGAAACTTATCGGGAAACCGGAGAAGTAAAAATCCGGGAATGGCTGCTGAACCGGATTGAGGGATGTGAATGATACATATACTATTCATGATTTTGAAGGCACTGGGGATTTTACTCCTTGTTTTACTGTTTCTCGTGCTTCTTATCGTCTGCACCGTCCTGTTTCTTCCTTTTTGCTACCGGGCGCAGGTTCTGAAAGAAGAAGAGGGATTTGCCTGCGTAAAAGCGAGCGGAAGAGTATCGTGGCTTTTCGGAGCTGTCGCGCTGACGGCCTCGTATGAGGAACAGAAGCCGGAGGCGCAGATTCTGCTTTTCGGGGCATCACTGGAAACATGGAAACGGCGGCTGAAAAAGATCCGCCGGGGAGAAGCGTCCGTGCCCCGGACGGAGGAAAATGAGACAGAAAATGCGCCGGAAGCAGAAAAAACAGCAGAGCAGAAAGCACCGGACCAGAAAGAAAAGCAGCAGAAGGTGACAGCACAGAAGGAGCAGCCAGAGCAAGAGCAGGAACCGGATGCGCCGAAAAAAGCATTCTGGAACGTTTTTCGGAAGGATCGAATATCTTCCGGAAAAACTGCTGAATCTTGCCAGCCGTCTGCTGCAGACAGCTTTCCGGCTGTTGGAACTTCCGTTCCGTCTGCTTGAAAAACTGGAGCAGAAAATCCAGGCAGGCAGACGGTTAAAAAGAAAGTGGGAGAGTGTGAAAAAATTCTTCCGTTCGAAGATGTTCCGTGAGGCGCTGCTCCATGCAAAGAAAGAAGTGCTTTATTTCCTGAAGAAAGCAGCACCGAAAAAAGTAACCGGCACAGTCCGGTTCGGATTTAACGATCCGGCACTGACCGGAGAGACACTCGGCATTCTGGGTATGATTTATGGAAAACTGCCGAAAGACCTTTCCATCCAGCCGGATTTCGAACAGGAAATTCTCCAGGGCGATGTCCGGATGAAAGGAAGTTTTCAGGCTGTGACAGCAGCCGGCATTGCACTTCGATTATTCCGGGATCAGAATCTTCGGAAAACCATACGACATTTCAAACACAAGGAGGCCTAAAAGATGGCAGAAAAGGACAACACATTTCAGAATACCGTAGAAGCACTGTTCCGCGGAATGGACAGTTTTATCACAACAAAGACGGTCGTAGGTGAGGCGATCCACATTGAGGATACGATTCTTCTGCCGCTGGTAGACGTTTCCTTCGGCGTGGGAGCGGGTGCATTCGCAGAAAATGCAAAGAACAATGCAGGAGGCGGTATGGGCGGAAAAATTTCTCCGAGCGCCGTTCTTGTCATCAGCAAAAACGGAACGCGTCTGGTCAACATCAAAAACCAGGATGCTGTCACCAAAATCATTGACATGGCTCCGGATCTGATCAGCCGCTTTACCGGCAAAAAGGAAGAGGACGGGTATACCGCAGAGAAAGTAGAGCATATAATAAACCAAGAGGCGGATAAGGAGTAAGCTCGTTTGTGCAGAATTTTAGGTTTTCTGCTGTTTTGGATGGGGGTCGGGCTTCTCATCAGCCTGATGATCCGTAGCTCATTTCTTACGGTTCTTGCGGCCGCTCTGCTGCTGTGCGTGGGATATCATCTGTTCTGCAATACAGGGGAATAGTGAAAGATGCACAAAAAGATCGGAAATGAACTGGCTGATTTGTACAGAGAAATACTTGCAAAATGAAGAAAGCTGCGCTATAATAAGTCCATCTTAAATGAATCAGCCAACTATACTAATATCATAGATCAAGACGAGGGCGTCTTACCAGAACGAAAGTTTCGGTAGGATGCTCTTTTTCTTTTGCTAAGCATATGGATCGTTGGCAGGTTCAGCTTAAGAGACCACGCTATTTTTTTCTCCCTTTTAAAATATAAAAAATAGAGCACAACAGGGCATAAGCGAAAACGTATGTCCTGTTTGCTCTTCCCAGAACTTTTTTTAAAATCTTAATTCTTTTTGAACAGCAAAAAGCCTTCCCGGACTGGAAAGGCCTTTTAACCATTCAACTTATGCACGCTCTACTTTTCCGGATCTTAAGCAGGAAGTACATACGTACATTTTCTGCGGTACACCGTCAACTTTAACTTTGACAGATTTTACGTTAGATTTCCACATTTTATTGCTTCTTCTATGTGAATGACTTACGTTGTTTCCGAAATGAGCACCCTTCTCACAAATTGCACACTTTGCCATGATTGCACCTCCTTGACATACGTACTTGAGTCAAAACGCATTTTAGACTCACAACATAAATCATTCTAACAGATCTATACCGGTTTTGCAAGTAAAAAATGAAAAAATTATATGAATTTTGAAGGTTTTTCATTTTAAACTTTCTTTTTTGCGGAAAAGCGGTTATAATGTATCGTAGAGTGGAGTCAGTTATTCCTGTCTCCATGTGTTTTGAATAGTATGATGGAATTGGAGGATACAAGGCATGAAAGGTCGTATGAATACAGGCTTGGGAGAAATCGTAATCAATCCGGATGTAATCGCCCTGTATGCGGGCAGCGTTGCTGTGGAGTGCTTCGGCATTGTCGGAATGGCAGCGGTAAACATGAAAGATGGACTGGTCAAACTTCTGAAAAAAGAGAGTCTGACACACGGAATCAATGTATCGATTTCGGAAAATAAAATTTCCCTGGATTTCCACGTGATTGTTTCTTACGGAGTCAGTATTTCTGCCGTAACAGATAACCTGATCAATAATGTGAAATACAAGGTGGAAGAGTTCACCGGAATGGAAATTGAAAAAATCAACATCCTGGTTGAAGGCGTTCGCGTCATCGACTGATGGTAATAGGAGGAAATGAAGAAAGTGGCTACAAATACAATTGATGCCGGCTTACTGGCAAAAATGTTTCTGGCTGGTGCAAAAAATCTGGAAGTAAAGAAAGAGTGGATCAATGAGCTGAACGTGTTCCCGGTACCGACGGCGACACAGGTACCAACATGACGCTGACGATCATGTCCGCAGTCAAGGAAGTAAACTCGCTCACAGAAGTGAACATGTACAACCTTTCCAAGGCAATCTCTTCCGGTTCTCTGCGCGGTGCCAGAGGTAACTCCGGCGTTATTCTTTCCCAGCTCCTTCGTGGCTTTACCAAGAAGATCCGCGACTATGAAGAGCTGAATGCAGAGATTCTTGCAGAGGCAATGGAAAAAGCAGTCGAGACTGCATACAAAGCCGTTATGAAGCCAAAAGAAGGCACCATCCTGACCGTGGCAAAGGGAGCAGCAGAGAAAGCAGCAGAGCTTGCACCGGAAAGCGAAGATCTGAACGCATTCATCGAGGACGTTCTCGCGCATGCAGAGTACGTGCTCTCCCAGACACCAGAGATGCTGCCGGTATTAAAAGAGGCAGGCGTTGTGGATTCCGGCGGACAGGGTCTCTTAACCGTACTGCAGGGCGCATATGACGCGTTCCTCGGGAAAGAGATTGATCTGAATTTCGAGATGCCGGAAGCAAAGACAGAATTTGTCAGACCGTCCAAAGAGACAGAAAAAGAAATCAAATTCGGCTACTGCACCGAGTTTATCATTATGCTGGAAAACCCGCTTCCGGATGAAGAGGTTTATGCATTCAAAGATTTCCTGAACGGAATCGGAGATTCGATCGTTCTCGTTGCAGACGACGAGCTGGTTAAGGTACACGTACATACCAACGATCCTGGAAAAGCAATTTCCAAGGCGCTGACGTACGGACAGCTGACCAGAATGAAGATCGACAACATGCGTGAGGAGCATCAGGAGCGCCTGATCAAGAACGCAGAAAAGATCGCAGCACAGCAGGCAGAGGAAGATAAGAAGAGAAAAGAAGCAGCAAAACAGCCGCCGAAGGAGAACGGATTCATTGCCGTGTCCATCGGAGAGGGAATCAAAGAGATCTTCCAGGGACTCGGTGTTGATTACCTGATCGAGGGCGGTCAGACCATGAACCCGAGCACCGAGGATATGCTGACTGCAATTGAGAAGGTCAATGCAAAGAATATCTTTATTCTGCCGAACAACAAAAATATCATCCTCGCAGCAAATCAGGCAAAAGCCATGACTGAGGACAAAAATATCATCGTTGTTCCGACCAAAACCGTTCCGCAGGGCATCACAGCCATGATCAGCTATGTGCCGGAGAAATCTGCAGAAGAGAACGAGGAGGCCATGACAGAGGGCATCCAGATGGTGAAAACCGGTCAGGTAACGTACGCGGTACGTGATACCCACATCGATGAGAAAGAGATCCATCAGGGCGACATCATGGGACTTGGCGATCACGGACTTCTCGCTGTCGGACAGGATATTCTTACCGTTGCAGAAGAAACCATCCGCGCCATGGTCGATGAGGACAGCGAGCTGATCAGCATCTATTACGGTGAAGATATGAGTGAGGAAGATGCCGAAAGCTTGGCGAAAAATCGAGCAGGCATATCCGGACTGCGATGTGGAAGTAAACTATGGCGGACAGCCGATTTACTACTGTGTCGTTTCGGTTGAATAAGAGTAAGGAAAGAAAAATATGAATACGGAACCCCTGACAACACTGAAGGGGATCGGTGAAAAAACGGAGAAGCTGTTTGCAAAAGTAGGAATCTACAATTTGCAGCAGCTTCTGCATTATTATCCAAGAGATTATGACTGCTATGCAGAGCCGGTTCCCCTTCGCGAATGCAGACAAGAGGAAAAGAATGCGGTATACGGAAGAATTGTCCACAGTCCGTCGGTAAAAGGAAACCAGAGAAAGAGCGTCGTTGTCCTGGAACTCTACGAGGAGCCGGTGCGGCTGCAGCTTACCTGGTTTAATATGCCGTTTCTGCGGAGCACGCTGAAGAAAGGCAGTGTTTTTATCTTCCGCGGAAGATACAGGAAAAATCAGGCCGTCTCGTGATGGAGCAGCCGGAAATCTTCACTCCTGCCGCATACCATGAGCTTCTAGCAAGTCTTCAGCCGGTTTATGGGCTGACAGCCGGTCTCACGAACAAGATGGTGAGCAAGGCCGTTGCACAGGTGCTGGAACGATGCGCACCTGCGCAGGACTATCTGCCGGAAAAATCCGTGCCCGGTATGAACTCTGTGAAATCAATTATGCCCTCCATGAGGTTCATTTCCAAAAGACCAGGAGCATCTGGAAACGGCGCGGCGCAGAATTGTGTTCGAAGAGTTTTTTCTCTTCATCCTGTCCCTGCGGCAGTTAAAAGAGAGACGGAGG
>ENA-OQDF01001145-OQDF01001145.1-human-gut-metagenome-genome-assembly--contig:-NODE-1145-length-10913-cov-2.406731_pt1 | contig 10913 bp, 10 predicted proteins | sample MGYA00242769_ERZ504597 | MGnify/ENA primary metagenome ERZ504597 (study PRJEB26092, sample SAMD00036305) | human gut metagenome | host: Homo sapiens | study: EMG produced TPA metagenomics assembly of...
ATCTCACAAAAACAGATATAGCCAAAAATTTTCTTGAGCAAAACTTCGCTAATAGCAATTTAAATATAGATACAATAGCTGAACAAATAGGATATTCTAAATATCATCTCTGCAAAACTTCCATAAACAATTTGGCATATCACCTATGAAATATTTACAAAACTTAAGGATTTCTACCGCATGTAAACTTCTCATCAATAATCCCACATGGACGATAAAAAAGATAGCTCACCATGTAGGCTATAATAATGATGATTATTTTTGTAAAGTATTTAAAAATTTAAAAGGTATCACGCCTAATACTTTTAGAAAACAATCTATTCATTACGATACACTACAAACTATTTATGACTTCTCCGCAACTAAAAAAAATACACTTATGTAATCACATAAGTGTATTTTTATATTCAATATAATTATTTACTGAAAGTATATGTTGTAACAGTATGAGTTTCTTGTCCTGCTTTCAATACTGGAGATGCAAATTTATCACAATTTACAGCATTTGGTACATATTGAGTTTCAATGCAGAAAGCATCACGACGATTGTAAATATGACCTTGTTTACCTGGTTTTCCTTCTAAGAAGTTTGCAGAATAGAACTGTGCACCTGGCATTGTTGTAGCTACGTCCATAATAATACCAGTTTTTTCAGATTTAGCTTGTGCAAAAGTATATAAACCATCATGTTCTGGTAATAATACTGTATGGTCATAACCAGCAGCAATAACTAAACGTTCATCATCTTTGTCTATATCCTGACCGATAGGTTTAGCTTCACTAAAGTCAAATACATCGCCTTTTGTGATAGTGCGAATTTCACCTGTTGGGATTAATCCTGCATCAGTTGGAATCATTGCTGGGCAATCTAATTTCAATGTTTGATCATAAACACTGCCACTACCTTCACCAGCTAAATTGAAATAGCTGTGATTTGTTAAGTTAACTACAGTATCTGCATCAGTTTTAGCTTTATAATCAATGCGCAAGCAAGCATTATCATCAAAAGTATAAGTTACTTCTACATCTAAGTTTCCTGGATAATTAGCTTCACCATCTGGAGATGTACGTCTTAAAGATACGCTATTTTCGCCAATTGTGAAATCGCTATAAACTTTTTTATCAAAACCATTAGAGCCACCATGTAAATGATTTGCTCCATTGTTTGTTTCTAATTCATAAGTTTTTCCATTTAAAGTAAATTTACCATTAGCTATACGGTTACCGCAACGACCGATGAATGCACCATAGAAGAATGTTCCTTCTTCATAGCCTTTTACAGTGTCATAACCTAAAACTACATCATGTAATTTACCATCTTTGCCTTCAACTACAATAGCTTGAATAGTGCAACCATAATTAATAATGCTTACATATTCGCCTTTTGAGTTTTCAATTTTAAATTTATAAACCTGTTCCCCTGTAGAAGCTACACCAAATTCACTTTTTACTACTGCCATTTTTCTTACCTCTTTTATTTATTTGTTTTACAAGGACCTGTAGTATCACGTAAGACTAAAGTATTTTGTAATACAACTTGTCTGCTTGTTTTATTATCACTAGCTATTTTTTCCATTAATAAACTAGCCGCTGTCCATCCTAAAGTCATCATATTTTGGTCCATTGTCGTAAGTTTGGGCTCAATAAAATGACTTAATGAAACATTATCATATCCCATAATAGATATGTCTTCTGGAATTTTTAAATTTAAACGTCTACAAGCATTGACTGCACCGACACCCATCAAATCATTACAACAAAAAGTGCTGTAACATCTTTTCGATTAGGCAAAAATTCTACAATCTTTTTAGCAGTCAACTCTACTGTATCTATACTATTACCCGCACTAACATTTATGATATTTTCTGGATTATAACAACCCATTTTCTTCATAAATTCAATATATACATCTTCTTTAAACTCATAAGAATCGCTTCGTTCACCACGAACAAAACAAATATTTTGATGACCTAATGATACTAAATGTTCTAAGGCAATTTTGGTACCTATGCGTTCATCATTATATACATAAGAAATAGCTGGACGTTTTATATATGAGTTAATAAATACCAGCGGTATCCTAGATGCCATCTGGTCAAAAAAACTACTATCCACACGTTCCGTATTTGGACTAATATTTATTATTCCTGATACATTTCGCATCAGTAATTCATTCATACATTCTTTTTCACAGATAGGGTCATCTTTTGTGTAAGTCAACAATAACGAATAGCCACTACTTGTTGCAAAACTTTCTATTCCACTTACAACTTCAGCAAAAAAGTATTAAATAGACTAGGCACAATAATTCCAATTATTGAAGAATGTTGTGTATTTAATTCTCTTGCTTGAATGTTTGGAATGTATTCTAAATCTTTTATTGCTTCTAAAACTTTCTTCTTTGTAGCTTCTTTTACTGGATAATTACCATTTACTACACGGGATACCGTTGCTACTGATACTTGTGCCTTTTTGGCTACATCAATTATCGTAGTTGACTTCATTGTCTTCAATCCTTATTAAAATAATATATTAAAATATAATAATATATTATTTCTATATTTTCAATATTTTCTTGATTAATATATGCATCTATAAAATTTATAGATGGCATAATTATTAAAATTATAAAGTTGCTACAAATTTATTGAAAGCTTGAATACCTTGTATATTGCGTTTAAATACGCCTGCATGAAGTAATACAACCATAAAGATTTTACCAACTTCTAATTTAAGCATATCTTCAACTTCTTCAGCTTTAATATCTGTGTATTTTGCACGAATTTCTTTGTACCAATCTGCATGTTTAGCGATTTGTTCATCATCACTAATATCTTCTTTACCAGCGATAAAGCATTCTTTTACTTTTGCTAATTCGTCTTTTAAACGAGCTGGAAGTACTGCAAGACCCATTACTTCAATTAAGCCGATATTTTCTTTTTTAATATGATGAACTTCATCATGTGGATGGAAAATACCTAATGGATATTCTTCAGTTGTACGGTTGTTACGTAAAACTAAATCTAATTCATATTTACCATCACGAACGCGAGCAATTGGAGTAATTGTATTATGTGGTTGTCCATCGCTTTCAGCTAAGATATCTACACTTGCGTCAGAATATCCACGCCATGCATCTAATACATGTACAGCAAAATTAATTAAATCCTGTTTATTAGAAGAAGCTGCACGAATTACAGACATAGGCCATTTTACACGACCAACAGTAACATTATCAAAACCTTCGATATTGAAAGTTTCTTCGATTGGAGCTTTTTCCATAGCGAATGTATAATGTCCACCTTGATAATGGTCATGAGATAAAATAGAACCACCAACGATTGGTAAATCTGCATTGGAACCTAAGAAATAATGTGGTAAATAATCCACAAAGTTTAATAAGTTTTCAAAAGTAGCACGGCAAACTTTCATTGGTACATGCAAGGAATTTAATAAAATGCAGTGTTCATTGTAATAAGTATATGGGGAATACTGCATAAACCATTGATGACCTTCAAAATCCATAGGAATTAATCTATGTGTTTGACGAGCTGGATGATTTGCATGACCTGCATAACCTTCATTTTCACGGCAAAGTAAGCATTTTGGATAAGAAGAAGATTTTACAAGTTTTGCTTTAGCAATATCTCTTGGATCTTTTTCTGGTTTAGATAAGTTAATTGTGATATCTAAATCACCATATTCAGTATTTGCTTTCCAAATAATATTTTTATCAATACGATCTTTACGAATATAGTTAGAAGCAATACTTGTTTTATAGAAATAATCAGTAGCTTGAACTTTTGATTTTTCGTATAATTTTTTGAAAATGCCTACAACTTCAGAAGGACGAGGCATTACGCAATTCATGATACGAGTATCAAATAAGTCACGCTGAGTTACAGTATCTTCACAAAGACCTTTTTCTACAGCATAATCTAACATATTTTCTAAAATATCATGAGCTATTGGTAATGTTTCATCTACTTCTACAACTTCAAACTCATCTACACCTAATAAATCTAAAAGTAAGTTTGCACTATAGTATTTATCTTCTGGTGCAATAAGACCTTGTTGTAGAGCAAAGTTTAACAAACGATTTATTTGTAAATTCATATCCATTATTAAAAATCCCCTTTTATTAACTAAACCCCAAAATTAGTCTTCATATCCGTTTGGATGAGCTTGATGCCATTTCCAAGCAGTTTTGATAATTTCTTCCATGCTTGTATATTTTGGATGCCAGTTAAGGATTTTCTGAGCTTTTTCACTAGAAGCAATTAAGCGAGCAGGGTCACCAGCACGGCGTTGACCATATTCTACTTTAATTTTTAAGCCTGTAGCTTTTTCAGCAGCGTCGATCATTTCTTTTACAGAGAAGCCTTCACCAGTACCTAAATTGAAGATATTGCTTTCATTACCTTCACGTAAATAGTTAAGAGCTTTCATATGTGCATCTGCTAAGTCCATTACATGTACATAGTCACGGATACAAGTACCATCAGCTGTTGGATAATCTGTACCAAATACAGTGATGTGATCGCGTTTACCAAGTGGAACTTGTAAAATGATTGGAATTAAGTGAGTTTCTGTTGTATGAGCTTCACCAATATGACCATCTTCAACAGCACCTGCTACGTTGAAATAACGTAAGGATACATATTTAATACCGTTAGCCATATCTACCCATTTCATCATTTTTTCCATCATTCGTTTGGATTCACCATATGGATTAGTAGGATTTGTTTCATCAGTTTCTAAAATAGGCACACGTTTTGGTTCACCATAAGTTGCAGCAGTGGAAGAGAATACGATTTTCTTAACATCATATTTAACCATAGCTTCAAGAAGAACTTCCATACCGCAAGTGTTGTTGTTGAAATATTTTAAAGGAACTTGCATACTTTCACCAACAAGAGAATTTGCAGCAAAATGAATAATTGCTTCAATATCATTTTCTGTAAAAACTTTATCAAGGTCTGCCATATTGCGGATATCGCCTTTATAAAATTTTGCTTTTTCATGAACAGAAGCTAAATGACCTGTTTCAAGATTATCGATTACAACAACATCTTCACCATTATTGATAAGTTCATAAACCATATGAGAGCCGATATAACCTGCTCCACCACATACTAAAACTGCCATTTTAAAATCCTCCTAAGAAAATAATATTATTAATATTTTTGATTAATTTTCTATATAACAGTAAACGTTTTCTAATTTCAATTATACATCAATAAAATATATAAATCAATACTTTTTCAAATTATTTTATTTTTAAATTTTACTGAAAACTCATTTTTATTTTATTGTTTATTGTGATTTTATGTGGTATTATATTTAAAATAACAAAAACAACAAAGATATAACAAAAATAAAGATTTTATCATGAGAAAGGATATTTTATGTTAATTACTAATGCTGAATTTATTCAAGGATTTATACGTCTTACTGACGATGCATTCAAAAAAGGTTGGCATGAACGCAATGGCGGCAATCTAAGTTATCGTATAAAACCTGAAGAAATCGAAGAAATAAAATCTGAATTAAAAGCACCTACTAATTGGATTCCGATTGGTGTAAGTGTGCCTAATTTAGCTAATGAATATTTCTTAGTTTCTGGAACTGGTCGTTATATGCGCAATGTTATCTTAAAACCAGAAGATAATATTTGTATTGCTAAAATCGATGATAAAGGTGAAAATTATGCTATCGTTTGGGGATTAGAAAAGGGTGGTCGTCCAACAAGTGAATTTCCAACTCATCTTATGAACCATAGTATAAAAAAAGACCTAACAAATGGTCAAAATCATGTAATTTATCATGCTCATCCAACTAACATCATTGCTCTTACTTTCGTTTTACCACTAAACGATAAAGAATTTACTCGCGAACTTTGGGAAATGGCAACAGAAGATCCTGTTATTTTCCCTGAGGGTATCGGTGTTGTTCCTTGGATGGTTCCAGGTGGTAGCGAAATAGCTAAAGCTACAAGTGAACTTATGAAAAAATATAATATTGTAGTATGGGCTCATCATGGTATGTTCTGCTCTGGTAAAGATTTTGATGAAGCTTTTGGTCTTATGGATACTGCGGAAAAAGCTGCTGAAATCTGTGTAAAAGTCCGTTCAATGGGTGGCAAAAAACAAACTATTACCACTCAAAATTTCCTTGATTTAGCTAGAGATTTTAAAATAGATTTAAATAAAACTTCTTAAAATAAACATCATAAAAAGCTGTAACAATTAGAGATATCCTCTTTTGTTACAGCTTTTTTTAGTAAATCAACTTTATATCATTTTCTTTAATATAATTAAACCACTCAATATTAGGTTCTTTGTCCGTTACAATTGTGTCAATTTCAGCTAAATCACATGTTTTAATAAATGCAGTTTTATCAAATTTTGTACTGTCTGCTAATAAAATACTTTTTTGTGCTTGTTCTATCATTTGTCGTTTAATAATACTTTCAGGCTCATTTGATTCCATCAAACCTTTTTTCATATCCAAAGCCTTACAACTGATAATAGCCATATCTACATAATATTTTTTATAGTCTCACAAGCAGTAGTTCCAACTAAAGCATAAGAATGAGCTCTTAATTCTCCACCAGTTGAAATTATTTTAAAATCACTATTCACAAATTCATTTATAAGTCGTATAGAATTTGTAATTATAGTTAAATCTTTCTTATCTTTTAAATATCGCAATAATGCTAAACATGTAGTACTTGCATCTACCATTAAGGTATCGCCATCATTAATCAAGTGTTCAGCTTTTTTAGCTATATAAACCTTATTACTATTATTAATATCTATGCGTTTTAAAAAAGAAATATCTTGACTTGTATGGTCATTTATTACCGCTCCACCATAACAACGTTTAACTAAATTTTGTTGCTCTAATTTCTCTAAATCACGCCTTATTGTTTCATCAGTTACATCAAATAATTTACTCAAATCTTGTACATAAACTTTTTGGTGCTGATTTAATAATTTCATTATTTCCCGACGTCGCTCAATACCTAGCATAAAATCACCCCAAAATCTATAAATATTATTTATAATCTTATAATCATTATAGAATATCCCTATAAAAAATACAAATAAATTGCTCCTAGATAAAGTTTTTGTACCTAATCAATTTGTTCAAATAACTATCTTCACGCAATAATAATTTTTTTATATTACCTTGTTCTATGATTTTTTCTTCTCCACAAATAATAATATCATCAAAAAATCGCAACAAACTTATATCATGAGAAGTTACTATCATCGTTTGTTTTTGATATTTTTCCATAAGTTGACCACATATATTATTTGTTGTTTTTATATCAAGCCCTGCTGTAGGTTCATCTAATAAAATTATATCTTTTGTTTTGCTAAACAAATAGCTAATTGTAATCTATGCTTTTGCCCACCTGATAATTTATTGCCATCATTGCCCACTATATAATCCAATCCCACTTGCTTTACAAAATCTAATAAATATACATTTTCTAAGGATTTATATATTTCTTCATCAGTGATATTTTCATAAAGCATTTTAAAATTATCACGTATAGATAAATTAAAAATATGATGTTCTTGAAATGCTACTGCAAAATGTTCACGTATGGATTTTTCAGCTAAATCATCGTAATTTTTGCCTTGTATAAAGATATTTCCCTTCAATGGATATAATAATCTCATTAACACATAAAACAATGTGGATTTTCCACAACCACTAGTGCCGACAATCAAGGTTTTATTGCCTTTTTTATAGATAAATTTATATCTCTCAATAAAACTTTATCATATCCATAAGCTAAATTTTTCAGCAATAATTGCACATCTTTACTTTGTTTATCTTCTTGATTTTCATTTTTTACTTCATTATTTGCATTAGCAATAAACTTTTTCTCTTGCATAAAAATAGCTAAATCTTGCCAACGTTTACTAGCTTCATCAAAATGCTCTATCAATGAAGGCATCATCGCTAACACTTCTAAGACAGCTTGATAAGTCAATATTATTGTGATCGCCATAATGGGATTAAAATCTTGTGTATTCACTAAATAAATACTTATAGCCAGACAAATAATTAAATAAGCTCCCATTATAAATTCACTACATAGATTAACTTTTAATTTTAATTTAAATAAATTTTGCTGATATTGTTGATACTGCTCAATACTATGGTTAATATTTTTTAATCTATACTTGTCATAATTATAAAAAGATAGTTCCCTACTACCTTCATAAAACTCTATAATCTCTTGAGTCAATAAAAATTTATGTTTTTTTAATTTCAAATATCTTCGCCATGTCATATAAGGTATGACTAACATGAATACAAGCCATGAACTAATTAGTAATATCATCAAATCATAACTATATAGAAAAAACCATATAGACAAGATAAATACACTTATCGTAGTTATAATAGGTGGCAAAAAGAAACGCAGAAAACTATCCCTTAAATTATCCACTGCATTTACAATTAAATCAAAAGCATCTCCATTTTCTGTTTGTTGCTTGAATGGCAATGCTTTGATAATTTTTGTCAAAACAAATACTCTAAAACTAGTAAATAGCGAAAAACCTACTTTATGTGTAAAATATCGCTCTAAATAACGAAAGACAGCCCTCATTACACCGCAAAAGCGTACACCTACAATAGCAAGTGATAAAACATAAAGTGGCGGTTGCAGGGCAGCACTAGCTATCAACCATGCAGAAAGTCCCATTAAACTTATTGAGCTTAATGTTGAAATAGTACCTACTAATATTGCTAATAATAAACTCCATACTACAGGTCTTATCATATTACTCAATATCTGTACCATTTCAAATACTCCTTTCACCTTCTATTATTTCACTAAAATAATTTATTTTATCCTTAATTTTTTCATTATCCACTAATTTTCCCTGTTGTAAATAAATCAATTCATCAGCATTTTTTAAAGTCTGTAAGCGATGACCAATGATTATTACAGTTACTTTATTTTTTAAATCAGATAAAATTCTTTGTATCAGCTTTTCATTATACACATCTAAATTTTCCATAGGTTCATCTAATAATAATAATTTTGGTCTACCAATTAAAGCTCTAGCTAAACCTAAGCGACGCTTTTGCCCAGAACTTAAATTCATCGCTGAAATTATTTCTGTATCATATCCCTGTGGCAATGATTTTATAAATTCATCTAAATTTACCAACTGACAAATATGTTCTATTTCTTTTAAATTAAAATCTCTACCTAAAGTTATATTTTCCCTGATTGTCGCTGAAAAAATATATGGCTCTTGAGCTACCCAGCCAATTTGACTTTGCCACCATTGTTTATCTAAATCAGCTAAATTATAATCATTGATTAAGATTTCTCCAGATTGGCATCTTTCTATACCTAATAATAATTTAAATAATGTGGATTTCCCTGCCCCATTATCTCCAGTCAAAACCAACTGCTTGCCTTTTTCTATTTTTAAACTTAAATCATCAATTGCCCATTTATCATTATCTTGATATTTATAATAAACATTTTTCAATTCAATCTGCACCATATCTGCATCATCAAATTTTAAATTTGTCTTACTTTCCTTTATACAGTTTAATTTATCAATCATAGCATAAATTTCACTAGAAGCTGTAATCCCATTCATGGCATCATGAAAAGCTGAACCAAATTGACGAAAAGGCTGATAAAATTGTGGTGCTATCAATAAGATAAAAAATACAGGTAAAAATTCCACATGTCCATAGATAAGTCTAAGACCAATATTTACAGCAATAATCGCTATACTTAACGTAGAAATAAATTCTAACATAAAAGCTGAAATAAAAGCTATGCGCAAAACTTTTAAAGTCGCTTGACTAAAAAGTTTACCATTTTTATTTATTTCACTTAATTGTCTTTGTGTTTGATTATACGCTTTAACAATCAATAAACCAGGCAATAAATCTGCCATATACATAGTTAATTTTTGAAAGACTTGCCACTGCTTTTTATTTTCCTTATCTGCAATCTTGCCAATTAAAATCATAAAAAATGGTATTAATGGTGCAGTAATCAAGAAAATCAATCCAGATATCCAATCATTGATAAAAGTAAATATCAATAAAATGAGCGGAATCGTACTCAATAAACCTAATTGCGGTATAAATGATGTTAAATAAATATCTAATTTATCAACGCCTTTTGTAATCAAGCTATCCATTGCCCTTTTGCATATGAATTAGCTAAAAAACTACGCTGAGCTAATACTTCAAATAATTGTTTACGTAAATTGCTTTGTACATTTAATGATATTTTCTCCATTTGATAATGATTAAAATAATTTAGTATTGCCTTTATACAAAAAAGAAAAACAGCAACACCAATAATGGCGTTGCTGTACTACTTCTAAGCGAGATAAAAGTAATTTATCTCCTATATAAGCAATAATATATGCTATAGCTACAATCATCATAGCTTGCATAATATTTGATATCATCACCAAAATCAACTGTCGTTTAAAAGGGAAAATATCTTTTAATAAATTTTTATCTATCATTTTTTTTATTAATATTCTAAGTCATGATGACTTACACGTTTTCTAAATACCCAATAAGTCCAACCTTGATAAATGAGTACTACTGGTACAAAGCAAACAGCAGCAATTGTCATTATAGTCAAAGTATATTCAGTAGAAGAAGCGTTATAAATTGTTAAACTCCAATCTGGATTTAAGTGGATATTAAAATACGTGGGAATAATCCTGCAAATACTGCAACTGTTGTAAATACAATAGCTAAAGAAGAACCAATAAATCCTTTAACATATTGTTGTTTTTTATAAACTAATAAGATAGAAGCTACAAAGAAACAAGCTGCTAAATAATAAAATAACGAAAGAAATTGAACGCAAACATATCATGATTCTAATGCAG
>ENA-OQDF01001146-OQDF01001146.1-human-gut-metagenome-genome-assembly--contig:-NODE-1146-length-10911-cov-1.892526_pt1 | contig 10911 bp, 16 predicted proteins | sample MGYA00242769_ERZ504597 | MGnify/ENA primary metagenome ERZ504597 (study PRJEB26092, sample SAMD00036305) | human gut metagenome | host: Homo sapiens | study: EMG produced TPA metagenomics assembly of...
GTTTCTTTTCTCTTCTTTTGTTTCTGCTGTTCTTTCGTTTCTGTTGTTACTGTTTTTCTGTAGTAGTCGTTGTTGTTTCGCTTGTAGCAGATGTCTGTGATTCTGTATTCTTTGTATCTGTATTCTTTGTGTCTGTATTCTTAGTATCTGTTGTATCTTCTGATCCTGTCTTTTGACTTGTTTTATTCGTAGTTGAAGTGCTGTTATTCTTTTCTTCTATTTTCTTCTGCTTATTTCTTCCAAGATATGCATCAGCCTCTGGCACATCAATCTTTCCATCCATATAATCCTGATAAGCTTGCTCTGCTCCTGCCCTTGTTGGTGGATAACCATGTGCAGAAAGCCATGATTTCGCCTGTTGTTTTTGCTCTTCTGTATATGCATAAGTCTGTACTGGACGACTTGTGATCGTTACTGCTCCCAGAATCAACATTAAAACTAATAATAACCTTTTCATTTGATACTTCCTCTTTCATTTTGAAACTGTTTGATTAATCTTGTATATTATAGCATAATTTAGTAAGAATTCTATAGATTATTCGTTTTTATACAATCCTGATTTGAAGGTAGTCTCTCATGTATGTGACAGAAATAAAAGAAACACAAATATTTAAAAGAATCAAGGTGGCAACTCCGCATTGTTGAGAGCGTTTTTTACAAATCGCTGATCCTGCCTGTTCCTTTGGAAACTCCCTCGCTGCGAGCCAAAATGCCCGCAGCGACGGTCAGACATCCAACCACAGGCACTGCGAATTTGTAAAAAACGCACTCAAAAAGTGCTCATGTTTGCCACCTTGATTCTTTTAAATATTTGTGTTTCTTTTATTTCTGTCACATACACCTGAAGTCTATTCAAACCACTACACAGTGTGTATGTTTTACTGTATTGGCGATAATAGTATCTGTCTGCTACTACACAAATTGGAAACTGATAACGTTTTACATACATCCATCAGCTTGAATTTTCTTATTTTTATGATTGAAAGTCTTCAGGTATTTAGAGAAAAAATGAAAGATAGCCTGTGAGCAACGATCGAATTCCATAGGAGTTTTGACGGAATCGCAGCTGGATCGGGCAATTGTTTGAGCGTCAAAGACTACTGGTTTCAGTACCTTTGAACGCGAGTTATTGCAGGAGATCCAGCGGATAAGCGTTCTGTCAAAACTCCGTCAATGGAATTCGTGTTGCTCACATGCTATCTTTCATTTTTTCTCTAAATACTCAATGACCTTCAACTCATACAAATTAAATTTTCTCTACTTCATCCAAGTATATACAATTTGGAATCCCACCATCTCTCACTTTCTGAATCAGTTGTTCTTGATCCATCCACATAACCTCTTCGACTTCTTCTTTCTGTAGTTTAAGTTTTGTAATATCCACTGTTTCTTCATACATATAAACCGTGCTGATCTCATGATTCTTAAATTCTCTTCCATAGAAGTTTCCATTCATGCTTCCTTCATGCATACATACTTTTAAGTTGTTCTGGTTCTGCTTTGATCCCTAGTTCTTCTTCTAGTTCTCTTAATGCGGTTTCTAATGGCTCATCGCCTGCGCTGATATGACCTGCGGATGAGATATCGTAGCAGCCTGGGAAGGAGTCTTTTTGTTTGCTTCGTTTTTGGAGTAACAGGTCATACCCTTTTTCTGTTTTTCTTCTGATCCAGATATGAATGGTTCCATGTATGTCTCCATCTTCATGGACTAAGGATCGTTCTTTGATTCTGCCTGTTTTGTTTCCTTTTTCATCTAGAATGTCGAAGAATTCTAAAGGTTTTCCATCGAGTACAGCTGCTGTTAAATCTCCTTCTTCATATACTAATTTTAAAGAAAAAATGGGATTCTTTCTTGCATATAGCGTAAAAATAAACGGTCACCTTCCCACAGATCAAGGTCTAATATTTTTTCTTTGTCTACCCATTCTAGTACTCCTTCATCACATTCTTTGATCTCGCCTTTGAATTCTTCGATATGGTATAAACACATATATTCCCATGCTTCTTTTTCAGTTCCCATATCGGACAAAAATGTGACGATCCCACAAAATCTATATGACAATGGGGTTAGTCCTGTTTCCTCCATAATTTCACGAAACATGCAGTCTTCCGGCTTTCTCCATGTTCAAAATGACCGCCGACTCCGATCCATTTATCTTTATTGATATCATGTTCTTTCTTGATGCGATGCAGCATCAGATATTTGTTATCTTTTTCTATATAGCATAATGTTGTCATTCCCATTTTTATTTTTCCTCCTTTCGTATATTGTAATTGTTTCAAAGAAAAGATACAATATTTTCATATGTGTAAAATATATTACACAATATCAACTATGTATAACAAATGCGAAATCTGGAGGTCTCTTATGAATATAAAATGTATTGCACTTGATCTTGACCGTACAACATTAAATGCAAGTGGACGGCTTTCTGACGGAAATTATAATGCTTTATGTCATGCAATTGAAAATGGTGTTCACATTGTGATCGCAAGTGGACGTTCTTTTGATACGCTGCCTAAAGATGTTCTTGCTGTGCCTGGAATTGAATATGCAATTACTTCTAATGGTGCTGCCATTTACCATATTCCTACAAGCACCTGTCTTCATGAATATAAGATGACACCTGCTTCCGTTGAATGTATAATTCAGATTGCTAAACAGCATGAGACTGCCCTTGAAGTTTTTATTGATGGCAAAGCTTATGCCTGAAAGCTTATGTGGAAGATCCTGTTTCCTATGGTACAACTCCACAAGCAATTCCTTACATCCAATCTACAAGAATTCCTATTGATGATATTATTTCTTTTATTCGAGAACATATTGATCATATTGACAGTATGGATATTGTTGTCTCTGGCGAGCAGCAAAAGCAGCTCATTTGGAATGAACTTAAATATAATTGTGATGAGATCTATATTACTTCTTCTGTTTCGCAGCTGATCGAGATTTCTCATAAAGATGCCGGAAAACATTCCGGACTTCGTTTTATTCGGGAATATTTGAATCTAAAACCTGAAGAAACCGCTGCCTTTGGTGATGGTGATAATGACATTGATCTGTTAAAAGAAGCTGGTATCGGAATTGCCATGGAAAATGCTTCTCCAAAATGTAAGGATGCTGCGACCTTTATCACAAAACATCATGACAAGGACGGAGTTGCATATGGAATCACTGAATTTCTCAAAATATGACCAAAAAACATAAATTCATCATTTTTTAGACACAATTCTTTCACATTTACTGAGTATACTAAAACCATAGCAAGTAACAAACAAACTTACTTAGCTAAAACTTTTTTCATACTTTTTCATAATACCGGAGACCCTCCTCGTCTCCGGTTTTCCTCATTTTATAAGCTTATATTTTTGCATAAAAAAGAGGGAATCCCTCTTTTTTATCGATCTTCCATCTCAATATATTCTTTCTCATCTTGTACACTCTGATACGCAGGACGAATGATCTTATCCACATTTGTTAATTCTTCCAAACGATGGGCACTCCATCCAACGATTCTTGCCATCGCAAAGATCGGTGTGAACAATTCCAATGGGATATCTAACATACTATACACAAATCCACTGTAGAAATCGACATTTGCACTGACCCCTTTGTAGATTTTTCGTTCATCTGCGATTACTTTTGGTGCCAATGTTTCAATCATAGAATAGAGTTCGAAATCTTTTTCTCTTCCTTTTGCAAGGGCCAGTTTCTTTACAAAAGCTTTGAAAATCTGCGCTCTTGGATCTGAAATACTATATACTGCATGCCCCATTCCATAGATCAGTCCTTTTTGGTCAAATGCTTCTTTGTGCAGCAGTTTTCTTAAGTATTCTTCTACCTGACTTTCATCTCTGATATCATCCACATTTTTTCTTAAATCCTGCATCATCTCAACAACTTTGATATTCGCTCCTCCATGTTTGGGACCTTTCAATGATGAAAGTGCAGCTGCGATCACTGAATATGTATCTGATCCTGAAGATGTCACGACATGGGTTGTAAATGTTGAGTTATTTCCTCCTCCATGTTCCATATGAAGAACGAGTGCAATATCTAACACTCTGGCTTCCAATTCTGTATAAGATTTGTCTGGACGCAGCATTCTTAAAATATTTTCTGCCATGGAACAGTTTGGATCTGGACGATGGATGTACAGGCTGTCATCATTGACGTAATGATTGTAACCATGATATCCATAAACTGCCATCATCGGCAAAACACTGATCAACATCAGACATTGTCTTAATACATTTTCCATAGAAATATCAGATGCTTTATCATCATACGATGCCAGTGTTAAAATGCTCTTTGTCAACGTGTTCATAATGTCTTTCGATGGTGCCTTTAAAATAACATCTCTTGTGAAATTCTTTGGAAGTGTCATACTCTGTGCCAAATTTCTCTGAATTCTTTCAATTGTTTTTCATCCGGCAGTTTTCCAAATAGTAGAAGATAGGTGATTTCTTCAAATCCAAATTCGCCTCTCTTCATAAATCCATCGACTAATTCATATATATTATATCCTCTATAAAATAACTTTCCTTCACAAGGTACTTTCTCTCCATTGATCATCTCACTGGATTGAATACAGGATATATTCGTAAGACCTGCAAGAACGCCGACTCCATCGACATCTCTGAGTCCTCGTTTCACTCCCAGCTCTTTGTACAGATCTTTCTCTATCTCACAATTATCATGGCAGACTTTCGCCTGGCGTGTCAGAAAATCCTGCATCTGTGTTGTTGTTTCACTCATAGGTTACCTCCTTTGATCAAGGTCATTTTATAGTGTTTCTCTTATTTTATCTTTTTATTTGACTTTTGTCAAATATTGATTTTTGTTGATTGTTGATTTTTATTCATAAAGTGGTATACTTTTAGTTAGAAAAACATCGAAAGAGAGGGATTTACATTGAATGATGTTTCTGCACTTTTTGAATTTTTCCAATCTGTCAGAAATTTCTTTTAAACACGATCGACATACCTTCCATGGATCTTACCAAAACACAGATTCTTATCTTATTTGCACTGTCTGGAGGTCGTTCATTGAATATGTCACAGTTATCTTCTTATCTGGCATCATCTAAGGAACAGGCTACAAGAGCCGTTTCTCCACTTGTGAAGGATGAGTATGTCACACGTTTTAGAAGTGATGAAAACAGAAAAATGGTTTATGTAAAACTCACAGAGAAAGGAAACCAGCTGATCCTTCAGGAAAAAACGCTTGTCAAAGAATACCTTTCCAAACGTTTTGAATCACTGTCAAAAGAAGATCAGGAATTATTTCATCAGTCATTATCTAATATTTTAACAATCTTAAAGAAAATGGAATAAATATTTTGGAGGTATTTTTATATGAAAGCAGACTTACATTGTCACACCGTTTTATCTGATGGTGCTATGCGTGTTGACCAGATCATTCCTTATGCGAAACGTATCGGCCTTGATTATATTGCAATCTCTGACCACGAATCAACACATTCCATTCCGGAAGCTGTAAGACTTGGGAAAGAGCTTGGTGTTCATGCGATTCCTGCCGTCGAGGCAAACGCATGGCATGAGGAGACACAGACGAATGTTCATATTTTATGTTATTATCCGATTGACACTGACCGGCTTCAGCATTCTTTAAGCAAAGACTTAAAGAAATTATCCGATGCTGTCACAAAATCTTATCAGTCATTGATGGATGAATATCCGATCACGATGGATCAGCTTTATGAAGTATCCAAAGAAAGTACTGGTGTATACTACACACATATCATGCAGGTTCTTTCCATGATGGGATATACTGGAACTCCGATCGGTCAATTACATAACGAATTATTCCGTGCTGGCGGCCCTCATAAATTTCCATACCGCTATATGGATGCAAAAACAGTCACGGATCTTCTTCATTCCTGCGGAGGCGTTGTCGTTCTTGCACATCCTGGGCAGTATAAAGCTGACAATGTGATGGAGATGATGATCGAAGAACATATGCTTGATGGAATTGAATTAAATCATCCAAGAAATGATGAAAAAACAAGAGAGCATATTACATCTCTTTGTAAGGAACATGATCTTTTCATGACTGGTGGAACAGATTTTCATGGATTATACACCAAAACACCTTATCCTTTGGGAAGTTTTCTTATGTCCTAAAGAAGGACTTCAACGATTGATCCTTGCAGGAGAGCAGGCGAACAAAGCTTTCTATGAAAAACATCCTAAATTCAAAAAATAATTTTTATAAGGAAGAATCATTCTTTGCAGGATTCTCAAACAGAAAAATCCCTAATGGTTTAGAAACCTGTTAGGGATTTTGTTTTAATATTTTTATTTGATATTTTATTTATTTAAGATACTCTTAGCAACGCTTAATCCATTGGCAGATGCCTGCTGTAATCCTCTTGTTACAGAAGCTCCGTCACCGATCGCACGAAGTCCTTTGATATTTGTTTCAAAGTCTTTGTTTGTTAAGATCTTATTAGAATAGAATTTCACTTCTACACCGTAAAGAAGTGTCTCATCACTTGCCATACCTGGTGTTACTTCATCTAATGCATAGATCATTTCTTCGATATCTTTCATGATTCGATATGGGAATACCAATGAAAGATCTCCTGGAACTGCATCTTTTAAGTAGGTGTAATATTGTTTCGAACCAGACGTTCTTCTGTTGTTCTTCTTCCTCTTACGAAATCTCCAAAACGCTGTACTAAGATCTTACCATCGCAAAGCATGTTACTTAACTGTGCAATATGTTTACCATACTGAATTGGCTCTTTAAATGGTTTGGTAAGTTCTTAGATACTAACAATGCGAAGTTTGTATTGTTTGTTTTATATTCTTCTGCTTTGTATGCATGACCATTAACGACTGCAAGGCCATTTTCATAATATTCTGTTGCCACTTCTCCTGATGGATTGCTGCAGAATACACGGACTTATCATCAAATGTTGGTGTGTAATAAACAAGTTTTGCTTCGTAAAGGCTCTTGTTTAATTCTTCCATGATCTCGTCACGAACTTCTACACGAACTCCGACATCGACTGTTCCTACCTGTGTTTCAATGTCATATTTTCTGCAGATTCCGCTTAACCATTCGGATCCTTCACGTCCTACAGCTGCTACGATTTCATCGGCTGTGTATGTCTCGCCTTTGTCTGTAACGACTCCTTTCGCAACTCCGTCTTCGATGATGATATCTTTGACCATTGTATCAAAGATCATATCAACACCTTCATTTAATAAATGTTCCTGAAGTCTTGAATAGATTTTATATCCTTCTTCTGTTCCTAAATGTCTGATCGGACATTCGATCAGTTTTAAGTTTGCCTGGATTGCTTTCTTACGGATGCTTGCGATCTCTTCTTCTTCGTCGATTCCGTATACTTTCTCATCTGCTCCGAATTTTAAATAAATGTCATCGGATTCTTTTAATAATTCGATTGTTCTATCATATCCTAGAATCTCTGGAAGATTTCCACCTACATCTGGGGATAAGGATAATTTACCATCTGAGAATGCTCCTGCTCCGGCAAATCCTGTTGTAATAGAACATGGTTTACATCCAACACATACTTTAGTGTTACGTTTTGGACATGCTCTTTTTTCAATTCTTCGACCTTTCTCGATCATAAGAACTTCATGTCCGGCTTATTTCTCTTTAATTCATAAGCACAAAAAATAGCAGAAGGTCCTGCTCCGATCATAATAACATCATACTGATTACTCATAGTCATTTCTCCTTTTCCATGATGACACGTTGCATACCACCGTATTTTGACATTCGTCTTGCTTCCCGGTAACCTGCTTTTAGAAGTTTGTCCGGCTGTAGATATTATCCGGATGAACGGTTCCAAGGAAATATTCATATGGTGTATCTTCTAGCTGCTTCTCAGCTTCTTCAAAAAATCTTCTCTGAAGCCCAAGTCCTCTTGCTTTTCTTGTCACGACTGCATAATCCATATGTGCGACTTTCCGTATCTTATCGTCATCATAATCTAGATCATATCCCAGATTATGTTTTGATCTTTCTGGAAAATCGACAATAAAAAAGCCCAAGATCTCATTGCTGCTGTTTACTGCCTTCAATGTAAATCCTCGGTCGATTATGTGTTCTGATACATATTGTCTGTCATCTGGCAGAAACCAGTCGGAAACTTTCACGGTATCTACTGCTTCTTGCATCAGTTCCATGATCGCATCAACGTCACTCTGTTCTGCTCTCTTAATCGTTATATGTTTCATATACTTCCTTATCTATTATTCTCTTGGTTACATATTATTATAGCATGATTTTCACTTTTTTTGCAAATTATTTCAATAAGGTATACTTGTTTTATTAGTTTTTTAAGGACTTTTCCTTATACACATTATTTAGAAAAGGAATGTATATATGATCAATCGTTTATGTAAAAGATTAAATCAAAATATCGAAGTACGTCAGTCTTTAAGTTCCCTGCGTCAGGAGATCAAGGATTCTTCTAAAAGAGAACTTTTGTTGTCTTGGATCCATGATGGTGATCTGGACTTATCCGTATTTTAGAAAATGAAGATGCAAAAACAAGAAAAAATGCTGCTCTTTTGATCGGTGATCTGGCACTTTCTTCTGAAAGCGATGCTGTATTTCATGCTTATCAGACAGAAGATACACGTTTTGTAAAAGAGGCTTAATTTAACTGCTTTAAAATCTTTAAATGCGGCTCCTTATGTGGATGTTTTCCGAAAACGTTATGAAGAATTATCTCTTTATGAAGCTTCTGACGATGAGAAAAAGCATGTAGAACATGAACTTCATGCACTTTCTGAACTGATCAATACGATCGAACCATTAAGAAGCATAGATTTTTAGGTGGACGCCAGACATTTCATTGTATTTTCGCACAAACCTCTACACCCTTGAAGTGACCTGCTGCTTTCGATGGAGGATTCTTCCGCTGTTTCTTCCAAAATGGGAGTACGTGTGAAAACGAATCATCTGAATCGTTTATTACCGATTCGTACTTATAACGAACTGTTATTCCAGATTCCAGAAATGGTTTCCTGTAAGCCAGATGCGGATGTTGCTGCATCTGTGATCGCTGGTTCGAATCTGATGGCGTTATTAGAAAATACGCATGAAGGAGATTTCCCTTTTTACTTCCGAATCGGAGTAAAGCCGTATGCCTCTTTCTGAGCGTTCTAAATTTGCTAAAAAGGTTGCTTCGAACTTAGAAGAGCTTACTGGACGCAAATTGAGAAATTCTACTTCTCACTATGAATTTGAGATTCGTATGATTGAGGGGAAATCTGGTGATTATTATTTATTAGTAAAATTAAATACGATTGTGGATCGTCGTTTTGATTACCGCGAAAAATTTATTCCAACAAGTATCAAACCAGTTAACGCTGCGCTTCTTGTAGAACTTGCGAAAGATTATATGATCCCGGATGCACAGGTTCTTGATCCTTCTGCGGTGTTGGTACCATGCTGATCGAGCGTCAGAAAGTTGTAAAAGGAAATACTTCTTATGGAATCGATCATTCTCCAGAAGGCGATCGAGAAGGCGAATTTATAATACGAATCTGGCTGATCAGATCGTTCATTATATCAATAAGGATTGTTTTACATTTACCCACGATTATCCATTGATGAGATCTTTACGGAGATGCCTTATGCAACTGGCAGAAAACGGAATCTGAGATTCGTAATGTTTATGAGAAGTTCTTTCCATTTGCTAAGAGGGTGCTAGGGCTGAAGGAATGATCATTATGTATACAAGAAATCGTGAATATGTAAAACAGTTCGCTGTAAAATCCAATTTTAGAATTCTGAAAGAAATCAAGATCACACAGCGGCCGGAAAGTTATCTTATGATCTTAAAATAGGTTTTTTAGGAAATTTATAATACAAGAACCATTCTGTAAAATCATTTATACGGAATGGTTCTTCTTATTTTAGATCGTCTTATATTTATTTATGAAATTTTTGATTCTTTCGTTTCCCTCTTCCATATCTTTTGAAAATGCTAGTGCATGTCCTGCTCCTGAAACAATATAGAGTTCTTTCTTTGCTGCACAGGCTTCATAATTTTTGATCGTCATCCACATCGGAACGTAATCGTCTGCATCTCCATGGATAAACAACACTGGAATCTTGTTTCGTTTCATTATTTCTGGGATGCTGACTTCTTTCAATCCAAATCCTGCTACTACTTCACTGATCAAATCTACCATGTACATTAATGGAAATGGTGGAAGATGAAATCTTTCTTTGGCTACGTGTTTGATGATATCCCATGGAGAAGTGAATCCGCAGTCAGCAATAATTCCTTTTACATTGTCTGGAAGGTCCAGACCTGCTGCCATTAAGGTTGTAGCACACCCCATAGAAATTCCACATAGAAAAATATCTTTGTTCTTGGCTGCCAGATTCCGATTGGTATACAAAATCCATCGTTTGAGATCATGGCGTTCTTTCACTCCATAAGTAATATAGCGTCCTTCGCTTTTTCCGTGGCTTCTCTGCATGGAAGAAGAATGCTGTATCCAAGATTCCATAGAAATCGGACTTCCGGTACGAATTCGATATCATTTGTTGAATGGTAACCGTGCATGCAGATAATAGTTCCTTTGGCATTTTCTCTTGGGATGTAGGCTGCCCGTAGTGTTAGTCCGTCTTTTGATCTGATTTCTTTTAATTCTTGTTCTTGGTATTCTTTTAGCCATTCTTGTTCTTTTAAAACGTAATCAAGATATGGTTTCCATTTTTCTTTTTTACGGACATCTGGCTGTTTTTTTCTTCGACAGATTGCATAATCGAAGACAGTAAATGCAGATGCACTGACAATAGTTCCTGTGATCGCTGTTGCAGTTAATAGTTTTTTGTTTGTTGTTCATATTTGGACCCTCATTTTACTGTTCACTGTTTTATTCTGTGAT
>ENA-OQDF01001147-OQDF01001147.1-human-gut-metagenome-genome-assembly--contig:-NODE-1147-length-10908-cov-1.853168_pt1 | contig 10908 bp, 15 predicted proteins | sample MGYA00242769_ERZ504597 | MGnify/ENA primary metagenome ERZ504597 (study PRJEB26092, sample SAMD00036305) | human gut metagenome | host: Homo sapiens | study: EMG produced TPA metagenomics assembly of...
TATTTTTGTATATTTATGATATAATTTAATTACTTTAAAGCATTCATCTTAAACAGGTAAAAGACTGTCAGGTAGCAGTTTTTTTACACACTTTCATTTTTCTTTAAAAGAATCCGGATCTTCCCGTTCTGATTTTATTCGTTTATTTCATGCAATGGATATTGACCGTATATTTCCTTGCATAGTAACATACGCTTTTTTGCCCTCTAAACGTTATGAATGCAGAACGATTCGGATTATTTCCGGCATGTTTCCGTGCATATTCAAAAGGCGTTGTCAGATTTCTTCTGACAGCGCCTTATTTCTCTTTAAGGATTCCGTAATCTTTAACGCAATGCTCCTGCTTTTATGCACTTCTTTCAAACTGCGAATTATACAGTTCAGCATAGAATCCATTCTGTGCAAGAAGTTCTTCATGATTTCCCTGTTCTACGATATCTCCGTCTTTCATAACCAGAATCATATCTGCATCACGTATTGTTGACAGTCTATGTGCGATCACAAAGCTGGTTCTTCCTTTCATCAACTGATCCATTGCCTTCTGGATCTGAATTTCGGTTCTTGTATCTACCGAACTTGTCGCCTCATCAAGGATCAGTATCTTAGGATCTGCAAGCATTGCTCTTGCAATTGTCAGAAGCTGCTTCTGTCCCTGTGACACATTACTTGCTTCTTCATTTAACTCCATCTGATAACCACCCGGAAGGGTCTGTATAAAACGGTGTGCACGTGCTGCCTTTGCAGCCTCCACTACCTCTTCATGCGTTGCATCCAGCCGTCCATAACGGATATTATCTTCGATACTTCCTTTGAACAGCCAGGTATCCTGTAATACCATTCCGAACATTTTTCTCAGATCATCGCGGTTAAAGTCACGGACATCATGCCCGTCCACCTTGATCGAACCACTTCCAACATCATAAAAACGCATCAGTAATTTGATGATCGTCGTCTTTCCTGCACCGGTAGGTCCTACAATCGCAACCTTCTGTCCCGGCTTTACATCCACACTGAAATCATTGATGATCGTGTGATCCGGATTATATCCGAAATGAACATGTTCGAAGCTTACGCTTCCTTCCATTTCATCAATACATGCCGGATGTTCCACTGTCTGGTCTTCTTCCGCCTCCTCAAGGAATTCGAAGACACGCTCAGATGCTGCAGCTGTGGACTGTAACATGTTTGCCACCTGCGCAACCTGCTGGATCGGCTGCGTAAAGCTTCTTACATACTGGATAAAAGACTGGATATCACCAACCTGAATCGTTCCTTTCATAGCAAGATAGCCGCCCAGGATAACCTCTCCGACATAACCAAGATTTCCGACAAACTGCATGATTGGCATCATCATTCCGGAAAGAAACTGTGATTTCCATGCAGATGTATACAAAATATCATTGTCTCTCTTGAATGTTGCGATTACATCCTCTTCTTTATTGAATGCTTTGATGATATTATGACCGCCATAGATTTCTTCTACCTGTCCGTTTACATGTCCCAGATACTCCTGTTGGCTCATGAAGTACTTCTGTGAACGTTTTACGATCATAGAGATCAGTCCCATTGAAACCGGAAGAATCAGAAGTGCTACCAATGTCATCAGCGGACTGATACTGAGCATCATGATCAGCACACCTATGATCGTTGTCACCGATGTGATCACTTGCGTTGCACTCTGGTTCAGGCTTTGGCTTAAAGTATCTATATCATTTGTGATACGGGATAACACCTCTCCATGTGTCTGTTTATCAAAATAATTCATCGGCAGGCGGTTGATTTTCTCTGAGATTTCTTTTCTCAGACGATAAGTCAGCTTCTGTGATATTCCTGTCATGATATACCCTGTACGAATGAAAACACTGCACTTGCCAGATACAGGCATAACAGAGTCAGTACAATATGTGCGATCTTGTCAAAATCGATCCCGCTCCGCCCGATACTTTTCTGACCAGACCTTTAAATATCTCGGTCGTTGCTTTTCCAAGTATCTTCGGTCCTACGATATTAAATATTGTACTTCCGATGGCAAATACAATCACAAAAAATATTCCAATCTTATATGCGCTCAAATATGCCATCAGCTTTTTCATCGTACCTTTAAAATCTTTTGCCTTTTCATTGGACATTCTCGGTCCATGTCCTCTACCTCTTGGCATATGATTCCACCTCCTTAAGATCTTCTTCTAATTCATTCTCTGATAATTGTGAAGATGCGATCTGATAATATGCTTCACAGTTCTTAAGCAGTTCTTTATGTGTACCTTTTCCGACGATCTGACCATCATCTAACACAATGATCTGATCTGCATGGAGAATCGTACTGATTCTCTGTGCGACGATCATAACCGTACTTTCTGATGTTTTCTCTTTCAGCTTTGCACGAAGTGTTGCATCTGTCTTATAATCCAGTGCTGAAAAGCTGTCATCAAATATATATACATCCGGATGTTTTGCTATTGCTCTTGCGATCGAAGTCTCTGTTTCTGACCTCCGGATACATTCGATCCTCCCTGGGAATGGTACTCTTATACTTTTTCTTCTTTTGCTCAATAAATTCAGTTGCCTGTGCGATCGTTGCTGCCTCTGTCATCTCGGCTTCACTTCCATCCGGATTACCATATAAGATATTTGAAGCAATATCGCCTGAGAATAATACAGCTTTCTGCGGTACATATCCCAGTTTCTCCCGGAGTTCGTGTTGTGATACATTTCGTATATCTTTTCCGTCAATCGTAATCTTACCGTCTGTAACATCATAGAATCTCGGAATCAGATTCACCAGCGTAGACTTACCACACCCGGTACTTCCGATAAATGCCGTCGTCTTTCCAGGCTCTGCGGTAAAGGAAATGTCATGCAGGACATCTTCTTCTGCCCCGGATAACGGAACGATACATGGTCGAATACAATCTTTCCTTTTCCTTCTTCCGGAATGTGTGACGGGTTCTCGGGATCATGGATCATAGTCTCACTTGTCAGTACTTCGTCTACACGGCCTGCAGATACAGCTGCTCTTGGCAGCATAACCGAGATCATACAGATCATTAAGAACGCCATGATAATCTGCATCGTATACTGGATAAATGCCATCATATCACCAACCTGCATTGCTCCGTCATTGATGCTGTGACCACCCACCCATACGATCAGGACCGCAATACTGTTCATAACGAACATCATAAGCGGCATCATAAATGTCATTGCGCGGTTTACAAATAAGTTCGTCTTTGTCAGTGCTTTATTTGCATCATCAAAACGTTCTTCCTCGTACTTCTGTGTACCAAATGCACGGATAACCGAAAGTCCTGTCAGAATTTCACGGCTGACAAGATTCAGTTTGTCAACCTGATTCTGGATTAGCTTAAACTTCGGCATTACCACCAGGAATAAGAATCCTACGATAACTATAATAACAGCAACCGCAAGTCCGATGATCCACGACATGTCGACATTCGTATGAAAGACTTTCCAGATTCCTCCTATTGCCATAATCGGTGCATACAGAACCATCCGAAGGATCATAACAAGTAATAATTGGATCTGCTGAATGTCATTCGTGCTTCTTGTAATCAGTGATGCCGTAGAGAATTTATCAAATTCCGCATTGGAGAAACCAACCACTTTACGGAATACATTTTCACGAAGTCTGCGTCCGACACCGGCACCGACACGTGATGCCAGCAGTCCGACCAGTATACTTGCTGCCATTCCGAGGAATGCAAGCGCCAGCATCTTGGCTCCTGTATGTAAAATATAGGTAGTTTCGATCTGATCTGTATCAATTCCTATATGGGTGTAAGCGTCTTTAATGTACCCTGCTGCTGCCTGGGCAATCATTGAATCCTGCATGGAATCCATCTGCTGATCCATCTGTCCGATCAGCGCATTCCTGCCTTCAGCTCCCATAAACTCCAACATATCATAGATATCCATCTTATCAACATTCGGAATTCCAGACATCTGTGTCCGCATCTGCTCTTCGATCTTCTGTGTCATCTCACTGCCGGAATCAAATCCTGCTGCCATGAGCATCGGCTTTCCAAGAATCTCTGAAAGCCTGTCCACTTTCTTTTTATCTTCTTTCACAGAAGCTTTTAATTCCATTACAGTACCATTATAGTCGTATTTTTCCACCGACTCTGTATACGCGTTCTTTACAATTTTCTGTCTGTCCGACGGAACCAGCAGTAACAGATGGTTCAGATCTTTTTTGGAAATTGTATCAGGTAGAGCTTCATCAATGCCGCCCTGCTGGATACCTACATTCACAATATCCGATGTGTAAGTCGGCAAAGACAGATCACAATAAGCCTGGACAACCAGTATGCAGATAATCGCTGCCACAGCAGCTGCATATGGTTTCAGAAACTTAAATAATTTTCCCATTTTCTTATGTCTTTCCTTTCTGCATTCATATCTATATACAACGGATCTGTCCTATCCAGTTCCGTCTGTATATTCTATTACTAAAAACTCCCACGTGCCGATGGACATGTCTTTTCTATGATCATATCCATATCCACACCTTTGAAATCCTTTGAGTTCAACAGATTGTTTTTCATTTCTGTCAGAAGGCGCTTCATCAGAAGTATCTCTTCTCTTGATATTCCCTGATAAACTATTTCTTCCATTTCACAAATTACTCTTTGAATTCCTTCTATACATTCTTCTCCTTTTGGCGCGAGATGAATTTTCACCACTCTTTGATCCTTTTCATCCTGTCTTCGTGTCACATATCCTTTTTCTTCCATCTTCCGTAACGCAACAGTCATGGATGGCGGTGTAATGCCGACACGTTCTGCCAGTTGTTTCTGCGACTGTTCACCCCAATGTTTCAACGAAAACAAGACTCCCGCCTGACTTGGTTTCAAGTCCATTTTTCCATACGCTTCATTGACTGATATTGCATAAATTTCATTAATTGAAATACGGAAAAAAAAATGTTGACGTTTCCATATCTTTTTCCAAATCCTCCACCTCCTTTTATTAATTAGAATTCTAACGATTATATTAGTCATTTCCACCAATATTGTCAATGTTTTTATATTTTTTTTATATTTTTATTGTTTGTTTTATATTTTATTTATTTAGAATACTAACTAATATACAGTCAAAAAATCCCCGGAAGTCCACACTTTTGCGCAGATTTCCGGAGAGTTTTCACACTCACACAGCTTATATCTTCAAAATCTGATTCTGATCTGTCGTTTAATTTTCCCCAAGGTATTCCAAAAATTCGTCTTCCGGAAGCGGCTTGGAATAATAATATCCCTGTATACAATCACAATCGTTTTCCCTCAGGAATGCAACCTGTTCTTCCGTCTCTGCTCCTTCTGCTACCAGCTGCATCCCCAGTTCATGAGCCATCGCAATGATAGATTTTAAGATGCTTCTCGACTTTGGATTTGTCTCAATCTGACGTACCAGACTCATATCTATCTTTAAAATATCGAAATTATAGTCCTGAAGTACCCCGTAAGAAGAATATCCGCTTCCAAAATCATCCAAAAGTGTCACCGCACCTTTTTTCTGCAATGATTCCAGGATATTATTGCGGTTCTGCTTCATCGCCTCAAACGATGTCTCTGTAATCTCAAATCTTGATTTGATTCCAAGCTTCTGAGATGACTCTACATTTTCCTCGATCCATTTCATCATCTTTTCATCATAAAAATCCATCCATGACAGATTGATTGATATCGGGATATTTTTCTTACCGTCTTCGCATCGCTTCCGCATGAATTCAAATACTTTTTTGCCACATAAAAATCCAGTTCCGAGATATGCCCGCTCTCTTCTAATGCCGGAATGAATATGGCAGGTGATACGAATCCTCTCTTTGGATGCATCCAGCGGATCAGTGCTTCTGCAGACCTGATCTCTCCGGTCTTCGCATCTACAACCGGCTGATAATATACTTTGAACTGTTCCTGCGCCAGTCCGTTTCTGAGTTCTCCTGCAAGTTCCGCGCGATCAATGTAATATGATTTCATCGATACATCATAGATATTATAAGGTTTTACATATTCGTCTGTAATATATTTTTTGCAAGCTTCGCACGGTCGATCATACCGTTGATGCTCATTTCTTTGTTTTCAACAAAGAAATTCCGCAACCACAGAAGATGTGCATCGTCTTTCCATTCTTTGTGAAATTCCACTCACAAGTCCGGAAAGCGCATCAAAATCCAGCTTCTTTTTCTCTACCAGACAGGTGAACTGATCAGCCTCCACCCTCGCCACTACGCATGGCTTCAGGCTGGATGATCGCAGATTCTTATAAATTGTGCGCAACACATTATCACCAATGTCAACTCCAAAAAGCTCATTAACCGCTTTGAAATTCCGGACGTTAAAGTACAACACGGCATAATCGGTCCTGTCATCACAGTGCCGGAATATGTTTTCCGAATTATGGATGAATCCCTGTCTGTTGTATCCACCGGTCAGCACATCTTTGCCTGAAAGCTCGGTGATATCTTCCGTCACAGCCAGAATGATTCCCAGTTCCTTGAACATATACATGAAATTAAACTCTTTCAGGCGTATCTCTCCATCCTCACTGATCTGATGGACAGTGAAGGAATAACGGCCATTTTGATTCAATTCACTGCATATCGTTTCTATGTCTGTATTTTTCTTCAGATGCTCTTTTCCTGCTCCGGAACCATCGTACCCAGGATTTCCCGGCAATACGTATTATAATCGATCTTCATATGAAGATATCTGTATGCATTAAAATCCTCTGTCGATTCCATATTGATCAGATTTCTGCGGGCATCGGTCAATGCAACCTTTTCAAAATTCTTTTGGTAAAGAAGCTGTGGGATTTTTTCTGCCAGATAACTTTCGGTTATGTCCTGAAAATAAAGCACTCCTTCAATGTCATCTGTCATAGAGTTTCGGATCATCTCTATCGTAATGCGGAACATACGGATCTTCTCATCCTTGTCTCCCTGAGCAACTGTTTCAAACGAAACAATTGTTCTCCCACCAGCAAATTCTTTCAGTAGATTTTCCTGTACAAACAACTGGTTTGCTTTTGCTCTGTCTTCACAGCCTATCGCATACATCGATATTCTTCTGACGTAATCGTCTAGATTTTCTTTTTCACCCTGATTCCAATGCTCTTAGTCTTTACTGCACAGGAGATACACTTCCCTTACTTACATTTACCGTTACTGTTCCAAGTGAATCCGTCGTCTTTCTCATGACTTCATCCAATTGTTTCAGATAGTCATCATTAATATCCCTTACATACAACATCACGATCTGATTATCATCTTCGTATTCCTCACTGCATATCATTGTAAGTGATACCCACTTGAATTCATCCTTCACTTTCCGGCGGTAACGGATCATCTCTTTTCTGTTTCCTCCTGCGAACGCTTTTCTCAGACGTTTTATATTACAAAACTCAAGATATTCTTTTTTATCGTCTTCATAAATGCAATCCACGTCCGCAAAGCCGCGTAGTCTCCCTGAAAAGGATGTAAAACTGTCGAAATATTTTTCCTGATCGTCAAGTCCATCTTTCAATATCAGATAACTGTCTGTTGTCAGGTTGACTTCAATATTACATAATAGAAAGCTGACAGCATTCCCAATGTATCCTGAATATTTCCCATGGATTTATCATGCAGTGCAATCGTGTTCTGCACTCTTCTCAAAACAACAGCCGCATCAAATGGACGCGAGAAATAATCGCTTACACCAAGCTTATATGCGCGTCCGATATTATCATCAGAGGAATCTGCCGAGATACTGATAACCGGTATACGATCCAGCCATAGTCTTTCTTTCATAACCTGCAGCACTTCATATCCATTCATTACAGGCATATTCATATCCAATAACAGCAGGGATAATTCCATATGGTGTTCTGACATAATATAGACCGCCTGCTGTCCGTCCTCTGCCTGTATCAAATCATATTCGCCCTCAAGCATACTCACCAGGATCTCACGGTTCATTTCTGAATCATCGACGATTAATATCTTTTTCCTCTGTTCTTCCATTATCGTTTTTACCCCCCCCCCGAATATTTGTTCGTTTTTTATTTTCCTTATCATAATCTATATTTATCATCATAATCTGTCTGAATCCAGTACAATTGTAAATGGTCCATCATTTACCAGACTCACTTTCATATCCGCCCCAAACATTCCCCGCTCCACTACCGGTATATGCTCCTTGCACTTACTTATAATATATTCGTAAAGTTCTTCAGCCATGTCCGGTTTTCCTGCTTCGACAAAGCTTGGACGGTTTCCTTTTTTACAGTTTGCATATAAAGTAAACTGAGAAATCAGAAGAAGTTCCCCTCCCACTGCATCCAGCGAAAGATTCGTCTTTCCTTCTTCATCCTCAAAAATACGTAATCCGGTCATTTTCTTGACCATCTTATCAGCAATCTCTTTTGTATCTGAATCAGCCACACCTATCAGGACCATAAATCCCTTTCCTATCTGTCCGATTACTTTCCATCCACTTTACGCTGCTTTCTGTAACTCTCTGAATCACAAACCGCATTTTCTCTCCTCCTGTTACCCATTATTTTTTATCCGGAAGCTGTGCCAGTATAATTGCCAGAAACATCAGTATACACCCTAACGATTCTCTGAATGACAAACGTTCTCCAAGTATGATCCAGCCCGCAAGTACTGAAAAACAGGATTCCAGGCTTAAAATCAGCGATGCTACCGCCGGATTCACATTCTTCTGTCCAAGTATCTGTAATGTATATGCAACACCACAGGATAATACACCTGCATACAGAAGCGGCATCCATGCAGCCGCCACAGCTACAAGTCTTGGTGTCTCCAGCACAAACATAAATGGTAATGACAGAATTCCACTCACGAAAAACTGGATGCAGGACATCTTCACACCATCCACTTTCGGAGAGAAATGATCAATCACCAGAATATGCACAGAAAAAACAAGTGCACACAAAAATACCAGAATATCTCCCTTTCCAATAGAAAAAGACTCCGTAATACACAAAAAGTACAATCCGACAAGTGCCAGTAACACCGCCATCCATACCTTCCATTGAATTTTTTATGAAGAAAATTCCAAGAACCGGAACGATCACTATATAAAAGGCTGTAATAAAACCTGCTTTTCCTGCTGTTGTATACTGAATCCCGGCCTGTTGGAGACTGCTTGCTGTGAATAATAATACTCCACATGCAACACCTCCTGTTATCAGATCTTTTCCGGATTTCTCTTTTTCCGAACAGTCTGTTTCCGGATCTTTATTCATTCTGTTCAAAAACCATATACACGGTAAAAGTGCCACCGCTCCTATCAGACAGCGGATTCCATTAAAAGAAAAGGGTCCCAGATGATCCATTCCTACACTCTGGGCAACAAATGCTGTTCCCCATATAAATGCTGTCAGCAACAGCATGCCCCCATTTTTCAGTTTCATTCTACTTTCCACCTATACTACAAATTACATATATAATTTTCTTTTGCCAACATCTTATCATACTATAGTCTATAATACGACATATTTCGAGCATTTTCAAATTATATATTTTTTCAGACAAATCTGACTTGACATTTCTGTCACTTCACCGGATACTAAAAACATAAAAAAGTAAGTCCTCTTAACCGGACTTCATCAATGCAAGGAGGTTCTGTCATGTTATCAGAGCGATTATTAAAGCTTCCGGGATTCCTTTATCAGATTGGAAGTAATTATTATTATCTTGGAAAATGGATCTGTAAAAAATGTACTGATCAGGATGCCACAGACTGTGTCACCATGTATCAGATGTGCCGGACCGGCGGTGAAGAACCTGAGACCCGCACTTATTTCCAGAAGATTCGCGCTTTCAGTGATTTTGCATTGGAAGTTCCTTATATCCTGCAAAAATTGCGGATGATATGAACATGATCCTGGAAAGTCTTTCCGAAAAAGAAACTACCGGGCTTTTGGAACAGATTGCACATCTTGAAGAAGATGTAACAAAATACTAGATACAATTGGCATTAAACAGGTGTAACGACTTCCATTTCTGTCCAAAAAGATACAGCAGTATAGAACAATTCTATACTGCTGTATCCATATACCGGACGTTCAATATAGTTATTACATTAAATTGCTACTTTTCCGGTTGTTTCTTCATTGATCACGTAATAAGCTGCTGCTTCTTCCGGTTTCAAATATACATTCAGCGTTTTGATCTCATCTACATTTTTCCCCAAAGTTTTCCATGCTTCGTGTACTTTCTGTGTAATCTCCTCTGTGCTGATTTCTTTTCCCATATACTGAAGATAAAGCTTGTCTTTGCCTCTTTCTTCACATCTTCTGCTTCTTTCAATACGCCTGCTCTTGTCTCGATTGCCTTTGTTGTATCTTTTGCAGTTGTGATTGCTGCAGGTCTTGAATTGTTTCTTCTATTTTTTTCATATTGATAACCTCCTCAATCTACAAATAGAACATTACGTTTTCTATTATATCGGATTTACAGAAAATGTCAAAAGATATCCCCCATTATTCCGTTCCCCGTCCATACTGATTGATGGTCAGGTCTTTTACCACTTCTCCAGCAAGGATCAGGCCTGCTACGGATGGAACGAATGCAATACTTCCCGGAATATCTCTTCTCTGGTACATTTTCTTTCTGTCCCCGGTGGGCATACACAATGCTGTCTGCAGCTGATGCTCATATCTTCTAATGGACGTACCGGTTTTTCTTCCGAATATACAACTTTTAGTTTTTTATCCCACGTGCTTTTAATTCCCTCCGCATAACTTTTGCAAGCGGACACATCTTTGTCTTATAGATATCTGCCACCTGAAATGCAGATGCGTCCAGTTTATTGCCGGCTCCCATACAACTGATAACAGGAACATCTGCGGCCTTCGCACGCATTATGATCTCAATCTTTG
>ENA-OQDF01001149-OQDF01001149.1-human-gut-metagenome-genome-assembly--contig:-NODE-1149-length-10903-cov-1.957220_pt1 | contig 10903 bp, 13 predicted proteins | sample MGYA00242769_ERZ504597 | MGnify/ENA primary metagenome ERZ504597 (study PRJEB26092, sample SAMD00036305) | human gut metagenome | host: Homo sapiens | study: EMG produced TPA metagenomics assembly of...
CAGAGGAACTTCGAGTTTGAGCTGCCTGCGCACAAAGAAGGTAAGCAGAATTATGCCAACAATAATAAGGACGATGGGAAGGGCGATTACTTCTGCGGACGTGATGGATGATAGACCGTAGAGCAGGCTTAAAAGGCCGAGGGAACACAGAGCGACCGAGGGTTTGTCGAAAGAGGTTGGCTCGAATTCGCCGTAGCTTTCAAGGAAGAACACGGCGCAAAGCACAATGATTACAGCTAACGCGCAGACGAGTAAAAACAGAGCGCGCCAACCAACGCTATCGACAAGTAAACCTGAAACCGAAGGGCCGATTGCAGGAGCAAAGCCAATAGCAAGAGAAACAATACCCATGGCAGAGCCGCGTTTTCGCGTGGGAAAATTAGCAAGATAACGGTGAATACCATCGGCATAGCAATACCGGTAGCGACCGCCTGGCACATACGACCAATAAGCAAAACGGCAAAAAATGGCGCAATTGCCGCCAAAAGCGAACCTATACCGAAAATGGTCATTCCGAAGATGAAGAGTTTCTTGGTAGGGAAGCGACCAATTAGGTATGCGGAAAGTGGAATAACGACGGCCTCAACAAGTGAATAGGCGGAGGTAAGCCACTGAACTGTTGTAGCGTCTACCTGCGTATCTGTCATGATGGCGGGTAGTGCAGGAGAGAGCAGCGTCTGATTAAGAACTGCTAACAAGGTTCCGGCAAGCAAGATAACCACAATAACGATTTGTTTGCGGGTTAAGCCCATAAGTCTCCTTCCGAACGAAAAAAATTACACTGCGTATAAAATAATTTGAGCGCAAAAAGAGGGCACCTCTTAGGTGAGATGTCCTGTCTGTTTCGTAGTAATGATAGAGACGAATAAAATCAGATTCAAACGCTTCGTTCGAACTTCACATAATTGCAACAACCTAACATGTTCATGGGTTGCTTTAGCGTTACGAAGGCGCATTATGTGTCACGGAGGCACCTTATGCGCTATGGGGGCGAATAGCACCCTTGTCACAACGGTTACCCCATGTATCGATGAGCTCGTCGTCGCGATATACGCAGACAATTTCGCAGTGATTTGCGCATTTCTGACAAACCACCTCGCGCGTCGTAAAATCAATATTGTCGATGTTGAAAGAAAATGGCTTTCGCTTCGACTGAGGAGCATCTGCGGCAAGAAGAGCTGCTCCGAATGCCCCCATCAGATGTCCATCGGGATCGACCAATACTTCTTCTCCGAGGGTTTCCTCAAAAAAATGAACAACGCCCACATTCTTGCTCACGCCACCTTGAAAAACGATAGGGGACAGAATGCGCTTTCCCTTACCTACGTTGTTCAGGTAGTTAGTAGCGACTGCTTTGCAGAGCCCGGCTATAACATCTTCTCGTGCATAGCCCACTTGAATTTTGTGCACAAGGTCGCTCTCGGCAAATACGGTACAACGGGCGGCAATGTTGGCAGGGTGCTTCGAAGTAAGGGCGATAGGGCCAAAATCTTCCACTTCAACCCCTAAACGATGAGCCTGGCTCGAAAGGAACGATCCGGTTCCTGCGGCACACAGCGTGTTCATGGCATAGTCGGTAGCGATACCATTTTCGACGCAGATAATCTTTGAATCTTGTCCGCCGATTTCAAGAATAGTGCGAACGTCAGGATGTAGATGCGTGGTACCTACGGCATGAGCAGTAATTTCGTTTTTGATTACGGTTGCATTGAGAATCGCGCCGACTAATCTGCGGGCACTTCCTGTGTACCTACCGCGACAACTTCAATCTCGTCATGGTTAATTTGACTCGACAGGTCATCAACTACTCGTTTTGCGGCATCGGTTGGGTTGCTTCAGTCCAGAGGTAGGAACGGGCAAGGATTGTGCCCTGTTCATCAATGATGACGCCTTTAGTCGAGATGGATCCAGTATCTATTCCAAGAAATGCAGGTGTCATTAGCGAGCCTTTCTCATAGCGATCATGTCATAAAATGCTTCAAGTCGAGTATCGAGACCCGTGTCACTTGTTTGGGAATCGTAGCTTAAATACAAAATGGGAATGCGATAGTCACTGCTCAATCGCTGCAAAACAGGCATGCAGTCAATTTCGGGAGTACAACCAGAAGATTTGAGGTGAATTATGCCGTCAAACCCTTCTTCGGCATATTGCTTCGCGGCTGCAATCGAAAGTGTCGAAGTTGGCCCCATGTCAAACGACACGTATTCTGAAACGCTGCGACGCAAGTTTTCTTCGTTGTAGCGAAGAATGCGGTTGGTCAGGTTTACCGTGCGGGCAAGTGAAACACCCATAGCACTTAGCTTGTCTTCAATGAATAAATTTGAACGAGGGTCAACTGCGGTAAAGAATTCACCAATCAGACCTACTCGAATGGGATCGATAGGTTTTTCAATGGGAAGGTCTTCTAAGATTCGCAGGTGGTGGTGGTACACATAGGCAAGTTGCGCTGCCCCGCTGACGGTATTCATTTCAGCAAAGAAGTCTTTTTGGGCTCGTTTGAACGAACCAGGCTCCTTTTCGAAGCCGGCAAGTTCAAGATAGCGGTCATTGTAGCTATCGAGCGCTTCGATCATTTTTAGAACTACCAAAAAGTTTTTCACGCCCTTTGATATGGAAAGATCAGGGTTAACCTTCTTTTGGCAGATAGAAAGGTACTCCTGCAGGGGCTTCCCGCTTACCGTTGCAAAGTTGAGCATTTCGAATTCGTAGCCCAAATCGCGCAAAATGGACTCTTGGAGTTCTCCATAATACCTAAGCGGCACGGTCCGGTGAGCTGCACCAGTACGTCGCACCTTTATCGAGTGCTTCAATGTAATCGCCAAGAATATGCTTGAAGGGAGCGCAAACGTAATCGGTACTGTTCAAGGTGCCTAATTCAAGCGTTTTACGAGTTGCCTCTGGTAAGGCGATGAAATCAGCATCAAGTACGTTTTCAACGAAAAAACGAAAGGCAATATCGTAGTAGGTGTAGCGCATGAAAGCGACTTTGGTGCGCGCATGGCGATCTTTCTTGTGCTTCTTTTTCTTTTTAGGGCGCAATGCTTGAGGTTTGCCGGGATTAAGGAACACTCCTGCGGGTGCGTCTTCGGAATAGCGGCGCTTAAGGGTATCAGCATGCGGTTGATAGGCGTTTTTATTTCGGTAACGCGCTGTTTTAAAGGAGCGGCTACTTCAGCAATGCGGCGGTTTGAATTGTTATCGCTCGTCACGGAGATATCCTCCTCTTTTTTGGTAGCGCAAAATATCAATAAAGCTTTCAATGCGCGTTTCTAGTCCGGCGGTTCCGCTTTGGGCATCTACCGTCAAGGAAAGGATGGGTTTTCCTTTCACGCAACGGATAAAGCGTCGTTGGTCATTGAATCGGGACCGCAAGGAAAAGCGCTGATTAAAATAATGCCGTCAAGATGGTCGTATAAGTGAAGAATTGTTCCAATGATTTCGCGGTTTACGATCCAGAGCATCGTTTCGGAAAAGTCATAACTTTTTTCCAGCGCAAGCTTACGATCGAATCGATCGGAATAAAGCGTGCACACTTCAAGATTTTCGAGCATGCTTGTATAGGTTCACCTATATAAGGGTCGTGAATAACATAGGGATGAGCTGCCAGCAAAATGCGTAAAGGACGTTGATCGGCGGGGAGTTTTTCTGCCTGTTTAAGCAATTTTGCCTGCGCTTGTGCTTGAAGAGCGTCATGCTTCTTTTGCGTATGGAGCGCATTTTGATAGACGGCTTTACCCTGTTTTTTGGTCAGCCCAAATTGAGTTGCTATTGATACATAAGCTTCTTCGGCGCTGATGCCAGTGTCTTCTTTATCTACTTCGCATGAAATGATGCGGACTTGCTTAGGGGCAAAAGTATTGGTAACCAAGTCAGGAAGTGCTTGGAATTTAGTGCAGAAACCTTTATGTAATCCAAGATTATCGATACTTGGCACAAACAAAGCATCGCAAGAATCGAGAAGGCTTTCGGCGTGACCCAAATAGAGTTTTGAAGCAAGGCAGCATTCGTCGATAGAGAGTGCTTCTCCTCGCTCGAGTATTGCTCTATCGGAGGGATTGCTGGTGATGACGGTACAACCGAGAGACTCGAAGAAGGTTTGCCATAAAACATGGTAGCGATAATAGAGCAGAGCTTGTGGTATTCCGACAGTACGAATGTCCTCAAAGTTCTGCTTAGGTAGCAATTCAAGTGGGCTCATAAATCTCCTGTACGTAAAAAAGAACGTTCTCTATTGTCTAACGTTTAAGAAAAATGTGGTAAGCATCCACAGGGAAACCATTTCGTTTTGAGCGTTCAAGATTGCTTTTGAGGACATGAGGTTGATTTTGGAGTACTCTAAGGTAATCGTTTGAATGAGGCGTGTTTGGCAATGCAGGCTTTTTATATATCTGTTAAGGTGCTAGAAGCTTAAGACTGGAAGCTTAAGATGAGAAGTCTAAGACTGAAAGTTTGAGGTCGGAAGCTTATGGCAAGAAGCCTAAGGCTAGAAGTTTAAGTCCAGAAGTTTAAAGTGCTAGAAGTCCAAACCGCTTAGAGTTTCGTTTTGTTTCAAGGAAGATATATGACTCGTTATCGTGCCACCATTGTTTCCCCAAAGGGCGCTGCGCCCAAATCGAGCGTAATTGAATTTGAGAGTGAACATAGAGCTGGCTCAAAGCTAAACTTACAGGATGCACGATATAAGATGCTTGAGCTTCACGGATCAGAAGCGCTTTCTTGGAACATTAAAGATATCGAAAAGTAACTGAAACTGAAAAGGGTGGAGCAACAGAGCAGCTTATGCTTGATTTTCGCGAACCTGTTGAGCTCCTAAGAGGAAACGTCGCACGGTTAAGCGGGGTATTGCCGGATAAGAAACTGAAAAAGCCCGATAAAAGCCTGAATAAGAAGCGAGATAAGCAAGCGCTGCGTGTTCGCGCAGCGCTCAAGATATTCTCTTAGCGTTGTGATTTTCCGTTTCTTATCTTGATGGATACAACGATAGCTCCAGCTAGGGTGCCTATCGCAATTAACGAAACCACGATGCCAAAGCCCAAATCTTCTGTTTTAGGAAGGGTTGTTAATAGCTTTTCTATAGGGTTGTCTGTCGTGTCGGTGGGGTATTGGAGGTCGTTGCACAACCGAATCTTTATCCTCGTCATGCAATTCAAGGTTACGATAGATATCAATGCGCGCATCGTTCCATAGTTCAATATCCTCACTTTGAAGCATTTCGTCAGTTGCTTTCATGAATAACACTGCTGGTGCGTAGACTGTTTTTTCCTGATAGAGCGCATCTAATACCTGACTGCAAGTCTCATTATTCCAAGAGCTCAATTCAGTCGAATCGAAGGTGTTTTCTAGAGTGTCGTTATTTTCGTAGCGCTCACGGCGATCCCATTGTCCGTCTTCTTGCGAGAGGGTTCCAAAGCCTTCTTCGACCCTGCCATGTTCGAAGGCAAGAGCGGTTATATACTCACCTTCTTTGAGTTGCAAATCCTCAACAAACAATGTGGTGGACTCTTGGGTTGAAAGATCTTGCTCCAAAGGCGCCAGTTTTCAAAATTGTACATTCGCTCATTATTAGGGTTGTCAGGGTTATAGGGATTGGTGGAACACGCGTTTGCGGCTTCATTCCCTTGTGCGCTTTCACTTTCCTGTGCGTTAGCGCTTTCGTTCTCCTGCGTGGTTTCACTCTCCTGCGCGCTTTCGCTTTCTTGTACTTGTTCGGTAGTTTCACTTTCTCGCTGCTCATTATTTTCAGCGTCTTGAATTTCTTCTTGGACAGGAGTGTTTGTCATATTGGTCTGATACCATACGTTCATTTTTCCATCGTAATCGCCACTACTTATAGGTGTTGTGAGTGCTTCGAGGTGTGCCTGATCTTCTTTGGAGCAGGTCAAAAAATCAGTAGTGGTAAATTCATCTGCCCAAGTAGAAGAAGTGGATCGGTAGTCGATGGTGTAGGTGAATAACCCGTTGGCTTTTAAAAGAGTTTGTCGTTTGTCTATTTCTCCTTTAATTTCGGGAGTGTAGGGTTTGTTATCGACGGTTCCTAAGTCAAGCGTTGTTTTGTCCCGCGAAATGGTTATTTCAAATGCGACAGGAACCATGCCTTCGTTTGCCGAACACGGCAATTCCTCTACGGTATAGGTGTCATAAGGTAGAGCGCTTAGATTGTCATCAACAGGAGCCTGAGTGCCTAAAGCATCTTGACCAAACCAGATTCCGTCATCTGCGGAAGTTCCTTTGTTGGTGTTTTGGGAATGGGGAGTCCACGATGATTCGGTGCTTGCCATACCGTTTTCATCGGTAACAAGTACATGGGATTCTCCGGTGGTTTTCGAAGTAATGCGGAAAGGGACGGAAGCAAGACGTTCCATAGAACCTTGTCTTGTTTTAGAAAAAGCAAGATCACCCCTTTTTACTTGCTCTGATATTTCGATAACTTCCCAGTTTTCAATATGTGGCTCTGTTCCGCTTTCGTTGAGGGAGACAACGAAAGTATTTTCAACGGGAAGATAGCCTTCGGGAGCTTTTATTTCCTTGATCTCTACAGTCCCTAAGGGAAGAACTATCGAACCTTCGTGGTCGTAATAGAAGTCATCTCCTTCGACAAAATAATCTTTTGAAAAGTGAATTTTTCCCTCTTCGTCAGTTTCGAAAATCCAGCTTCGTACAGGATTGCCCCATGATTGTGGAATGGAGAGCTGATTGAATTGAGCCTCTTCGCCATCCATGAAGGCGGTTAGGGTGTTTTGTACTAATTGAGGTACGGTCAGGTAGCGGTCGTAGTAAGAAACTTGAAATTGGGCACGGCCTAATGTTGCGGATCCGAGAGGCGATGATGCCTTGGTTTCGGCATCTACTTTCTGAAGAGTAAGGTCAATTAAGCAACTTTGAGGAATATTGGAAATAGTTGACTGGGTTACCGATCCTGCGTGGATAGGGATTGATCTATCTGCGGTGTTTGCGAAACCGACGGGTGCTTGTTCTTCTTTGATGGTGTAGGTCCCTACGGGCAAGAGGGGGCTTCTCTGGCTTTGTCCGTTTTCGTCAGTTTGTAATTTCGCTACGCGATTGCCGTTCTTGTCGTAAACGCCAAAGATTGCTCCCTCTAGCGAATAGGTGCTATTGCTTTTGCTGAGCGAGGGGTTTTCGGATACTTTTTTCAGCTCAAGGTATCCTCCAAAATTCTTTTGAACTTGTGCTTGAAAATAAACGGTTTGATAGCCAATTAAACCCAGGCTGTTACGAGGACCATTCGGGCTTGCGGCTCCTGGTGGAGTAATAGTGACATCGTAGGTAACAATACCTGCGTTTACATCTACGCTTACAAGGGTTGCGCTATAGTCTGCCCATGTGTACGAAGGCGCTGCAGCGCTGGGAAGAGAACAAGATCCCGTCCCTGAACATCCTTCTAATTCTCCCGTGAATCCTGAAATACTAAACTGAGCAGGATGACGCTCCAGGTTGCGCCGATATAACATTTTCCAGATGCAGTTTCTGGCACGTCAAAGTCAGCATCGACCGTTACCACCTGGTCAGGTTCGCTTATGGAATAAAGGGCATAAATAGTAGTGGATGCCTCTACTGGAGCAGAAAAATCGAACGTAGAATTATCGGAGGAGTTTACCCATCGAATAAAGGTATATCCCTGCTTTGAGGGAGTAGAAAGAGTTTTCCCATAGGCTTCTTCAAATGAGGATCCTTTGGGAACGGCAACCTCAATATCTTCGGTTTTCTCGTCGTTAAAACTTACGCGAACGATGTAATCAGCTTCTACAAAGCTTCCTTTTACGGTGGTGCTTTGCGTTATGGGAGTGGTAAACCAATCAAAGTTATCACCCGCATCTGTTTTCCAAACAAGCTGAAAGCCTTGTGATTCTTTTTCTTCGATGAGACTAGCAAGTGGTTGGTTTCCTTGAGAATCGACCATATAGCGAGGATCGGCCTGAATTGCTTGTCCTTTTGTGAAGTCGCTTCCTTCGATCAGAGTTGGCAATGATCCTGGAACCCCTCTACTTCAACGGTGACGGTGAGAGGGTCGCTTCCCTGAACTGCATAAGTTGACTGCGGTACATAAGGCTCAATGCGCACAGGCATGCCAATAAAAGAGCGAGACCGATTGCAGCATATCTAAAAACAAAGGCAAGCCCTACATTTGGGTGCTTGTCTAAACAAGCCGCTCGTAGCACTTTTGGACGTTTACCCAAACAAGTCACTCGCAGCGCTTCTGTGCGTTTGCCCGATCGCAGCACTTCTGGGGGAGAGTCCTTAGCAGGGCGTGAGCTTGCAGTAGAACAGGTAGAGCACGAACCTTCAGCAGAATAAACAGAGTTCGAGTCAGCAGTTTTCTTGGTGAACATGGAATCACTCCTATCGCATCAAAGGCGCTATAGGACTAATTCTGAAGAGGGAAATTCATATAATCGTGAATTTTGGGAGAGACAAAACTCACCTTTTGCAAAAAGAAAGTTCATAAAAAACGACAATATGTCTCATAAAAAGCAACGAAATATCTCACAAAAAGCAACCATTTTCTTTATGTAAAGCAACCTTCTTTTTAATAATGGACCATCGCACTTCCTGCCTGAAACACCCCGTTCGGTTCGTAAGGAGCAACGATTAGTTTACCTTCGTTTGCGATAAGCCGATGGCGCGGTATAGTGAGTTAAAATACTCTAACTTAAAGCGACGCTTAAGGGAAAAGAGAGGCGTTGAACATGATTTATTCCAATATCGCTGAACTCATTGGCAACACTCCTTTGCTGGAGTTGGTGAATTTTGAAAAGAATAACCACTTAAAAGCTCACGTGGTAGCAAAAATAGAATCATTCAATCCTGCTGGTTCAGCAAAGGATCGCATAGCGAAGGCAATGCTAGAAACGGCGCAACGTGAAGGAAAGCTCGACGATGACACGGTGCTGATCGAGCCAACTTCTGGTAATACCGGCATTGCCCTTGCTGCTTTAGCGGCGGCTCGCGGAAATCGCACCATTATCGTGATGCCTGAAACAATGAGCGTTGAACGACGCATATTAATGCGTGCCTACGGCGCAGAAGTGGTGCTAACCGAAGGCGCAAAAGGCATGGCAGGAGCTATCGCAAAAGCAGAAGAACTTGCCAAAAAATATCCCAATTCTCTTATTGCTGGCCAATTTACTAATCCTGCAAATCCCGCCGCTCATGAAGCTACAACAGGTCCTGAGATCTGGGAGGCAACCGAGGGGAAGGTAGATATTCTTGTAGCAGGCGTTGGTACGGGTGGAACGTTGTCTGGATCAGGGAAATACCTTAAGAGTAAAAATCCCCATATCCAGGTGATCGCGGTTGAGCCAGCCGATTCGCCTGTTCTTTCGGAAGGCAAAAGTGGTCCTCATGGCATTCAGGGAATTGGAGCAGGTTTCGTACCCGATACGCTCGATACCTCTGTCTATGATGAGGTCTTAGCGGTACGTACCGAAGATTCCTTTGCTGCTGCCCGCGAACTTGCCGCAAGAGAAGGAGTACTGGCGGGCATCTCTTCTGGCGCTGCTCTTCATGCCGCAAAAATAGTTGCTCAACGTCCAGAAAATGAAGGAAAAATGATCGTAGTAGTGCTGCCTGATACGGGAGAGCGCTATCTTTCATCTGATCTTTTTTCGCACCTTGGCGAAATGGAGTAAAAATACATGTCTTTTGAAGAGGAAAATCGCAGCGCGATCTGTGCCTATTTCGCGCAAGGAGCAAAAGGTAACCAGCCTTGCGAGAAGCTTGGCGTAGAGGTTGAGCATTTTGTGGTGGACGCTGCTACGCTCAAAGCCATTCCTTATGAGGGCGAAAAGGTCGCAATCGGGCGTGTATCCGAAGGCACGTCTGTGGGCGTATCCGAAGGTGCAACCAAGGGCACGTCTGCGGGCATATCCGAGCACGCATCCGAAGGCGCATCTGGAGCCACGTTTGAGGCAGCATTGGCGTTCGAGACATTCTCTTGTATTTGTCTGAGTTTTATCCTCGAGAAATGCGAGGTCTTGAAGGCGATTTGATCGGTCTTGCTAACGAAGAGGCATCGCTGACTTAGAGCCTGCAGCGCAGCTCGAGATAAGCATTGCACCTATTGTGCTATAGCAGATATTGTTCGCGTGTATACCGAATTTCGCAGCCACGTCGATTCATTTCTTCGGCAGCATAAGGCAAAACTGGTAACGCTGGGCTATCATCCAATCGAAAAAGCCCATGATTTGTCACTAATACCAAAACAACGATACCACTTCATGAATGACTATTTCCACGCCCTCGGCACTCATGGTGAGCGAATGATGCGTGCTTCTGCATCGACTCAGGTTTCGATTGATTATCGAGATGAGGCAGATGCGATAAGAAAAATGCGTGTTGCTCAGGCATTAGTTCCCCTTATTGCGGCATTTACCGACAACGTAGTCCGTTTTGAAGGCGAGACTCCAAAGCCCTTGTCTCGTCTTGCCATGTGGCGCGATGTAGACAATGCGCGTTGTGGGCAAGTTCCAGGACTGTTCGAGGCGGGTTTCGGATTTGAACAGTACGCCTCTTGGTTACTGCGCACCTGTCCAATTTTTGTGACACGTCCGTCTTCTGAAAATCCTCAAGGACCTGCGCTGCGTGACGTTGCAGGCATCACTGCATCTCAGGCTTACGCCGATGCTCCTATGTCGCAGGATGATATCGAGCATCTTCTTTCAATGTTTTGGCCTGATGTGCGCCTTAAGCAATTTGTAGAGATTCGCCCCGCCGATGCACTGCCTCTCCAGGCGATGGCAGGTTATGCGGCTCTCATCAAAGGGATTTTTTATTCCGAAGAATCGCTTGTGCGCGTAGAGGATGCGTTTGGTGTTGTCGGGGACAGATGGCAGCTTGACGATACGTATACCGATACTGCTGCTGAGTCTATCCGCACTTTGGGCT
>ENA-OQDF01001150-OQDF01001150.1-human-gut-metagenome-genome-assembly--contig:-NODE-1150-length-10900-cov-2.836629_pt1 | contig 10900 bp, 15 predicted proteins | sample MGYA00242769_ERZ504597 | MGnify/ENA primary metagenome ERZ504597 (study PRJEB26092, sample SAMD00036305) | human gut metagenome | host: Homo sapiens | study: EMG produced TPA metagenomics assembly of...
TTATATTTCATAAAAATATTATATAACTGTTAAAAATATAATACAATAAAAAATAATGATATCGAATCATTGTTTTAGCGAGCTTATATCCCCATAAATAAATTTAGGGGCTTTACGCTCGCATTTGGTAAATTGCCGATTGAGCGGCGGTCCGATAAAAGTTTTGAGCAGAACTTCATTTTCTTCCTTAATACCGTATTTTTGCAAAGCATATTTAACACCTTTTATAATACCTGCACCGGAATCAATCAGTGTTCCGTCCAAATCAAACAGTATATATTTAAATGAATTCACCGTTATTCTTCCTTTTCCGTTTTTAAATACAAAAAAACGCCGCTTTAAAAGCGACGTGTAATTTCAAATGGCAGGGGTAGCTGGACTCGAACCAACGCATGCGGGATTCAGAAACCCGTGCCTTACCAACTTGGCGATACCCCTATATCTTATTGACTTATAATATTATAAAAGCCAATAAGCCTTTTGTCAACCATAAATAATATTTTTATGATAAAAATTAACAAATACGTGGAATTTGTTCACCTTGTGGCATATCTACAATACGTATACCACCTATAGCTGTGCGAAGTCCAACCTCGCCAATAGCTTTATCAATGACTTTGCCAATCACTCTAGCATTTTTACCATATTCAAATTTATGCATTGTAGATAATACATTTTCTGTATCTTCTTGGTCTACAAAAGCTACTAATTTACCTTCATTTGCCAAATAAAGTGGGTCAAATCCTAAAATATCGCAAAAACCTTGTACTTCTTCACGCACTGGAATACTATCTTCTTCTAATAAAATTCCCACTTGAGCTTGCTGTGCTATTTCATTTAAAACAGCTGCTACACCACCACGAGTTGGATCACGAAGTACAGCGATATTTGGCGCTACTGTGAGCATTTCTTTCACCATATGATTAAGCGGTGCACAATCTGTTTTTATCACGCTTGGCAATTCTAAATTATGACGAGATGCCATAATTGTTGCTGAATGGTCTCCCAAATAGCCACTGACAATTATATTTTGACCTGCTTTCGCTTTCAATGGAGATATTTCCACGCCTTCTATGCGTTCTCCCACACCAGCAGTATTGATAAAAATACCATCAGCACAGCCTTTATTCACTACTTTAGTATCACCTGTAACGATATAAACGCCAGCTTCATCAGCAGCTTTGCGCATAGTATTTACTATTTCTTGTAAATCTTTTAACGGAAAACCTTCCTCAATTATCATGCCTACAGAAATATATTTAGCAATAGCTCCTGTCATAGCTAAATCATTTACAGTACCACAAACAGCCAATTTACCAATATTACCGCCAGCAAAAAACAAAGGTTTCACTACATATGAATCAGTAGTAAATGCTATTTTATTTGTACTTAAATCTAATTTAGCACCATCGTGCATTTCCCTTAATATAGGATTATCAAATGCTGGCAATAAAATTTTTTCCATAAGCTCATGACCTGCTTGACCACCACTGCCATGTGCCATAGTAATTACGTCATTTGCACCAAAATTACCTGCCAATATTATCACCACCAAAATTTTTAAACTTATTCAAAATGAAATACTCTTGAACCATATTTATACCAAGCAGCACAAGTTCCTTCAACAGAAACCATACATGAACCGACTGCATGATTTGGTGTACATACCTTGCCAAAAAGAGGGCAATCTGTAGGTTTTACTAAACCACGAAGCACTTCACCACAACGACAACCAGCAGGTTCTTTGGATATTTCCTTATTCACTGGTATCATCTTCAAAGCATCAAATTCACTGAAAGCATCTGTTAAATCCAATCCTGAATTTTCGATTACACCCAAGCCACGCCAATTAGCAGGTGCTTTTTTATATACTAAATCCATGATTTTTTGCGCTTGCATATTACCTAATGTTTTTACTACACGCTTATATTGATTTTCGATTTTAAAATCTTTTGCATGAATTTGTTTTACAATCATATAAATAGCCTGCAAAATATCAAGTGGCTCAAAACCTGCTACAACTGCTGGCAAATGATATTTTTGAGCAATAAATGTAAAAGACTCTTCACCTGTGATTACACAAACATGACCAGGAAGTAAAAAGCCATCTATTTTTATTTTTTCATCGCAAAGCAACGCTTCAATTGCTGGCGGAGTCAATTTATGTGCTGTTAATACAAAAAAGTTTTTTATATTTTGCTGTTTTGCTGCAAGTATTGTAGCTGCTGCTGTAGGAGAAGTTGTTTCAAAACCAACAGCAAGAAAAATAACTTTTTTATCAGGATTATCTTTTGCTATTTGCAAACTATCCATAGGAGAGTAAATAATTCTTATATCTCTACCTTCTGCTTTTACCTGATTTAAACTAGATGATGTACCTGGCACCTTTAACATATCGCCAAAAGTAGTGATAATAACATCTTCTTGACGAGCATATGCAATCGCTGTATCTAAATAATCATTTGGTGTAACGCATACAGGCAACCAGGACCACTTACTAGCTCTACTTTTTCTGGCAATAATTGGCGAATTCCTGCACGGAAATAGATACTGTATGTGTACCACATACTTCCATAATACGCACTGGTCTATCTATTAATCTATCTATTTCTTTAAGCAAGAATGCTGCTATCTGTTTCGTTTCGTTCACTTGCTGGCTCATTAGTTCCAAGCACCTCTTTCAATAATTCAGTAGTGATTTTCGCTTCTTCTTCATCAATTACTTGAATGGCAAAACCAGCATGCATCAAAATATAATCTCCTTCATTAGCCTCTGGTAATAACATCAAGCTAATATCACGGCGAATACCTTCTACTTCTACAGTCGCCACCATGTCTTTTTTTCAATAACTTTTGCAGGTACCGCTAAACACATAAAAACCCTTCCTATCTATTTCACTATTTCAATATCATTTTCTTGTAAATAACGAGTCAAAGCCACTGCCATTTGACCTAAAGCTATACCGCCATCATTAGACGGTACTTTCTCATTGATATAAATATCATATCTATCTTCTAATTCTTTGTAGATTAAATCCAACAAAGTGATATTTTGACATACACCACCACTTAATACTACTTTATTTAAATTACTTTCCTTACCCAATAAATCTATCATTTCACAAATAGCTTTTGCCATAGTCAAATGGAAAGATTTCGCTATATATGCTACAGAATATTTCTGTTTTAAATCATATAAAAGCTGATACATAGGCATAAAATCTATGATATATTGACCTAATTCTTTATTTATCGTAAATGGCAAAACCTCGCCATCGCTATCGTAAGCTATTTTTTCCAATTCAATAGCTGCTTGTCCTTCATAATTTATCTGATAACAAATACCTAGCAAACTAGCTACAGTATCAAAAATTCTGCCAGCACTAGAAGTAAGTGGAGCATTAAATCCTTTTTGTGTAGCTTTTATCAATAATTGCCAATTCACCTTTAATAATTCAGGATATTTGTCCTTAATATCTTCACCATACAGATTATACGCTATCCATAAACCCAATCGCCATGGTTCTTTTACCGCTTTGGCTCCAGATGGCAATGGCATATATTGAAAATGTCCTCTGCGTTCATATCCAGATAAATTGGCTATAAAAAATTCTCCGCCCCAAATACGACCATCATCGCCAAAACCTGTACCATCTAGACTAACACCGATTACATCACCTTTTAAATCATGTTCTGCCATGACTGAAGCAATATGTGCATGATGATGTTGTACCTGTATTAATGGTAAATCATTATCTTGAGCATAGCTTTTGGCAAATTTTGTCGAAAAATACTCAGGGTGCATATCACAAGCAATAAGCTTTGGCTTGATAGTAAATAGACGCTTAAATAAATCAATACTATTTTTATAAGCGTTATTGACTGCCATATTTTCTAAATCACCTATATGCTGACTCAAAAAAGCCTTTTGCCCTTTCGTCATACAAAAAGTATTTTTTAATTCTGGGCCACAGGCTAACACAGGAATATCACTTATCAAATCGCCTTTTAATAATACTGGAGAAGGAGCATATCCTCTACTTCTGCGTATTAACATCTGTCTATCATTAAACACTCGCACTACAGAATCATCTACACGCGTTTGAATAATTCTATTATGTGAAAGTATATAATCCGCTATTGTTGATAAATGTGATTTAGCTTCTTCATCTTGATAAACAATTGGCTCATCACTTAAATTAGCACTTGTCATTACAAATACATCATCATCATTTAATAATAAATAATGAATTGGTGCATATGCTATCATCACACCTAAATAAGCATTATGAGGTGCTACCTTTGAAGCTAAGTTATAAGCTTTTGCTTTATGCAATAAAACAATCGGGGCTTGCATAGAAGTCAATAATTCTTCTTCTTTATCGTTCACTTCACAGATTTTTTTACTATATCAAGATTAGTAGCCATCACTGCAAAAGGTTTATCCTCGCGAATTTTTCGCTGTCGCAAATTTACTACAGCTTCTTCATTAAAAGCATCACAGACTAAATGATATCCGCCTATCCCCTTTACAGCGACAATAGCACCTTTTTTGATTAATTCGTGCGCTTTTTTTATACTTTCATTAGCTATATATACTTTATCAGCTACTAATTTATACTGTGGTCCGCAAATATCACAAGCATTTGGTTGAGCATGAAATCGTCTATCTAATGGATTAGTATATTCATCTTCGCAATTTTTACACATAGGAAATACTTCATCGTAGTATTTTGGCGGTCATAAGGAATGTCTTGCACTATGGAAAACGTGGCCCACAATTTGTGCAATTCGTAAAAGCATATTGATATCTTCTATTGTTTTTATCTTTTATTTCTCGTTTACAATCTTCACAAATAGCTAAATCTGGAGAAATCAAAGTTTCTTTCGTCAAACCTTGTGGGCTTTTTTGAATTATAAACTCTTTATCATCACAAATTACATCAATCTCATGATAGCTGATATTTGTTATATATGATGCTTTAGGCGCTTTTGTCTTTATACATTGACAAAAATTTTCTATATCTATATCTTGTCCCTGAATTTCCAGCAAAACACCTTCTACATCATTTAATACATAACCGCTATAACAAGACTGTATAGCTAAGCCATATATGAACGGTCTAAAGCCTACACCTTGTACAATACCTTCTACACGTATCTGATATCTTTTTATTTCTGATACTCTGCTACCCATTTATCAACTAGCTCCTTAGCCTTTTGAGCTACTTCTGGTACTTTTTCAGCTATTTTTTCTGTCATATCCAATCCCATAGAAACAACCTCTGGTTTTATACCCATTACAACAACTTCTTCAATAGGATTATCTGTCAATTTCAAAACAGCTAACATATCATTAACGCCTAAATCATGTACAGATATTTTATCTTTAAAATATGCATTTAATTCATCACCTGTAAAACTATGAAAACTACCTACAGGCGCATCAATGTTCATTGCATCAATCAATAATAATTTTTTAGTACCTGCAATATATGGCATTAAATCCATACCTAAAGTACCACCATCAATAATTTGTACAAAATCAGGATAGTCAGTGATTTTCTGCAAATATTCTGCACATCTAACACCAAAACCTTCATCTTGCATGATGATATTGCCAATACCTACAACTGAAATATCTGCCATAATTATTCTCCTAATTTTAACTGTTCTTGTTTTTTCTTAAATTCACTGCGGATAAAATCACACCATTTATCTACACCTACATCTTTAGAAGCAGCAGTTTCCATGATTTCAAGCTGTGGATGAATACATTTTAAATCATGTTTAGCAGCTTCCATATCAAAATTAGTAAATGGTAAAATATCAACTTTGTTTAAAATAGCCACTTTAGACTCTTTGAAAATAATCGGATATTTTAATGGTTTATCATCGCCTTCAGTAATACTTAAAACAGTAACCTTCATATCTTCACCAACGACAAATTCTGCTGGACAAACGAGGTTACCCACATTTTCAATGATTACAACATCTAATTTATCAAGGTCTAAATCGCCAAGTACTTCTTCTACCATGGGCGCATCTAAATGACAACCACCATTTGTATTAATCTGGATTACTGGCACATTATGCTGTGCTATTCTATCAGCATCTTTATCGGTAAATAAATCACCTTCAATAACAGCTAAGCGTAAATCATCTTTTAAGTGAGCGATAGTTCGTTCTAATAAAGTTGTTTTACCTGAACCAGGAGAACCCAATAAATTAATAGCTAAAATACCATGTTTATCAAATAAAGATTTATTCTTGCCAGCAATTTCATCATTTCTGCCAAGAATATCTTGCATTACAGGAATATCCATTCAATCCGCCTCCAATGATTCTACTCGAAGCTCTCGTCCCGATATAGTTTCCATGCGCAAAGAACCACAATGAGGACAAGTAAGTTGTATCTTTCTATCTTAGTTTCCTTACCACATTCTAAACATCTTGCTACAAGTGGTATTCTCTTTAAAATCAATTTTGCTCCTTCAGCTTTCGTGTCTTTAGCTATAGAAGTAAAACAAAATTCTAAAGACTCATCTACAACACCTGTCATTTCGCCAACTAAAACAGAAATTTCTGTTACTTTTTTCGCTTCATTTTTATCTGCATAAGAAAGCACAATATCTAAAATGCCTTCTGCTAATGCCATTTCATGCATAATCTAAAATAATAAAACAGTCGGGTAAAAACCCGACTGTTTTTATCTCCTTATAACAGAGCAGTTAACCCACGCTGAGTAAACTCAGCAGTCAACTGTGTTAGCGGTGTTTTAGCAGGATTATAATTAATCGTTGTTTCACCGTTATGCGCATGAATATGAACGTTATATACTCCAGGTAATCCTAATAAACTTCTTTAAGTTCTTTAGCATTTTCCTTTGTATATCCTTCAACTTTAAATCTTAATTTATTACCTTTTCCACCAAAAAGGCAACCACAAGTAAGACACATGAAAATTACATCTCCTTAATCTTCTGCAATATGTCCTTTTTTATCTTTGAGGTCATCAATATCAGATGGAATATGTGCTAAAGTTTTTGTACCAGAGAACATACTAGCAGCTTCGCCTTCACGTTCCATTAAGTCTGCTCTGAATACCATATATACATGACCCATAGCAAAGAACATAATGAACCAAGCAAAATAATGATGAACCCAATGGAAAATCATTTCACCATACATACCGATTGACCAACCAAAAATAGAAGCTGGTACACCTGTTGAATTAGGCATATAGTACATAGCAAAACCTGTTACGATTTCTACCAAAACCATAACATATAATGCTAAATATGAGCCACGAGCCAAAGGATTACGTAAATATGGTTTATGAGAATATTTTAATAGGCTGTAGTGAAGTGCTACTTCTACAGTTTCTTCCATGTATTTAGTAGTCCAGAATTTAGGTAACAAACGGTCACCACGATTGATAATCCAGCCATAAATACGCAAAGTAAATGAAGCTGTAAAAATAAAGCCTAATAAGAAGTGAATATTACGGATTAAATCTACAGATAAACGCCAATCTGCAAAAGTTGGTTCATGACCTGGGCCACCAGAAATAGGGTCCATAATCAACAATCCTGTAATAAATAATCCAGCAATACACCAAACCATAATCCAATGAAATATTCTTAAAAATGGACTAAAAATATAATATTTCTTTAATTGTCCCTTTGGATGAACTGACTTAGCCATTTAAACCACCCCTAATATAAGGTCAGTATTAACTGTACTTATTGTTCTTCCCTTCGCATCATATAAGTGAGTAGCACAAGCTATACATGGGTCAAAAGAACGTATAGCTTTGACAATTTCTAATGGTTTTTCTGGAATTTTAACAGCAGTATCCATCATAGCACGTTCAAAAGCACCTTGACCTGCCACTTCATCACGAGGGCAAGCATTCCATGTAGTTGGTACTACTGCTTGATAGTTGCTACATTTTTATCTTTAATTGCAACCCAATGGCTAAGTGCACCACGAGGAGCTTCATAAAGACCTACACCTTTTACTTCTTCAGTTGGCCATGTAGATGGATCCCATTTAGTAGTATTAGCTGTATCTGTATCACCATTAGCAATATTTTTAATGAGTTTTCCGAAGAAATATTTATTCATGCAAGCATTAAGCTGTGCATCTAAACCACGAGTAATTGTACGTCCAAGTGTAGATGGTAACCATACTTCTGGTGCTACATTTAATAATTTAGAAATAGCATCTACTTGATCTACCATCATCTTTCTGCCCAATTTGGTTGGAGAAGATTTTGTTTAACTTTTGTATAAATAATAATATAACGAGCAAGAGGTCCAACTTCTGCCATTTTGCCACGCCATAATGGTGTTTTAATCCAGGAATATTTGCCTTTTTCATTAAGCTGTTCCCAATGGCTCTTATTACCGTTTTTATCACCAGTGTATTCAGCTTCAGATTTACCATCCCATGGATGAAGAGCATCCCCATCTTTATACCATGCATGAGTTGTAGTTTCTGTTAATACTTCTGGATCTTTTAAGTCATCAGCTGTAACTTCAGTAACTTTTGCGTTCATAACGCCAGCACCAAAGTTTTCAACTACAGCATTGCAGTGAATCATAATTTGATTGAACCAATCTCCACCATTAGCTGTACCTGCAAATGGTTCTTCTGGGAAGGAACCAAATCCTAATACACGTTCTTTAGCAAGACCAGCACCGCCAGTGATTAAACCTTTCTGAGCATAAATATGACCAATAGCTAATAAGTCAGGTAAATAGAAATTATTTACTAATCCATGCTTAAATTGATGGAAGTATCTACAGCAGCTAAACGCTGGCTATTAACAGGAGCATTCATTTCATCCATGGAAATAGCGCATGGCATACCACCAACAACATAATGAGGATGTGGATTTTTACCACCAAAAATAACATGAGGAATAACTACTTCACGTTGTTTATCGAGCATATTTAAATAATGAGCGATAGCCATTAAATGTACTTCTGGAGGAAGAATTTGATAATCTGGATGATCCCACCAGTTGCAGCAAAAATTCCAAGTTGTCCACCGCTAACTAAAGATTGAATTTTATCTTTAATTGCTTGGAAATATGCTGGTGTTGCTTTTGGGAAATCTTTTGGATATGCAGAAAAATCATATTCCATTGGACCATTAAATGGTAATTTATAATTTGCAAGCACTGCATTTTGTAAATTAGCAGTTGCTGTTGGGTCTGCTTTTAATGCTTCAATTGGGCTAACCCAATCTAATGCATGTAAATGATAAAAATGTACTAAATGGTCATGAACAGTAAGTGTTGCTGCCATTATATTACGAATATAGTTTGCATTTTTAGGAATTTTAATGCCGAGTGCATCTTCTACTGCACGAACACAGCCCAAAGAATGAGAACTAGTACATACGCCACAAATACGTTGAATATATGCCCATAAATCGCGAGGGTCACGATTTTTAGCAATTACTTCAAGACCTCTCCAAGCTGTTCCACTAGAAATAGCATCTGTTACTTTATTGCCTTCCACTTCAATTTCTACACGTAAATGTCCTTCAATACGTGTTATTGGGTCTACTACTATATGTGCCATTATTTATCAACCGTCCTTTCTTTCAGAGCTTTTTTTAGCTTCAGCTGCATCTCTTTTCTTTTTCTGAATAGCAGATGTAGCTGCATGTCCTGCGATACCGACAGCATAGCACCAAGTGCAATACCACCAACTGTATCAATATTACCAAGACCTAGGCTACTAATACCTGGAACATCTGGTATACGTTCATATAACGGATCTTCATCCCAGAAGTTTTTATTTGTACAACCAATACAACTTGCTCCAGATTGTACAGGATAAGATAAACCATTCCACCAACGAAGATTACCACAAGAGCTATAAGTTTCAGGTCCACGACAACCTAATTTATATAAGCACCAACCTGCTTTAGCACCTTTATCGTTGAAATCTTCAGCAAAAAGACCAGCATCAAAGAATGGACGACGATAGCAAGTATCATGCAAACGATTGCCAAAGAACTGTTTTGGACGTCCTTCATTATCTACAGGTGGTAATTTACCAAACATAGCATAATGAGCGATAACACCAGTCATTACTTCTGGAATTGGCGGACAACCTGGTACATTAATAATAGGTTTATCACCAATAATATTAGGTACACCAGTAGATTGTGTAGGATTTGGTCTAGCAGCTTGAATACCACCCCATGCAGAGCAAGAACCATAATTAATAATTGCAGCACAATGAGCTGCAGCTTCCTTTAACTGATTAACGAAAGCATGACCACCTACCATACAATAGCCAGAATCTGCAAGAACAGGTACTGCTCCTTCTACAGCCAAAATATATTGACCATCATATACTTTAATAATTTCTTGAAGATGTTCTTCAAACGGTTGCCCACTAGCAGCTGCTAAAGTATCGTCATACTCTAAAGCAATCATATTCAATACTACATCAGATGCCATTGGTGCTCCAGAACGAATGAAGGCTTCACTACAGCCTGTGCATTCATGACCATGAAGCCATACAACAACTGGCAATCTTTTTTCTGCTGCTTCTACAACTTCAGATAACATACTTGGAGCTATGCCAAGCATAGCAGCCATTGCTGTACAAGCTTTGATGAAGGAACGACGACTCATTCCTTTTTTTGGTACATGTCCCAAATAGAATTATACTTTTCCACAGTACCCCTCCTAAATAAATTAAATACTAGACCCATTCATTTTTCCTGACTAAGTATGAATGAAAAATATCATATTAGACCCAATATTTATATAAAATAATAAGAATATTATTTATTCCCTAATTAAAATTTTATAATATATGTAAATTGCAAAAAACACATAATTTGATAGCTATATTTTTATATAATTATTT
>ENA-OQDF01001151-OQDF01001151.1-human-gut-metagenome-genome-assembly--contig:-NODE-1151-length-10897-cov-1.275580_pt1 | contig 10897 bp, 13 predicted proteins | sample MGYA00242769_ERZ504597 | MGnify/ENA primary metagenome ERZ504597 (study PRJEB26092, sample SAMD00036305) | human gut metagenome | host: Homo sapiens | study: EMG produced TPA metagenomics assembly of...
GTTTTTCCGATTAATTCTATAACATTTTTATATATATTTGACATTATTTTTACTCCTTTGATTTTATTTTCATATAATTCCTATCTTTTTAATATGTTATTAGTATAACAGATTCCAATATAATGTCAAATATTTTCTTGTCCCATTAACATTTTAACCCCTAAAAAGAAAAAAGACCATGTGATTCTTTTAGATCACATAGTCATTTCCACCTTTGATTCTTGCTTTATTCACAATATCTTCTAAAGTAATTGCACTTAAATATTCTTCAATTACCTGTCCAAGTCCTTCCCAAATCTCAATCGTTGGGCATTCATGATAGCGGTCGCACTGGTTTACTTCATCATCCAAACATGCTACTGGCTGTAAACTTCCTTCCGTTATTTTTAAAATCTCATAAATTGTATAATCTTTTGGATCTCTGGAAAGCTGATAACCTCCTTTAGGTCCTCGTAAACTCTTTAAATATCCTCTGATACTTAACTGTCTTACGATCTGTTCTAAATATTTTACTGATATCTCCTGTCTTCTTGATATGTCTTTTAATGCAATCCAGTCACCCGTATGATGCATTGCAAGATCGTACATTAATCGAACGGCATATCTTCCCTTTGTTGAAATTTTCATAAATCATCTGCTCCATTTTCTTATTATTCTTTAATATCCAGCAGCTGTATCGCTGTTTTTAAACTGCGGACATCTTGTGCCTCATCAAATGTCAGTTTATTATTTGTTGTCAGGATTGCTGTATAATGACCATCCTGTTTATAAATTTGTAATAGTCATAAGTATATTGTACATATTTTTTCACTACCATAAGCATCTCGTGTGGAATCTTCCACATAGTAAAATTTACCATCTACATTCGAAACATATTGAAGGATCGGATCTCCTTCCACTGTATACTGACAGATTACAATTGCACAATCTTTTTGATCTTTTACATCTTTTAAAAATTGATCCCAGATTTTTTACTCGCTTTATCAAATGACTCATTCTCAATTACTACAATTTCTTGATCTGAGACCTCTTTTGATGTCATTTCTTTGGGGTATTTTGAAAGCAACTTCTTGATCTGATCATATTTTGAAAGTATTTTAATTTCAATCTTCTCTTTCTTTTTTGTTTCTTTCGTGGTTTTCTCTGTTTTCACAGCTGTCGTTGTTTCTTTTGTATGTTTGGCTGATTTTCCACAACTTGTGAACGAAACTGCTATCAGAAGTGTTACCGTACTTAGCACAGTCATCATAATTTTCTTTCTCATCCTGTCTCCTTTTTTCTGTAATCTCCCTATTTCATATCGCTTTAGTATATAATACTTGTTTTTGTATCTATTGTCAATCTTGTTATGATGCTTTACAATAGAATATACAGGAGGTACAACCTATGAGTAAAATAAACAAGATCACACCTTTAACGAATGTAAAATTTTTAAATCTTTATGAATTAGAAGCTGAAAATAAATTTGGGAATACACACCCTTATTATGTTGCAAGCCGAAAAGACAAAAATACAATGATGGCAGCTACAAAGAAAGTAATCCCTGATGGTGTTGTTATTTACAGTTTGTTCGGAGAAAAAGCTGATAAACTGATCATGGTAAAACAGTTTCGTTATCCTTTAAACGATTATACATATGAACTTCCAGCAGGACTGATTGATCCTGGAGAATCTGTGAAAGAAACCGCAGTCCGTGAGATGAAAGAAGAAACAGGACTTACTTTTACTCCTGCCGAATTTGATGATTTTTTAAGTCGTCCTCATTTTTCTTCTGCCGGAATGACGGATGAAACTAACTGTACCGTTTACGGAATTTCTACTGGGATGCCAAATCTTGATCATTTAGAGCCAAATGAGGATTTATCAGTTGAATTAGTAGACAAGACTGAGGCAAAACGTATTTTGAAAGAAGAAAACCTTTCTGTAAAGGCTTATTATCTCTTGTTACATTTCATACAGAGTGATCCTTCTGATCCTTTTGCATTTTTGAAATTGAACTAAAAATTAAATGATAATAATCTCTGTGACATATTCTTATTCTTCACAGAGATTATTATTTAAATAAAGTTTGATAAAAATCATTGACATTGAGATAAAGAAATGATAATATATCTTAGGTCGAACAATTGAATCTGCGATGTGTCGGAACTGGCAGACGAGACAGACTCAAAATCTGTTGTTCTTATGGACGTGTGGGTTCGAGTCCCACCATCGGCATTAAAAAAGAATTCTCTTTCTAGAGATTCTTTTTATTTATAGATTCTGTATTAATTCTTCAATCTCATCCAAACAGGCACCACAGACAGTTCCTACTCCTGTTACGTCTTTGATCGCTTCAACTGTTTTCGCGCCTTCTTCATACGCATCAATGATCTGCCCTGCTGTGATATCAAGGCATGGACAGATGATCTGATCTCGATCCATAAAATACCTCCTTTGATTTATAGAAGTATTATGTACATTTTCGTCAAGGTATATCCACATTCTTTTTCTTAATCTGCTTATTTACAACTTCTGCAAACAACTGATACACTACAGAACAAAATGGAATACTAAAGAGCATTCCTGCAATTCCTGCGATATTGCCTCCGATCGTTACCGCAGCCAACACCCACATTGCTGGAAGTCCAACAGAATTTCCTACGACATGCGGATAAATGACATTTCCTTCAAACTGCTGCACAACGACAAACATAATAATAAATATGATTGCCTGCTTCCAGTTTACCATCAAGATCAGCAATACGCCTACACAACACCCAATAAATCCGCCGATGATCGGAATCAATGACATTGTTGCAATAAAAACTGCTATCAAAACTGCATATGGAAGTCTTAATAAAGTCATAGATGCAAAAATGAGACTTCCAAGAATTACAGCCTCTAAACACTGTCCGGAAAGGAAACTTGAAAATGTATTATTGGATAATCTTCCAACTCTTACAATATATTTCGCAGTCTTCTCTGGTAGAAAAGCCACTAATACTTTTCTCACCTGCACAGATAATCTTTCTTTTTGTAATAACGCATTCAGTGCAAAAACAAAGCCTAATCCAAAACTTACGACAACCTGTACTGCATTCGAAATGACACTCACTGTAGAATTCAGCATATTAGTAGCACTATCCTGCAAAAATGATATCAATCCTCCACTAATTTTATCCCAGTCAAAAGTAATCTGATTTACATACTTATGTACCATTGGCTTATTGATCGAATAATGTTCTAAAAAATCTTGTATTTCTTTTACATACCCTGGAATATTATTTGATAATTTGAAGATTGTTTCAACAAGTTCTGGAATGATCAGTCTTGAAACTAATATGATCACACCAACAATGCTTAACAATGCTGCAATAAGACTTAACGCTCGCTTTCCTTTTCTCACCTTATGAAACACTCGATTTTCAAAAAAACGCATTGGAACATTAATTATAAAAGCAAGGCAACTTCCCAAAATAAACGGAAATGCAACAGAACTCGCATAGGAAATTCCAGAAAACACAATCTTTAGATTGCTTAATATCAAATATAATGTAATTCCAAACGCCACTAATAATAAATGGTGTTTTATCATTTTCTTTAAAAAATTTCACAAATTTTCTCCTTTTTATTTTACAGTTTATTTCTTTCGCAAATTTTTAAAAGGGACTGCTAAAACTAACAGTCCCTCACTTTATCTTTTGCATATCATATACCCGGAATGCCGGTCTCGCAATTTTGACGCCTAGCAGAGCTAGGTGGGTTTTCTCGATCAACGTTCTGCGTCCCCCAGTATCAGGGCTTGACATCCAGTCAATTATATGAAGTCCCATGACAAATAAATGTAGGTTCAAAATAGCAAGTTATCGCACACCCCAGGCTTCTTATCTCATTTACATTACATATTATACTGTAAGTATGTTAAGATTTCAAGTCACAGATACATGAAATTCTATCCAATTTTAATATTTTTTGAAAATGGCTGAAATGGTGATATCTTATCATAACCACTGATGTCCTCTTTCAAATCCTTTTCAGGTATGCAAATGTGTATTTTTCACCTTTTTTTTGCATACATCTTCAAAAGTTTTAATAAATAATTCTTCGATGCATCGCACATGATCGTTGCTCCAATTCCATGTTCGAAATATTCAAGCGGACTCTTCTGGTCAAACTTATCACCATTATAAATCTTTCCGGCACTGACTCGGTCTACGAACATCTCTGCCATATACTTCTTAGGAATCTTCATTCCCACAAGTCCCGGATGTTCTTTGTCAATACTGTAATCAATCCAGTATTCGAAATGATGACGATTACGACCTTTGTGATGAAGCCATGCGGTAGAAATTCCTTTGTCCATTCTTTCTGCATTATTCGGACTTGCCGTTCCCTGATAGTATTTTGCACCTACCAGAAATTCAGTTAGCGAATATTTTGACATATCATGCATAATCCCCTGATAATATAGTCCTAACTTGAAACAGCCTTTTGCCACCAGAATCTTATGTTCTTGTGATTGTTTTAAAATGTCCAATAAAATGCATAACTTACATCTGCTCCCTCTCGATATCTTCTCTAAGAATCTTTTCTCTATCGATTATCATAGCAAAAACTGTTCCAATTGAAAAGAGGTTATCGAAAAAAAGTGATGTCAGATGATATATTTCTATCTCTGACATCACCTTTACTTTTTCCAGTAAGATTACAGGTTTGTATATCCCATTAACCGTTTGTCAACTTCACGAGCTGCATCTCTTCCTTCACGGATCGCCCATACAACAAGTGACTGTCCTCTATGCATATCTCCTGCAGTAAAGATATTTTCTACATTTGTCGCAAAACTATCTGGTTTTGTTTCTACATTTGTTCTCTGGTTTACTTTGACACCAAAGCTTCTGTAACATATGCTTCACTTCCTAAGAATCCTGCTGCGATCAGTACTAAATCTGCTGGAATTTCTTTTTCAGATCCTTCCACTGGTACCATCATCATTCTTCCAGTTTTCTCGTCTTTTTTACTTTCAAGACTTACTAAAACAGCTTTTGTTACTTCGCCTTTTTATTCATCTTAAACTCTTTAACGGTTGTCTGATAAATACGAGGATCATGTCCAAACACAGCGATTGCTTCTTCCTGACCATAATCTGTCTTGCAGATTCTTGCCATTCTGGCCATGGGTTATTTTCTGCACGTTCGTCTGGAAGTTTTGGCATCATCTCTAACTGAGTCACACTCTTTGCTCCATGACGGATGGATGTACCAACACAGTCATTTCCTGTATCTCCACCACCGATAACGATGACGTTTTGCCTTTTGCAGAAATAAATTTCTTATCTTTTAATCCAGAATCTAACAGACTCTTTGTTGTAGATTTTAAGAAGTCAACTGCAAAATAGATTCCTTTTGCTTCGCGTCCAGGAACTTCAATATTTCTTGGATTAGAGATCCACATGCTAAGATCACTGCATCGTAGTCTTTCTTTAGCTGTTCTGGTTTGATATCTTTTCCGACGTTTGTATTTGTTACAAATGAATTCCTTCTTTCTTTCATGATCGCAATCTTACGTTCTACGATATGTTTTTCCAGTTTCATATTAGGAATTCCATACATTAGTAATCCACCAAGACGGTCGGAGCGTTCGTACACAGTCACTTCATGTCCACGTTTATTTAAAGAATTTGCTGCAGATAATCCAGAAGGTCCGGAACCAATGACTGCAACTTCTTTCCTGTACGAAATTTGGTGGTCTTGCTTTGGCAAGTCCGTGTTTGTATCCATATTCGATGATACTTAACTCATTTTGTTTGGAACATACAGGATCCCCATTTAATCCGCATGTACAAGCATTCTCGCAGAGTGCCGGACATACACGTCCGGTAAACTCTGGAAATGGGTTTGTTTTTTTAAGTCTTAAATATGCCTGTTCCCAGTTTTCTGTATAAATCAGGTCATTCCATTCTGGTACCAGATTGTTTAGTGGACAACCTGATGCCATTCCATTTAATAATACTTTTCCTGACTGACAGAATGGTACTCCGCAGTCCATACATCTTGCACCCTGTTTCTGCTGTTCTTCTCTTGAAAGAGGAATATGAAATTCATTAAAATGTTTGATTCGTTCTTTCGGAGATTCTGCACGGGCGTCTTCTCTTTCATAATCTAAAAATCCAGTTGGTTTTCCCATAATTTCCTCCTATTTTCCTGCATTTGCTTTCATATTAAATGCTTCCATCTGTGCCTGCTCACTGCTTAATCCACGTTCTTCCATCTGAACGATCAGATTTAACATTGCTTTGTAATCATTTGGCATGATCTTCTTAAATTTAGGCAGGTACTGTTCAAAGTCTTTCAGAATTTCTTTTCCTTTTTCGGAATTTGTATATGCAACATGTTCTTTTAACATATCTTTTAATTCGATAACATCGTATTTAGATGTTACAGTTTCTACAGAAACCATTTCTTTATTTAAGTTCTTATATAACTTGCTGTCTTCGTCTAATACATAAGCAACTCCACCACTCATACCAGCTGCGAAGTTCTTTCCTGTTGGTCCAAGAACAAGAACACGACCACCTGTCATGTATTCACATCCATGATCTCCAACTCCTTCAACAACTGCTGTAGCTCCTGAGTTTCTGACACAGAACGTTCTCCTGCAACACCATTGATAAATGCTTTACCGCTTGTTGCTCCGTATAATGCAACGTTACCTACGATGATATTATCTTCTGCTTTGAATTTGATTCCTGTTGGAGGCAAAGGATTAATTTACCGCCAGAAAGTCCTTTTCCGAAGTAGTCATTGCTATCTCCAACTAACTGTAATGTAAGACCTTTGGAATGAAGCTCCGAAGCTTTGTCCACCGGCTCCATTACATTTTACAATATATGTATCATCATCTAATGCCTGTTCACCCCACGTTTTGTGATCTCTTATCCAAAGATCGTTCCAAATGTACGGTCAATATTTGTAACGTCCAACTGAATGATCTTTCTTTTGTTTCTTCTCAAGTGCTGGCATTAATTCTTTCATCAGAACTTTCATATCTGCTGTCTTTTCCAGTTTGAAATCATATACATTCTTATGATTGTAATCCATCTTCTGAGCTGGATCATATTTATATCCAAGAATCTTAGACAAGTCAACATGTTTTTCGGCTGCTTTTGCGTTTGGTTTTAATAAGTCTGTACGTCCAACTAATTCATCAACAGTAGCAACTCCTAATTTTGCCATATATTCTCTTAATTCCTGAGCAATAAATCTCATGAAGTTGATAACATATTCAGGTTTTCCAGCGAATCTCTTACGTAATTCTGGATTCTGTGTTGCGACTCCGACTGGGCATGTATCTAAGTTACATACTCTCATCATGACACATCCAAGTGTTACAAGTGGTGCTGTTGCGAAACCAAATTCTTCGGCTCCAAGCATTGCTGCGATTGCTACGTCTCTACCACTCATTAACTTACCGTCTGTCTCAACGATAACTTTGTTACGAAGATCATTCATTAACAGATTCTGATGTGCTTCTGCAAGTCCAAGCTCCCATGGAAGTCCTGCATTGTAGATAGAGTTTCTAGGAGCAGCTCCTGTACCACCATCGTAACCAGAGATCAAGATAACCTGTGCTCCAGCTTTGCTACACCAGATGCAACAGTTCCGACTCCTGCTTCGGATACCAGTTTACAGAGATTCTTGCATCTCTGTTGGCATTCTTACAGTCATAAATCAACTGTGCCAAGTCCTCGATAGAGTAAATATCATGATGAGGTGGTGGTGAGATTAAGCTTACACCGGCTGTTGAATGACGAGTTTTTGCTATCCATGGGTAAACTTTCTTGCCTGGAAGATGTCCACCTTCTCCCGGTTTTGCTCCCTGTGCCATCTTGATCTGAATCTCTTTGGCACTTACTAAATATTCACTTGTTACTCCAAAACGTCCAGATGCAACCTGTTTGATCGCTGAGCAACGATTTAATCCGTCTCTTCCAACTTTTAATCTCTCAGGTCTTTCTCCACCTTCACCACTGTTTGATTTACCACCTAATTTGTTCATAGCAATCGCCAGTGTTTCATGTGCTTCTCCGGAAATAGATCCGTAAGACATTGCTCCTGTCTTGAAACGTTTGACAATAGAATCAACGCTTTCTACTTTCTCGATTGGAATACCTTTTTCTGGGTAATTGAATTCCATTAAACCTCTTAAGTTTCCTGGCTCTAATTCCTTATCGATCATATCTGTATACTGTTTAAACAGCTCATAACTTCCTGTTCTTGTTGCAACCTGAAGTGTATGAATCGTCTGTGGATTGTAAAGATGCTGTTCTTTTCCACTTCTGCATTTATGACTTCCTGAACTCTCTAATGTCAGATCATTCTCAAGTCCGAGTGGATCAAAGGCTGTATCATGTCTTGCATCTACATCCGCTTCAATATCTTTTAATGAAATACCTTCCACTCTGCTGACTGTATTTGTAAAATATTTTCAATAACATCAGAATTAATACCAATCGCTTCAAAGATCTGAGATCCCTGATAAGACTGTAATGTTGAAATACCCATCTTAGATGCGATCTTAACGATTCCATGAAGGATCGCATTTGTGTAATCTTCAACAGCTGCATAGTAATCTTTATGAAGCATATTTTCATCGATCAGTTTCTTAATTCCCTGTAATGCAAGGTATGGGTTTACTGCACATGCACATATCCTAACAGTGTTGCAAAATGATGAACTTCTCTTGGTTCTCCACTCTCTAAGATCAGTGCAACAGATGTACGTCTCTTTGTCTTGATCAGATACTGATGCATTGCGGATACTGCTAATAATGAAGGAATTGCCACATGGTTTTCATCGACTCCTCTGTCAGAAAGAATGATGATGTTGGCTCCATCTCTGTAAGCTCTGTCTGTCTCTATGAATAAACGGTCTAATGCTTTCTCAAGAGATGTGTTCTTGTAATATATAATAGGAAGTTCTACAACTTTAAATCCTTCTTTGTTCATGGATTTGATCTTTAACAGGTCTGTATCTGTAAGGATTGGGTTGTGTACTTTTAATACGCGGCAGTTTTCTGGTTTCTCATCTAAGATATTACCTTCTTTTCCGACATAAACCGTTGTTGATGTTACAAGTTCCTCACGGATCGCATCGATTGGAGGGTTTGTTACCTGCGCAAATAACTGTTTAAAATAGTTAAATAATGGCTGATGGCGGTTAGATAACACTGCAAGTGGTGTATCATTTCCCATCGCTGCAATCGCTTCTGTCCCATTTAATGCCATTGGAAGAATTGCTGTACGGATATCTTCATATGTATATCCGAACGCTTTCATCAGTTTTTCACGTTCTTCTGCTCCGTATGTTGGAACTGGTTCATTTGGAATCTTTAAGTCTTTTAATTCCAACAGATTACTATCTAACCATTCACCATATGGTTCTTTCTCTGCGTATTTTTCTTTGACTACATCATCTGCGATCACTTCTCCTTTGATCGTATCAACCAATAACATCTTTCCTGGATGAAGTCTTTCTTTAACTACGATCTTTGTTGGATCGATGTCAAGAACTCCAATCTCTGATGATAAGATCAGCTGATCATCATCTGTGATATAGTATCTTGATGGACGAAGTCCGTTACGGTCAAGTACCGCTCCTACCTGATCACCGTCTGTAAAGATGATAGATGCAGGTCCATCCCATGGTTCCATCATTGTTGCATAGTACTGATAGAAATCACGTTTCTCCTGTGAAATGACTTATTGTTCTCCCATGTTCTGGGATTTGTGATCATGATCGCATGTGGAAGATCCATACCACTCATAACTAAGAACTCTAATGTATTATCAAGTCTTGCAGAGTCAGATCCGTTTGGGTTTACCACTGGGATCAGTTTGTGCATTTCATCTTTGAGGTACTCTGATTCCATATTCTCTTCTCTGGCAAGCATCTTATCGGCATTTCCACGGATTGTGTTGATCTCTCCGTTATGTACGATAAAACGATATGGATGAGCTTTCTCCCAGCTTGGTGTCGTATTAGTACTGAATCGTGAATGCACAAGTGCGATCGCTGATTCATAATCTGAATCCTGAAGATCGTTAAAGAATGTACGAAGCTGTCCAACTAAGAACATACCTTTATATACGATCGTTCTACTGGATAATGAAACAACGTATGATTCTTCATTACTCTGTTCAAATACTTTTCTTGCGATATATAATTTACGATCAAAATCAAGTCCTTTTTCAACGTCTGCTGGTTTTGCAACGAATCCCTGTAAGATCTTTGGCATGCATTCTACTGCTTTCTTACCAAGAACTGCTGGTACTGTTGGAACCTCTCTCCATCCAAGGAATGTCATTCCTTCTTTCTCAACGATGATCTCGAACATCTTCTTTGCTTGACGAAGTCTTAATTCGTCATTTGGAAAGAAGAACATTCCAATTCCGTATTCTCTTTCTTTCCCGATATTGATTCCAGCTTCTTTGCAGGCTTTGTTAAAGAACTTATGTGAAATCTGAAGCATGATTCCTACACCGTCTCCTGTCTCTCCTGCTGCATCTTTTCCTGCACGATGCTCTAATGTCTCAACAATCTTCAGTGCATTATCTACTGTCTGATGATTCTTGACTCCCTTAATATTTACACAGGCACCGATACCGCAGTTATCGTGCTCAAAACTTGGATCATATAATCCAGGAATTTGATTTGTCTGTTTCATGTCTATTCATCCTTTCTCGATGTACTGTCTCGTGTTTTTTCTTATCATACCGAAATTTTCCCTAGTTGTAAAGTATGAATTTTCTTAAGTTGTCTGATAATTAGATTTCTTAACGATTTATACATTTATTTTCTGATAATATATCGAATTATCTCTTATTTTCTCGTTTACTGAATCATGTTTCTCAAAA
>ENA-OQDF01001152-OQDF01001152.1-human-gut-metagenome-genome-assembly--contig:-NODE-1152-length-10891-cov-1.914716_pt1 | contig 10891 bp, 15 predicted proteins | sample MGYA00242769_ERZ504597 | MGnify/ENA primary metagenome ERZ504597 (study PRJEB26092, sample SAMD00036305) | human gut metagenome | host: Homo sapiens | study: EMG produced TPA metagenomics assembly of...
GTCCAGTCTCTTTTCAAGATCTTTTGGCAATGCGATTGTTGCAAGTCCGGTGCAGGCAAGAGCAATTACTTCTGCACCCTGTTCTTTTAATTTCATACCCAGTTTCAGTACACTTGCTTTTCCTTCCGGAGTCATCAGATCCAGTGTGCTGTGTACACCTTCTGGTCTGCCGAGAATCATCTGATCAGGATCATTCTCATGTATGCCTGAGGTGCATAGTCTGTAATTCCAAGTACACCTATCCTGCTTCCGTATTTGAGAGCCAGTGCTACAGTTGTCTCACCGCCGCCGGTAACAGGAATGTCCGGGAGAACTTACGGATTTCTGCAACACCCGGATCATCTGCACAGCTTACGATGATCATATCTACATCCGTAAAGGAACGTGCTGTTTCAACAATTTTGGGAAGGGCAATTTCACCGAGCTCAGGGCTGTGTATTCCTTCATACTGATCCGGAATGCATTTGGTTACTACCTCCAGTTCAGGAAAATATTCCATGATCTGTTTTCCATGTGACTGAAGCACTTCTTCATCTTCGGTTGTGAGTACACGGATCAGACCAACTTTAAACTTTTTATTCATATCAGTTCCTCCTGTCATATTTTTATCTGTCTGAAGTAAATCAGATAAGAAAAACTCCGTTTTCGATTACTTTTGTATCATCCAGATATAAAGTCGGACGCAGGATGATTCCATCCATATGGCATTCTGCTTTGTTTGTTCCACCAAAAGAAGTGTTGGTACCAAAGGCGATAATGAACAGTTCCATATACTTTTTCATCTTCAAGGATGATACCGTTCAGAATTGCAGCTTCATTTGTTCCGATTCCAAGTTCACAGACTGTTCCGTTGATTTCATTTTTTAAGAGAATATCAAGATTTTCGCTCTTCTCTCCTGTTACGGAACGTAGTTTTCCGCCGGAAATCGTCATGTGAAGCGGACTTTCAAGCTTACCAATGCCTACCATGGAACCGTCAATGATCATTTCTCCATCAGAACCGTCTTCGAGCGGTGCAATATAGGCTTCACCTGAAGGAAGGTTTCCGCACTTTCCGGCTTCTCTGTATACACCAGGGCTTGGAACACCATTTCTTCCACTAATATTGATGTTTAACACATAACCGTCTTTTTCAATGCGGGCACGGGATGCTCTGGTCAGCATTTCTGTTACTTTTGCAGTTAATTTTTCAACTTCATTGTAATCAGCAGTCATTGCACCGCGTGAAAACATTTCTTTTGTGATACCAGGCATAGTAGCCACACGAGTACCTGCTTTGGCTGCTTCAATACGGGCATTCGTATGGGTCAGAGACTGTGCAGTCGGAACGATCACGACATCAGCTGCTTTCATAGCTGCTGCAATCGCTTTTGGCGGTTCCTGCCCGCTTACTTCGCGTTCTTTCATTACCATAAGCAGTTTTTCGCAGCCAAGATTTCCAGCTGCTTCATAAATAGCTTCACCAATCTCCTTACGGCTGTCATCTGTGATGATCAGCACTTCTTCTCCTGTTTTCACTGCAAGACAGGAAGTCAAAACATCTTCTGCAATTTTCACTAAATTCTCCATTGTTGATTTCCTCTTTTCATAAAAATAATTTCGGACATTTCGCCGGACTTATGAAGTACCCTGCGAAATGCCCGGTAAAATATTGCCTTTATATAAAAGCTGCTAATTCAGATATCTGTAAGTTCAGAAACAACTCTGGCAAGAAGGGTTCGTGGAAGAACAACCTTTTTACCTGTCTTTTCTGCAAACATCTTCTTCATTTCCTGTGTATATCCAATGCAGTCAAGAACGATCAGATCTGCTTCAGAATTCTTAATTTCTTCTGCTGCTTTTTCAAGAGCATCCCATTCACCATATGGTGAAGCGGAAACTGCTTTGACATGATCCACATATTTTTCCATTTGTTTTCACACTGTTCAGTCTGAAGTGGTGATGGTGTCATACAGATAATATCGGATTTTTTGGTCATTAGCGGAACAAGACGGTTCAGTAGTTCACATGGATATATCATAGGGATTTTTCTGGTAGAAAGTGTTTCAGGGAAACTGCCTGTACAGAACATCATAATAAGACTGCATCCCTCATCTTCCATACGGTTAATTGCGTCTTGAAGTCTTGGCAGAATATGACGCTCTGCAAATGTTACAGAACTTCCGTCTGTTAATCTGGATACCAGAACATAATCATCCTTGCCTGGAGCAAATTCTGCAATCTGTTCTTTTGTGAGACCGTCGAGACCGCCGGCCTGAACAAGTTCCAGTGAATCATCAAAGATATGTAAGATATCTGCGGTCACATCTGTACGTGGTGCCTGTCCAATTGTAATTGCTCCTATTTTCATGTGAAATCCCCCTTATTATTCATTTCCGAGAGTCTGAAGATGTTTCATGCTTCCATACAATTTCTGAAGACGTGCATATTCATCTGCATCATAGAAGCTGCACTGCTTTCTTCCATATGCTTTGGCAACTTCCAACATAAATCTTGCAGCCTCTTCAACATCAGCAGCATGTGTTGCTCCTGTAGCACATCCAGGAACCATAGTTTCTGCTGTGATCGCAACACCTACAACTGGTGCATCTGTTGCTGTACATGGCTGCAGGATACTATTCAGATGATGAACATCATTCCATATGGTGTGATATCCTGTGTTGCAAGAGGGAATACATATGGAAGGCGTCCTGTAGTAATCTGCATCAGATCAAGAAGATCTTCAGAAGTTCTTAATACATATCCTTCTTTTACTGTAGGAGAAATCGCAAATCCTCTTGTATTGATTACACGGTTTCCTTTTGTTGTGTCTACAACAAGCAGTGCATCCAGGTCAGGAGAAACTTCTTCTTTATTTACCTGTGCCATTTCAACTGGAGATCCCATGAATGGAACCGGATCATGAGGGCTGTCGGAGCATGTGGGCAGATATGTGTTGAGATAAATACATCACCGTCAAGATAATCTCCCTTGTTCTGCATATCAACAGCTTTGCTGCAAGAGCTACTGCACAGAGAGCACCGTCACCATCTGATACGAATCCGATACGTTCCGGACGTGCACCGATTCCACCAAGTCTTCCAAGAAGACCGATTGTTGGAGCATCTCCACCGTTTGTTTTACCATTTTTGCCAGGAATACGAACTTTAAGCATATCTGTGCTTCCCTTAGGTCCAACCAGTTCATAAACCTCAACGTTGGCATCCGCTTTAATTCCGAGAAGATATTCTTTTACTGCTTCTCCTGTTACGAATGAACTGTCAAGTACTTCGTAAGCATCAATGATCTGTTTCATTAACATGTTATTATTTCCTCCTGATTACTTATCCAAATAACTGATTAAGTCTTTTTTGATTACATCTTCTGTTGCTTTCAGCAATTCCGGCGCATACATGGTCGGCGAAGTTTCAGATTCTTCTTGTCTGTGGTGATCACGTAGACATCAAGGCTCTCTTCCATCATGGCTGTTGTTACAGGTTTCACCTGTTTTGCGTTGATCGTCATGATAAGGTCAGGGAAAGTAGCAAGTCGTTCACCATCTTTTTCTACAGTTGCGTATTCATTCCAGAAAGTCATATCACAGCCGTCTACGGTTGCATAACCTACATCAAAACCTCCAGTTGTCTCAATTGAGAAATTCTGTACCGGACCTCTGGCAAGTATGCGTCCATTCAGGAAAGTACAGAGACTGTTTACACCCTCTTCTACGGAAGTTTCAAGTCCTTTTAAGAATGCTTTTCCTGTTTCAAGTGCAAAGCTGACACCACCAATGGCACAATTTTGTCTGGCATAGGATACTTTGACCGGATTTCTGGCTACTGCAACCAGACCGCCGGCTTCGATAGATGCAAGACGCACCATTTTAGAAGTATGATCGATATTTCCTTCAAAGAAGCATTCAATATGATTTCCTGTATCCGGATTGCCGCCGACACATGCCTGAACGGTGGTATAATCTGGGATTTTGTGAAGATTCATACTTCCCATTACTCCTGTCGGATGCGCACGTCCGTTACATGGTGCATCCACAACCGGAAGTCCTGTAACGGCAGCCTGAAGCCAGCCATTTACAGTAGCTTCTCCACCCTGCTCATTTGTGATGATGCCGCCAATATGAAAATCACAGTTTTTCTGAAGAATCTCAACTGTTTTAGCGATATCCTTTGGAGTCATATACTGATTCGCTGCATTCGGTGCGCCGACCAGAGAGGCGGTTAACAGTACATCATCTTCATCCAGATCATCGATTGTGATCAGACGAAGGTCTGTATAATCCACTGCAATCTCTGCATATTTTCTGCCCTTTTTCGGATCACCGCCACCACCACCGCCGAGGATCGTACCCCCGGCGAGTGCAGCATCAAGGACATCTTTGTAAGACGAATTCCTTTTGTTTTCATTTTAATACTCATCTCCTGCAATAAAAAATTAAATACCTGTCTTAAATATTATTTCTTTTACCAAGTGATAGTGTAGCTGTAAAGAAACTGTACAGAGCAGCTCCGGCAAGTGAACCAGCACCCAGAATATTGAGTGTCTGCTCATTTTCTTTGTTCTTCTTAACAAGAATATAACGAATAAGTAAAGCAATCAGGATTGTCAGACCGTTGATAGTGGATCCAACAAGAAGACCAGTTGCAAAAAGGATACCAACCTGTCTGGAACCACCAAGGAACTGTATAATTGCACCCGGAATAGCCCAGATAAGCAGCCATTTGGCAACATCTCCGCCGGCACCTGCTTCAATCGTAGCTGCAAAAGTAGCATCAACCGGAGCAAACAGCCCCTGATTGAAGTACTGTTTTGCCATAATAGCTACAAGTATAAATGCCACTATAAAGCCAATAATCTCGCTGATATACTGCTGTTTTCTTCCTTCAAGCTCAAGTTCCTGATCTTGTCCGCATCCACGAAGGATGTAACCACATTTGAGGTCATATGCCATATCAGAGAAAGCAGGACCTGTTGCGGAAGTATAAGCAACAAGAATTCCAAGTGGAAGTGACGGGAATCCGATCAACATACCTACGATAAGGAAAATAAGTGCTGTTGCAAATCCCGGGAACCATCCTGAATACATTGCAGAAATACCTACAATAAGCTCGGAAGCAATTGCTGCAAAAGCTGAGAAGATCACCCAGATGATCAGCTGAACAGCTCCCATTTCTGACCAGATACCTGTGATCACTGCCAGAAGAACTGCTACTACCAGGTATGCAACATATCCACCGCCTAAGGCTTTTTCATGTTTGCCATACTGGATGTAAATTTACCAGCTGCACTGTCTCCGTCACTCTTCTTGAACAGCATACGGCCACACTGGATAAGAGATACAAGGCCGGCACCAATCATAATACCGTGAGGCATGTATTTGAACATGTTTGAAGCCATCAAGTCTGCACCTTCACCAAAGATATTGGTAATGACCGGGAAGCTGTGTCCGAAGATATCAATGATAAATCCATTTGTCTTAATGATACCGATTACAATTGATCCTACACCAAGAGCTGTCATAGCTGCGAAATCACCGAACCATGATACGCCGAGAAGGTCTGTAGGAATGCCGATCATCTTACCACCGATACCAATAACTATACCTACAATAAGAAGAAGGGCTTTCTTTCCTTTTTCTACAACTGCGAGGATAGATTCTGCAGATGCAACTCCAGGAGGCCACGCTCCTTCTGCCGGAAACATTTCGCTGTCAAATGTTTTATAAAGAATTGTTGCATCAATGATGGTTGCAAGAAATGCACCAACAAGCATAGGATATATAAGATCCATTCTGCCCATGATAACAGGAACACCGATTGGAAGCAGGAAGCAGTTTGCTGCTGAAAATGTTGCACCTGAGATAGATGTCTGAATCATGTTCTGACAGTGGATACTCTGGTATTTCTTTAAAATGCGATAGGTAAACGTGAAATGATAATTGCAAATAACGCTCCTACGATAGATGTGTTTGGTGCAACACCGGTACGTACGATCAGTTCAAGTCCGATAATTGCACCAAGTATGCTCATCACGATGTTCAAAATAAGAATATGTGGTGCATACGCTTTTGGATGATCAGATGCTTTAATATGCATCTGTGTGTAATCCTTGTTTGTGTTACTAGCCATATTATCTCCTCCATTCGTAAAAAGTTCATGTGCTCATATTCCGGATAACAGCGGGCCAGAATACAAAATCAGCCGATGTAGGAATGCCCACATCGGCTTCACATTCATGATTTAAGATAATATCACTTTACATTGATAAAATCATCGGCTTGAAATCACTTTTTTCAGTAAAATATTGTGCACGATGCACATTTGTTTTTTAATGTGCATACATTTTCACTTTTTATAGCAAATTCCAGCTGTTCCATTATTTCTGTATCATCCAGGCTGCAATGCAACACTTCTTCGATCTTGTTGATACGATGTACCATAGTATTTCTATGCAAAAAAAGGGATTCCGCAGCAAGTTTGCGGGAATTATGATTCTGAATGAGTGCTTCAAGTGTCTCGAGCAGCTGCGTATCATGTGCACGGTCATATTCCACTAATGGGCCAAGCTTACACCTGATAAATTGGTGTACTTCCGTGTCTTCAGATATATGCAGCATAATACGATCATATTGAAGTTCATCCAAGAAAATATACTGCCACTGCTGCTTTCGGATCATGCGAATATGAAAACCTTCTTTAAGTTTTTGATAAGTATCCGCCAGTTTAAGATAATCTGACAGAGGGTTGCTGATAATTGCAGAACATGCGCAATTATTAATTTCGACAGTTTTTTGAATCATGTCATTTACAATTATATCAAGGAGTGCATCATTTATGGATATTCCCATGAGCGCAAAGCACATTTCTTTGCTACATATTACAGCATTTCGTATATGATTTTTTTCAAGAATTCTGGAAATTGCTTTTGTCTGTTGTTCTTTTTTCATTTCAAGAAGAAAAGAATTTTGCTCAGTTTCCAGAGACAGTGCAATCACACGCACTGGTTCTGATGGCCATTGTAAGGAGGCTGTACGATATTCTGCCTCCTCTGGTTGTGTAATTTTACGGTTGATAAGATCAAAGAATAGCCTGTTATCAAGCTCTGATTTGTTTCCTTTTCCAATCTGATAACGAGTATCCAGTTCAATATTGCTTCTGGATTCTACGATTGCTGTCATGACAGGAAAAACAAGTTCCACAAAGCCAGCATTATTATCGAGAAAAAATAACGGAAGCTTCAGTTCATCCGCCAGTTGAAGTGCTTCTTTGGGAAAATCCTCAAAAAACGGGTTTTGATGGCAAGCGCAGATGCGTTCACCTCATTCATATCGCGGATCAGGTTCAGCAGAGCTTCTTTGTCATTTCGAATCACATATCCGGTAGTGATCAGGAGCAGGTGTTCCCTGAGCCATGGTTTGATATTAGGCTGTTCCATCATATCAAATACCTCTATCCTGCGCATGAGTCCTTCCTGACCTGCTACCAGGGAAGCAGCACCATTATTCCATATTTTTACAATATCTTTAACACGTAATTTCATTTATATATTCTCACTATCCTCCTGAAGAAACGTCATTTTAAAGTGAAATCAGCCCAAAAAGTAATGGAATGATAAGCATACAAAATAAGTTGTTGTTACTACTGCCGTGGAAGCATATTCCTCATCCAGATGATACTGTTCCGCAATCATACTGGAAGTTGTCATGGATGGAGCTTGCACTGATCAACATAAGAACCATACTTTCAACATTTGTGAGAAAATGATGGGAAATAAAATAAACAATCAGTGGAATCACGAGTAACTTTGTAAACACAAGTACAAGGATAGATCTGTATTTAAAAATATTTGTGAGCTTCATAAATCCAAGACTGCATCCCAGATAAATCAGTCCCCAGCTGTAACAGGTGTTTCCAACAGAATCTATGGTGTTCATGATCATATCAGGAACTGGAATGTGAAAACTGGTCAGACATAATCCAAGTATGATAGAAATGAAAATCGGATTCATGATGATTTTTTCCACGGATTTTCTTTCTGTCCTACTCCATTCGTAAATAATGTGAATCCAAGAGTCCAGACCAAAGTAGTATCAATGACCGAACAAATCGGGATATAAACATTACCGCCCTGATCGCCGAACAGAGTCATGATCAGAGGAATCACAAGAAATCCATAATTACCGCCAACAGAACAACCACGGTGTACATTAGATGTTGTTCCGCTTAAGTGGCAGATTCGGCTTCCAAGGATACCTCCTGCTGCCATGATGAAGTACATGAGAATCTGTGCAATGACCATTCTGCCATAACGGGCCATTGTATAAAAGGTAGTCTGATTTTCCCAGATCAGCGAAATTGTCAATGCCGGCAACACAATCTTCAAAAGGAAACCGGAAATAGATGGCATGGCCTCTTTTTTGATCACACCAATGCGTGATGCGGTAAAGCCGATAAGTACAAGTAAAAGAAATCCTGCCATTTTGGGAAGGATTGCTATCATATAATTCATAATAATCTCCTCGAGTCATCCCTTCAGCCCTGTGTCAGGATGTTTCTGTGAACTTTGCGTCTGACAAAATAGAAACAGATTACCTGCATAAGGATTGTCAGAATCCAGGACACAGGATATGAAATGAAAAGGAAAGAAAGGGATCTATTATGAGGAAACAATCCAAAGATCCATACGATTCGTGTTCCAACGGTACCTATGATAGACAAAATCATTGGTACACCAGAATGTCCCATTCCACGAAGTGCACCGGGAATCAGATCCATGATTCCGCAACAGAAATACGGTACGGTTGTATAGGCAAGAATTTCAATCCCACACTGGATAACGTCCGGATCACTGGTATACAGACGCAACAATTCATTACCAAAAAATAAGCTCCACATCCCAATGTAAAGGAAAATGTAAAGGATAGGATAATACAGTCAAGAAGCACTTTGTCCATACGTTTTGTTTTCCGTACTCCATAATTCTGACTGGTAAAGCTCATACAGGATTGTGTAACAGAGTTTACAGATACATACAGAAATCCAAAAATATTATTTGCTGCAGTATATCCTGCCATTGCAATCGAACCAAAAGAGTTCACAGAAGATTGCAACAAAGCATTTGACAGGTTGATGACGGTACTCTGAATACCAGCCGGAATGCCCACTTGAAAATTTGTTTCAGATAAAAGCTTTTTATCGTGAGTTTTGAGAATCTGAGCTGATAGCTTCCTTCTGAACGGTAAAGACATCGTAATACCAGAATACAGGAGATGCACTGAGAAACAATTGTTCCGATAGCAACTCCGGCTACACCCATGTTAAAAACAACGACAAGGAGCATATTCAGACCTGCATTCGCAAGACCAGCTATGATCAAAAGATCAACGGACGTTTCGTATCTCCTACTGCTCTCAAAATAGCTGCACCATAGTTATAAAGCATAAAAATGGCATTCCCAGAAAATAAATTCGCATATAGAGTGTGGACTGGTCAATAACATTATCCGGAGTACCCATGATTTCCAATGCAAGCCGTGAAAAAGAAGTCCTACAACTGCCATGATCATACCGCTTACGAATGCCAGGGCAATGGCTGTATGTACCGTTTCCGACATTTCTTTGTTTTTTCCCGAAGCATAAAAACGTGCAGCAAGCACATTGGCACCAAGGGATATTCCAATAAATAAGTTCGTAAAAACAGCAATCAGCGCAGTCGTTGAACCAACTGCCGCAAGTGCTTCGCTTCCTGTAAACTGACCGACGACGATGATATCCACTGCATTGAACATTAACTGCAGGATTCCAGAAAGCATCAATGGCAAGGAAAATGAAACCAGTTTGTCCATGATCGTGCCGTTGCACATATCAATTTCATATTTGTTATTTTTCAAAACTACTCCCCCTAAATTTCTAATACTATCAATTTCCATATGCCATTATACAGGTATGAATTTTCTTTTTCAAGCCATAAGCAGAACAGACCGACAAAAAAACCCTCACGATACAGTTTCCTGTAAAGTGAGGGTAGGTATTACTCTGTTGGGACACAAATATTAGGCTATTTTAGTTTGCCTTATAACAACATCAACTTATGCATTCTTCTCAGCGATTGCTGCCTGTGCTGCTGCAAGACGAGCGATCGGTACACGGAATGGTGAGCAGGATACATAGTTAAGACCGATCTTATGGCAGAACTCTACAGAGGACGGATCTCCACCGTGTTCTCCACAGATACCTACATGAAGGTTCGGGTTAACCGGTCTTCCAAGTTCGATTGCCATCTTCATCAGTTTGCCAACGCCAACCTGATCAAGTTTAGCAAATGGATCATTCTCGAAGATCTTAGCATCATAGTATGCGTTCAGGAATTTACCTGCATCATCACGAGAGAAGCCATATGTCATCTGTGTAAGGTCGTTTGTACCGAAGCAGAAGAAGTCAGCTTCTTTAGCGATTTCATCAGCAGTAAGAGCTGCTCTCGGGATCTCGATCATAGTACCAACTTCATACTGAAGGTCGGAACCAGCTGCTTTGATCTCAGCGTCTGCAGTTTCTACTACGAATTTCTTAACATATTTAAGCTCTTTGATATCGCCAACAAGCGGAATCATGATTTCCGGTTTGATTGCCCAATCCGGATGAGCATTTTTAACTTTGATTGCTGCACGGATAACAGCTGTTGTCTGCATCTTAGCAATTTCTGGATAAGTAACTGCAAGACGGCATCCACGATGGCCCATCATCGGGTTGAATTCATGGAGAGAATCAATGATTGTCTTGATTTCTTCAACAGTTTTGCCCTGAGCATCTGCAAGTTTCTTGATGTCAGCTTCATCTGTAGGAACGAACTCATGAAGCGGCGGATCCAGGAAACGGATAGTAACAGGGTTACCTTCCAGA
>ENA-OQDF01001153-OQDF01001153.1-human-gut-metagenome-genome-assembly--contig:-NODE-1153-length-10890-cov-2.657530_pt1 | contig 10890 bp, 12 predicted proteins | sample MGYA00242769_ERZ504597 | MGnify/ENA primary metagenome ERZ504597 (study PRJEB26092, sample SAMD00036305) | human gut metagenome | host: Homo sapiens | study: EMG produced TPA metagenomics assembly of...
CTGAAACCACGTGTGCTTGCTCATAGGTGGGTGAAAGACCTTAGGGCCGCCCTGATATGAGCATAAAGTGGGATGATAATCCCACGATATGCGAATATTGGGTAGGATTGTGGGAGTGCGTAGCACGGAGCAATCCGTAGGCATCATTGTTGGGGGCTTTTGACCCCGACATCATTTTAACATTAAATCACAATCCCCTTACAATGGTCAATCTCATGCTTACTCATTTGAGCATTGATTGATTTCAATATTTCTTGTATTTCATTATAATACAAAGTTCGTCGTCACTTAATGACTCGTTTCGTTCGTATTGATAGTCACTTGGAGAAATAGCTTTATTCAAAAATGTGTCAGCATATATTCTTAAATATAAGGCATAATCTTTTCGCATTGCAATGTGTGCATCAAGCATTTTCACAATATATCCATCATTGGGAACTCCATTCGTCTTATGCGGAATCAGATTCACGAGAATTTTATAAGCTCCAACAAACACAAGTTCAATCATCATCATCAACAGATAAAAATTGTTTGGTAACATCAGTAATGTACTCAGAGCAGCAATTATGGCATTAGCAATAACGCCGCCTAAGTTATACGCTTTATATTTAATTGTGCTGGTTTGAGAAGGATACATAACACACTGTCCGCCATGTGTTTTTAACCATGTAAATTTAATTTTGGTTTTTCAGTTTTCACCAAATTAAATGGACCAAACCGAAAAAATAACAGTTTATACTTACTGACTAATCCTCCAAAGAAATGACCACACTCATGAAAGACTAAATGTATAGCTGAAGCTACTACATAAAAGCCCACTGCAATCGCCAATGATATAACCGATAATTGATTTTCAAAATACAAAAACAACAGCGTTACCCCGACACACATCGCAGCAAATATAGCTTTTAGCAATTTCATATGGTACAATTCCTCCCCATTTCCAATAACCACAAAAGCACTTCATACAGAGACTTGCGGCTCCGATGAAGTGCTTTTGTGTGGTTGAATTACATTATCTTAATTACTCAGCTTTAATGCTGGAGTCAGCCTGCTGAAGCAACCACATAACGGGGTCAACAACATTCTTGCCTTCATACGGCTGACCTTCATGGTTGTGGCCGAGAGCACTACAGGTAAAGTATCTAACAGTTTTGAACTTAGCTTCTGCAGTACGAACAAAGTTACCTGCACCGTATTCTTCTAAGAAGTTACGGCAGACCGCATCACGAGCATCCATATAACTTTTACAGGTTTTTGCATTTTCTGCAAGATACTGCTGAGCTGCGGTTTCACCGATTTTTCTTCCAAGGTAGGAATATCAACCTTGTTAATTACAACCGCAAGATTACGCTTCAAGGTGTCCTTATCCTTCAGGCCAAACATCTTTTCAAGGTTAATCAGCATAATATTCAAGATGTCATCGAAGTCTTTGGAGCTTGCACCATAAGCATTCAAATCAACTTTATCTTCAACGTCCATAGCAAACTGATTAAGCGTAAGCGGGTCAATAATGAAGATAAATCCATTCGCATAGCTATATGCAAGGTTGTTCTGAACATCGCTACTGCTAGAGAACATTTCGCCGGAAATATCGTAAACATAGATACGACGACCGATTTTTTCATTAGGCAGCTTGAGCATCAACTGATAAGCGGTCAAAGAGTTCAGTTCTGTTTTCATCAGACGAACTCCTTGGTTCAAAGACTTCATAGCGAGTGCGTGGTCTTTTTCCTCAGTATCAGAAATAAAACTCATTTTCCAGCTACGGGCAGGAGCAACATCACTCATCATCTGGTCGATAGCCATGTTAATAAAGCAAGTTTTACCAACAGAAGGTCCACCAATAACAGGGAACGCATACTGACGGCTTGCAGTATCACCGGACAAAGCGGTATCGCACTCAGGGCAGTAAGCTTTAAGCTGTCCACGACCATTCAAGAAGTAGTGGGAAGCTTAGTTCCACAAAGGCAAGTACGCTTCAAAATACCATACTTACTCGGAACCAAGTTGGTGTGTTTTTCTCCACACCCTGGACATTCATATGTAGGGATAAGAAACGATGCTTGACAATCGGGATTAGGACAAGCGTTCTTGATTTTGTTTATCATAATATAGATTCGGTCGATGAGCCACAAGAGACCAAAGCCCATATAAATAAAAGCGAAGAACGCAAACAATACTGCGATGTGTGCAAATGTTGTGAACGCAGTAATTAAGCTACCGAATGTAAAAATTGAAATGGCAGCAATCAAATTCATACCGCCGCCCATTGTGAAACAGCCTTTTTCACAAGCAAGGGAGAACTGGTCTCCTGCAGAGTGAATGTTTCTGGACCAAGATTCTTTTATTGTGTTCCATAAATCAGAGTAGCCTTTTCCGAAGAAATAGCTAACTTTTGCGGGTTGTGGTTGAGCCATGATAACCTCTCCTTTCTCTCTTTTGAAATGTCTTATGCTACGGGTACAGGTTTACGGTTGCTGTCAACCACATTGTGCTTAAACGCAAGAATGTAATTCTTGAGGGAATGGAATCCGCCAATAAAGCACCGCCATACACTATGATTGCAACAATCATTGCAATTACAAACAATGCAATAGCGAGTCCAATTGCCCAACCATAATCATCATCGCGTCCTACCAAGCATTTTCTCTGTTCGTTCATTGTGTGAACCTCCTGTTATGTATTTTTGTTATTTATTTCTTGTGGAAAAATCCACCAAGTTTTTCTACGAATCCTTCTTTACGACGGACTTCATCAAATAGATAGTCACAGCGAGAGCTGGGAACATCTTGAATTACTGCTTGTCGTACATCTAATAATCGATCCTCGTCAAGCGAACGTAAGTAACGAACGATAGGTTTATAAAGTTCCTCCGCAGCTTGGTCGCTTCTTTCGGCTGTAACCAAATATACGCAAGTCCAAGCAAGAATACGCTTCCATCGTTCGATCTCCTTCTTAGTCATCTTTTTCAAGATGGAGATGTAAACATCTATAAAACTTGAGAAGAAACGACCGTGATAGAAAATTTTAATTAACGCCGGAACATCCTCGGATGTTTGTAACAATACAAAGTATTCGTCAAAGTAATTTTTAATGTAAGCCTCATAATCGGACTTATCAACAGACTTTAACGAAATTCCGGTTTGTGCTAATTCGCTAGACAGATTTACCGGACGTTTGCGTTGTGCGTTATTAGTTGTCAACATTTCACCGATGAACACAGCTTTGATTTTTTCTAAGCCAGATTTATCGACCTTGGCTCTAATTTGGCATACTCGCTGCAGGAACGCATTGTCCATCTTTGAAAGCTCTTTTACGCTACAATCGTTTACAGCGTTTGTCAAAACCATAATAGTCTCGCCGTCGTTAATAATAGAAGCGTTGATTTTGCAAAGAATGTCGATTGCAACATCTTCACGTATTTTGCATCTACATTGTTAATGCAGGCAAGAATCATTGGTTCGATAGTAAATCCGGAGTTGGCAGAAATACGAGAACGCTGATTATCGTAGAAACGCCAAAACTCATCTTCGGGATTCTTAGAAGATGCGATTTTCCGAGTACACAATCTTGTGGCGATAGGTGCAGCTCCTGGTGTCTCCAACAACAACTGCTCAAAACGATTAAGCTGTCTGTCTGTCAGAGATTCGGTTATTTCTACATACTTAACGCACAACTGTTCCAACTGTCTCGGCTCACGCAACGCAGCCATAAAGACGCTTAGAATGTTTTCAAATAGTGCTTGGTTATCAGATGTAGCAAACAGAATTTCAATCATCTGCTTTTCACAACCATTGATTTTCGTGATGTTCTTTAACAACGCTTGCAATACCTTTGAAATCGGTTGACCGTTAGACATACCGCCATTAAACGTATAACTTTGAAGCAACCATGTTATGTAGAATCTATTCGTAAATGGATTACTATGTCCGGACAAATATAATAGCAAATGCTCGACACTATTCGCTGAGTTCAAATAATTGAGGTATTCTCTGTATTGCTGAGGAGTTTCGCTTTTTATAGTTTGGATAAGAGACTCCAGCTTATTACAAGGTTCAGATGCTTCACCAGCGTACTGATAAACTGTATCTGTGAACAATTCGTACAGCGTGAATATCATAAAGCTTGAATATTTACAAACAAACCTCCAGAACAATGCGAGCAAATCCGGTTCAAGTGTCCATCCACTCTCTTGGTACTTAACCAAAAGCTTACTTCCTATGTCTGAGTTATCATCTTCAGAACAATAAGTAGAACCGAATGTAAGAACTTCTTTTAAGTTGTCTTCGCTAAAGTCGAACTCATCATTTTGCAAGTGGTAATAGAGATATGCGTCTTGCAAATGACCGTTAATCTCGCTAAATGATGTAGCGTCAACAAATTCACCAAAGAATCAACTTCTTCGCAATCAAAAGCAATACTTGCCGCCATAGCTTGTGCATAGCTGTTCGGGGTCACTCCTTGGGTCATGTGTCCCCCTATAAAATCCATGACAATTTGGCGATTACTCTTGCACTCGGTTGCGTAATTAAAGTAATTCGCATCTGGTCTTACTCCAATAAGATGGAAGTTCAAACCTTCTTCTCTTGCTCTTGGAGAACGCATTGATTCGTGGTCTCCAATGTAAGTGTTAAACATGAACTTCTTTGCAAGTCGAGAAGGAAGTATTCTTTGAACTGCTGCAGCCCATAAAACCAAATTCTCACGGGAATCGTTGAGGTAGAACGGGATACCTGCATCTTGTGATGCCAAAATCATCGAAATGAGTTGTGCGAACTCATCTTCCTTATTGAAAAGAAATTCATTTAATTGTTCGTCGTTTATAACGGACGCATACTCTGATATATGTAACGGTGGCAACGGCGGTACTGGAGAGGGAGCGTCTAATTCTTCTTGGGTCATCGCAGTTTTTATATAGGGTTCTGCAAAGACTCCGCAGGACGACAAGGCAAATCGTTTATATCAAAAATCAACGCATGGATAATGTAATTTCCATATCTGCCAGAGTAGTCTTTTCCAAGGTAAGTTGATTGTGCAACACAACCACGACCTGTTGGGAGAACGAAATAGGAGAACGCATAAGGGAAAATATCTGCGATTTCCTGTGGAGTGGGAGTGAGAGTTAATTCTTTGGGTGCAAGGTATTGCATCGCATCCTTGATTGCAGTACACTCCGACTCCGATATACCCTCAGAACGAGAGTATATCATATAGCCCTTTTCAGTAGAGTCGCCGTTTTTCCAGGAAGTATATATGTATTGTAATGCTTCCATAACGGCACCTCCTTATTCTGTAGGAATAATGTTTTCTTGGGACAGGATCCACAAGAACGGGTCTGCAACACGGAACGGGCGGAACTTCGGAATTTTATTGTCCATATCGGGGTTACTACCCAACGCACTTAAACCAAAGAAGGCGAAGTTTGAAAATTGGGTAGATACTGTTTGATACAACTCCATTCCAAGCCAACTTTCAACCAAGCTCTGCATTTCGTTGTTAGCATCCTCAAAATCAATTTTGTCAAATGCTCCCTTACGGATGTGTGCAGAATCGTTCTTCAGACAGCTTGCAGGGTCCAAAAGTTCATCAACAGCATCAATCTTAGTAAAGGCGATTGCAATTGGAATATCAATCTTCTTACTAAGGTCTGTCAGACCAGAACCGGTTCTGATAATTTCGATAGTTCTGTTGAGGATTGTATTTACATCGGTATTTTCCTCCGGCAATCTGATTTTTCCTTGCAGTTCGTCTCTTACAGCGGGGAGCTGCAATGGGTCAAGCAGAAGAATAATGCCAGACGAATGGTACAGATAACGGTTAAAAGTTTGCATAGATGCCAGAGAATTAAGGTTTTCACCTGCCGTATCGAAGAATGTTAAGGAAACCGCATCATTTACAGCTTTCTTAAACAAACCGCCTTTTCTTTTGAAAATCAAAGAGTAAATCAGCGGGTCAACATCACCGGCATCTGAACCACGCACACAAGTGCGATGACGATAAAGCGGGTCATAAAACTCTGTACGATAACGATTCAAGGTCTTGTCGCCGCAAGCCATCAACGCACAGTTGAAAGCACGTCCAATGTCGTTTTTTAACTGGTTAATCAAAACTGCAACATAGTTACTTTTACCGGTTTCTTTAGCACCGATAATTGCGATAGGATAGCTCTTTGCAGTTCCGATATTAAGCGGAAGTTCACCGCCGCACTTAGGGCAAACCTTAGTTACAAGAGGTTGTCCACATTCTTCGCATACCGGCTTTTTGGCATTCGCAGGATGCTGAGGCATTCTGTCAATTGCGTGCTGGCATTTGGAAGTGGTGCTCATATTGGAGCAAATATACTCAATACTATCGTGGCTCTGTAATTCAAAGCATCGAGGGCACAGGAATTTACCTGCCATAAATTTTCGCCTCCTTTATATGTTATTCCCTGCTTTACAAGCAATTTTGAAAGACTTGTAGTTTTTGTCATTCAAGAAGAACATCTTCAATCTGGTGTCAGCTTTCATCGGGGAAACGTCAAACTCAAAGGTATGAGACCCCTTGATTTCGGTGTTGTCATTTACCGTGCACACAATATCACCGTCGCCTCGCTTCAAAGGTGTGCTTTTGAATTTGCTTACAATAGCAAACGAAGGAAATACGCAAGCTCCTTCTGTTTCGATTTCTACGGTTAGCGTACATTTTTTACTGAACAATCCAGCTTTTTTGTACTTCAATGTATAGAACACATCTTTTTGAGGTTCATTACTCAAAAGAGCACGGCAAGCATCAGAATATACACGATGTCCGTCACTTTCAAAGTAAATGTAAACCTCAGCATAAAAGGTTCCCTTGGCAGGATTTGAAATCAAAATACCTTCGTTAGCCTCATACTGTCGCTTACTACATTCAACTTTGTGAGCCAACGGGTCATCAATCCCTGTAGGGTAGGAATCCATTCTATACACGAGCAGAGACCTATCAATCTTTTTGGGCCACGTAAGTTGACATACATTTCTGTTGCAGCGGAATTTATATCGAAAGATACATCCTTTGCTCTGGGAACAGAAGATATATAAGAGGCTACATTCAAGATGACATTAGAAGCGTTAATAACGCCTGGAACAATGTAACATTCGCCCACAAAGTTTAATCTAAACTCTGCTTCAGTAAGGCTTTTCAAATTAATGTCAATCTTTTCGTACTTGCTCAAAAGCTCGTTTAAGTCATAGATAGTTCCTACGGCATATTCGGGCTTTTGCTTTGCGTAGAACAGAATTACATCCCACTCGGACTGCGTCCATTTTGCTTGGAATACTTCATCAATTAACTGAACTGAGAAGTCCTGCAAAGGTTTAGCAGGCTTCTGAGGGACAGCAGACAAATAAGCCTTTTCAGAGAAGTATGTCTTGCCGTTTAACGTATGACCGGCACTAATTGCGAACCAATAATTTGTGCCGTTAGTCAAGCCGCTGACAAGAAGTCCGTCCAATCGTGTACACGGAATGGTCTCATACTGACTATCGTCCTGCGGTCTTTCATAACCGCAGTATTTATAGAGACGAATTTCGGTAACTGTCGGTGCTTTTGTCCAGGACAATGTAACCATCTCGTCGCCGCCGATAGCTTTTAGATTTGTAACCTTTCCGACAATAGCGACGGCTTCATCAAGGCGAGTTGCTTTCGAATGAACACCAATACGAACCGCAAAAACGGAGTAGTACAAGACCGTGTTTTTAGGAGCGTTGGAGTCGGTGTATGCAAGTTCCTTTCCATTGTAAACTGTCGAACCATCAGTAGGACCGTTAGGATATGTATTTTCCTTACGAACTACGACATAAGTAATTTCGCCAATAGACGGACTTGGTTTCCATGTCAAGGTAATTTCGTCGCCAACTCTTTTACTACTTACGGCAGGAACCTCGTCGGGCGGGAATTTCTTCAAGCTCTGATTAAGTTCATCGGAGTCGGCAATAAGCTCTGTGAGCTTCATTGCGATAGTAAACGCTTCATCACCGGATGCGTTTCGCATAATATCCAACTGGCTTTCTACTTCTTTTAGAACTGCTGTAACTTTGCTTGCAACAGACGGGTCTATACTAAAACCATTAGCTTTTGCTTGGTCGATTTTAGTCTGAGCAGCATACATTTTCTTGTCTTGAATATCCTTCATGATTGCTGCGATAGTGTCTGCCGCTTGTTTACGTTCGTCTTGAATGGTTTTTTCAAGCTCAACACATCAGCGTGATTGGGCCAATATGCTTTTGCTTCTTTTACAAGACGTTCAGCTTCTTCCAATGCCTTTTCAGAATATTTTTGTTTTGCTTGGTGCAACAGCTCAACAGCTTTATCCATCTTCGTGAGGTCAAAGCCACACTTGGCACAGACTTTAGCAGAGTTGTTGTTTTCAGCAGAACAGGCAGGGCAAGGAATAATAAGCGGTTTTCCGCATTTTACACAGTTTGTAGTGCCAGCGGGGTTTTCTGTGCCACACAGACCACACACGATTTTATTCTCGGGTAGTGCGTAGCCCATGTATTCACAGTAGTGGTTGATATATACAGAAGCATCAGAAACGCTGACATGATACTGGCGAACTGCAATATCGATCAAGCTTTCTTTCATCTTGGGTTCAATTCGCTTCTGATTACTTAACGCAAGCTCATCAACAGCCTCATTGACAGCTCTATACTTTGTGAGATTTACATAGTTATCATATTTTTTCTTGCTTGCCACATCTTTGAAAATAACAACACACAAACCACACAAAGACTGAACTGCGTTGTCACGTCCTGTCTTATCGCCTTTAGCCAATATTTTTTTCTTCATGGAATCAGCCGCTTCACACAGCTGATTCATGAGGCTGTAGGAGCAAGACTAAGGAAGTCATAAAGCGTTTTCTCTTTCATGTCCAACTGTTGCATGAAGTTTTGGACATTTCGAGCTTGAGTTTTATCAAGAACTTCGGAGGGGTCGATTTTATCTTGCTTTTTGTTTCCGCTTCCAAACTTTTTCTTGATTTCGTCAGCGGTAAAACCAAACGCTCCAAATACCTTCACCAAACGCTTTAAGTCTTTTTCAGATAGTTCATCGCCTTTGGCTCGGTATAAACTAAGTTTTGCTTCAAGTTCTTTTGCTTTGCTGGCTTTAATTTGTTTTGCTTTTGCAGCTTCCTGCTTGCGGCTGTCGGGTCAAGCATTACCTTCTTAATATCCTCAAGAGCTGCCAAATATTCGCTGGCTTTAGCTTTTTTTACAGGATTAGATTGGTCGCGAGACCATTGGGCTTGTTTCTTAGAAATAGCCTCGCTAATCTTATTGGTATCGCTCTCCGGCAGGTCAAATGGAAGCTCTAAGAGTATAAAATAGTTTTCCATTACCGTACCGCCTTTCTTCGCAGAAATATAATGTCTGGGTTATTAGTTGACACTCGACTTATTGCTACGACGAATAGCATCGGTCATTTCCTGCTCGGACAAAGCTTCGGTGGTCTGGAACTCAGCATCAACTTCACGACCGTCCTTCATTTCCTTAGCATGGAGGTGAAGCAGACAGATTCGTCCAGACGGAAAGTAACCTGGATTTCAGTATCAAGGGTAACACCTGCAGGCAGGGTCAGCTCGGCAGTACCGATTTCCTTACCAAGTTCGGGGTCAACTTTTTCGTCAGAAGCAAGGCACTCCATAACCTGGAAACGAACGGACTGCTGATTGTTCTGGCGAGGATAGAAAGAGTTAGTACCGTTGCAGGAAGTTCAGCGTTTTTAATGATAATATTGAACAGCTTTAACTGGTCGGTTTCATCATAAGCACAAGTGCCGAAGCTACGGCTGGACACGTTGATAATCTTAACGTCTTCACCGGGGAGACGTCCACCACGCATCTGGATATTAGCCTTTTTAGCTTCCTTCTGGATATCCATCTGACCCTTATCAACCTGTTCCTTAACTTCCTCAACGCTCTTGCCCTGCTGTTTAGCAATTTCTTCCAGAACGATATTGAACTCGCTCATCTTATTTGCATAAATAGCAGCACCCTTAGCAACGGATTCATCGGGGTCAAACATCTTAGTTTCGATACCGAACGCACTCTTAACACGGCTCATAACCTGTGGCATTTTAGAGGAACCGCCAACAAGAAGAATTTCACTTACATCATTCTGAGTGAACCCTTTCTTTTCAGCTTCTTTGAACATTTCACGAGTCAGATCAATAGTACGAGTCAGGAGATCTTCGGTAAGCTCATCAAACTTTTCACGGGTCAGCTCAACACGAACACGCTCACCCATATAGTTGACAGCAACAGGAGCTTTTTCCTTTGCACTCAACAGCTTCTTTGCTCGTTCTGCAGCAAGGCTGAGTTCTTGGAGAGTTTCTGCATCCTCAAGGATGCTATCGGGTGTTCCGGTTTCAGACTGATACTGTTCTGCGAGATACATAAGAACACGGTCGTCCCAATCCTTACCACCGAGGTTATGGTCACCACCGGTGCAGATAACACGGATTTCTCCGGGCTTAATGTTAATCATGGTAATATCGAAAGTACCACCACCAAGGTCATAAACCAGAACGGTTTTATTCTGACTATCGTCAGTAACGCCGTATGTAATAGCAGCAGCAGTAGCTCGTTAATAATAGCCAGAACATTCAGACCAGCAATAACACCAGCAGCCTTGGTAGCGTCACGCTCAGTAACACCGAAGTATGCAGGCAGGTAATAACAACATCACGGATCTGCTCATCGTCGCCCAACTTGCCTTCCATACGGAGGGTATCCTCAGCATCCTTTACGACTTTCTTGAGGATGTAAGAAGAAATTTCTTCTGGCTTCATATCAATGCCGTTCAGATTCAGACTGAATCCAGGTGTCCAATGCTACGCTTAATGAAGTTACAACCTGCTCGGGAT
>ENA-OQDF01001154-OQDF01001154.1-human-gut-metagenome-genome-assembly--contig:-NODE-1154-length-10884-cov-1.685786_pt1 | contig 10884 bp, 21 predicted proteins | sample MGYA00242769_ERZ504597 | MGnify/ENA primary metagenome ERZ504597 (study PRJEB26092, sample SAMD00036305) | human gut metagenome | host: Homo sapiens | study: EMG produced TPA metagenomics assembly of...
GGACTGATCCTAGCTGCGCATGAGCCGTTTGAATCTACAGAAGCGGCCATTGAGAAGGAAAGTGATATACATTCAGACAGTACCGTAGTCAAACGGACATTGGAACGTAAAAAGTGGAAGATACCGATGTGGGAAGACATCTGAAAGAACAGATCGCAGATCTGGAAGTGCTCCTTGCAGCATACAGAAGTGGTGTGATAGCAGAGAGACTGTAGAAATGTAAAAAAATACCAGTATCAGCAGCATACGGATTTTGTATATATTTTCAAAAAATGCAGATATTACTGATGACAGGTAATACTTGATGGCAGATGAAAAATATACGAAAGGAAGATTGTACAATGAAACAATGGAAAAAAATGCTGCTGATATTAATGTGTGCAGGAGCAATGTCGGGGCTGACCGGCTGTGGAAATAATACAAATAATACAGATGATAACGCAGTAAATGAAGTGAAAGATGGTGTAGAAGACGGTGTGGATGATATTGTAGATGATCTGGATCCGGACGATACGGAAAAAAACAATACGGAAAAAAACAATACGGAAAAAAACGATACAGGAAAAAATGATACGGATAATACCAGATAGGAAAAAGGACACCTGATTGCTGGAAGGTAAGACAAAAAGTACAAAACAAGGATGCCGGGGTGAAGGAAAAATATCCTTCCGGCATCCTTCGTTGTTGTCCGGGGCACTCGCGGCAAACTGGACGGCTGCACTTTAGTGTGGTAAATGGTTGAAAACGCAAAAGGAGATAAACATTTATGAAATTCAGACCATGCATTGACATACATAACGGAAAAGTAAAACAGATTGTCGGAGGGAGCTTCGGGATCAGGGAGACAGGCGGAAGAGAATTTCGCGGCAGATCAGGGAGCAGATTATTTTGCGGAAATGTATAAAAAAGACGGACTGAAGGGGGACATGTCATTCTCCTGAATCCGGCATCGTCGGAATATTACGGACAGACAAAAAAACAGGCATTAAAGGCATTGCATGCGTATCCGGGAGGATTGCAGATCGGAGGTGGAATTACGGCAGACAATGCTTCGGAATATATCCGGGCAGGAGCAAGCCATGTGATCGTGACTTCTTATGTATTCAAAAATGGTGAAATCTACTGGGATAATCTGGAAAAATTATGTATGGCAGTGGGAAAAGAACATGTGGTTCTGGATCTGAGCTGCAGGAAAAAGAATGGAAGATATTATATCGTAACTGACCGCTGGCAGACATTTACCAATGTAGAGCTTGGAACGGAGATCCTTGGCAGACTATCCGGCTATTGCGACGAATTTCTGGTACATGGTGTGGATGTGGAAGGGAAAGCTTCCGGAATAGAACAGGAGCTGATAGAGATCCTGAAGCAGGCAGACATTCCGGTGACTTATGCAGGCGGTATCGGAAGTATGGAGGATCTGGAACAGATACGCAGAACCGGAAATGGAAAAGTTGATTTACGATTGGAAAGTGCGCTTGATCTCTTTGGCGGCAGGATTCCGTATGAAGTGATAAAGAATATCATTAACATACGATGTGGGATCAAAAAGAAATCTCCTGTAAACAGGTCGTAAATAAGTGTTAACACTTTATAAATCAGTTGAATTGAGGTATGGATAGTGATAAAATAATGGATAAAGTGGTCGTTTTGCGGCCTTAAAGAGAAGTAAGGAGTATACATCGAATGAATATTATACAGAAAATATTTGGAACTCACAGTCAGAATGAGTTGAAAAGAGTATATCCGATCGCAGATGCGGTTATGGCACTGGATGAAGATATGCAGCGGCTTTCAGATGAAGAATTGAAAGCAAAGACAAAAGAATTTAAGGACCGTCTGGAAAATGGCGAGACTTTAGATGATATTCTCCCGGAGGCTTATGCAGTAGTGAGAGAAGCGGCAAGCCGTGTGTTGGGAATGAAGCATTACCGTGTACAGATCATCGGTGGAATCATCCTGCATCAGGGGCGTATTGCAGAGATGAAAACCGGTGAAGGTAAGACACTGGTCGCAACTCTGCCGTCTTATCTGAATGCACTGGAAGGAAAAGGCGTACATGTTGTAACTGTCAATGATTATCTGGCAAAACGTGATGCAGAATGGATGGGACAGGTACATGAATTCCTCGGATTGACTGTAGGTGTGGTACTGAACAGCATGGATAATGATGAGAGACGTGCCGCATATGATTGTGACATCACATATGTGACAAATAACGAACTCGGATTTGATTATCTGAGAGATAACATGGTTATTTATAAAGAACAGCTTGTGCAGAGAGGGTTGAACTATGCACTGATCGATGAGGTCGATTCCGTACTGATCGATGAGGCTAGGACACCACTTATCATTCCGGACAGAGCGAGAAATCTACAAAACTTTATGAAGCATGTGATATACTTGCACGTCAGCTGGAACGTGGTGAGGCAAGCGGAGAATTCACCAAGATGAATGCCATCATGGGTGAGGACATTGAAGAAACAGGAGATTCATTGTTAATGAAAAGGAGAAGAATATCAACCTTACCGAAGATGGTGTAAAGAAAGTTGAAAAGTTCTTCCATATCGATAACCTTGCAGATTCGGATAATCTGGAGATCCAGCACAATATCATTCTTGCATTACGTGCACACAATCTGATGTTCCGTGACAAGGATTATGTAGTAAAAGATGATGAAGTGCTGATCGTGGATGAATTTACCGGACGTATCATGCCGGGACGCCGTTATTCAGACGGGCTGCATCAGGCAATCGAAGCGAAAGAACATGTAAAGGTTAAGCGGGAAAGCAAGACCCTGGCAACTATTACATTCCAGAATCTGTTCAATAAATATACGAAAAAGTCAGGTATGACAGGTACAGCTCTGACAGAAGAAAAAGAATTTCGTGAAATTACGGAATGGATGTTATTGAGATTCCGACAAACGTGCCTGTAAAGCGTCAGGATCTGGAAGATGCAGTGTATAAGACACAGAAAGAAAAGTTCAGAGCTGTGTGCGATGCAATTGAAGAGGCGCACGCAAAACACCAGCCGGTACTGGTTGGTACGATCACGATCGACAATTCGGAACTGTTAAGTGGTATGTTAAAGCGCCGCGGCATCAAACACAACGTACTGAATGCCAAGTTCCATGAACTGGAAGCTGAAATCGTTGCACAGGCAGGTATCCATGATGCGGTAACCATCGCAACAAACATGGCAGGCCGTGGTACGGATATCAAACTGGATGATGAAGCAAGGGCGGCCGGAGGTCTTAAGATCATCGGAACCGAGCGTCATGAATCCAGACGTATCGATAACCAGCTGCGTGGACGTTCCGGACGTCAGGGGGATCCGGGAGAATCCAGATTCTACATTTCCCTGGAAGATGATCTGATGAGACTGTTCGGATCGGAAAGACTGATGAATGTGTTCAATACACTTGGTGTGGAAGACGGCGAGCAGATCGAGCATAAGATGCTTTCCAGTGCGATTGAAAAGCGCAGGAAAAGATCGAGAGCAACAACTCGGAATCCGTAAAATCTGCTGGAATATGACCAGGTAATGAATGAACAGAGAGAGATTATTTACGAAGAAAGACGCCATGTGCTGGATGGAGATAACATGCGCGATTCTATCTTCCACATGATGAATGATTATGTGGAAAACGCGGTAGACCTGGTAACCAGTCCGGATCAGGATTATGATGAGTGGAATCTGACAGAATTGAATCTGACGATCCGGAATACGATTCCGATGGAAGTGATCACGGAAGAAGATGTCAAAGATATCAGTCAGACGGAACTGAAGCATATGCTGAAAGAACGTGCGGCAAAGGTTTACGAGGCGAAAGAATCAGAATTTCCGGAGCCGGAGCATATGCGTGAGATTGAGCGTGTCGTTCTCCTGAAAGTGATTGATGCAAAATGGGATGGATCATATCGATGATATGGATCAGCTGCGTCAGGGAATCGGTCTTCAGGCTTACGGTCAGAGAGATCCAAAGGTTGAGTACAAGATGATCGGATACGAGATGTTTGATGAGATGACAAGAAGCATTGAGGAAGATACGGTACGTACGATCCTGCATGTCAAACTGGAACAGAAGGTAGAAAGAGAACAGGTTGCAAAAGTAACCGGAACGAACAAGGATGATACAGGAGTACGTGAGCCGAAGAAACGTGCCGAAAAGAAAGTATATCCAAACGATCCATGCCCGTGCGGAAGCGGAAAGAAATACAAACAGTGCTGCGGACGGAAGAATTAATTTCAGAATGCAGACGTATATGATATGAGATGACGGCGGCAGGGATAACCCGGCTGCCGGATAAAGAAGAATATAAGAAAAGAAAGAGGTGGAAATGTGGTTGAATTAGATCAGTTCAAAACAATAATGAACGCTTATGAAGAACCTCTTGCCGAAATGAGGGATTCACTTTGACGTTGCAGGGAAAGAGCGTAGAATCGAAGAACTGGAACGAAAGATAGAAGAACCTGGATTCTGGGATAATCCGGAAGAATCACAGGAACTGATGAAAGAATTGAAGAATCTGAAAGAACTTGTGGAGACAATCCATAATCTCTACAGTTCTTATGAAGATATCGGTCTTTGATCGAGATGGGATATGAAGATGAAGATCCGGAGATGGTAAAAGAACTGGAGGAAGAGATCCATACATTTGAAAAGTGTTTGAAAAGCTGAAGATCCAGACACTGTTGTCAGGCGAATATGATTCCTGCAATGCGATCATGACGATACATGCCGGAGCCGGCGGAACAGAATCCTGTGACTGGGCAGGTATGCTTTACCGTATGTACAGCCGGTGGGCAGAGAGAAAGGGATTCACACTTCAGGTGCTGGATTTCCTGGACGGAGATATCGCCGGAATTAAAGCAGTTACATTTGAAGTGAATGGTGAGAATGCCTATGGCTATCTGAAATCAGAAAAAGGTGTCCACAGGCTGGTGCGTATTTCACCGTTTAATGCGGCAGGAAAACGCCAGACATCTTTTGCATCGTGCGATGTACTGCCGGATCTGAAAGATGATATCGATATTGAGATTGCAGATGATGATCTGAAGATTGATACATACCGCGCAAGTGGTGCCGGAGGACAGCATGTAAATAAGACGTCTTCCGCAATACGTATTACGCATCTGCCAACCGGAAATTGTGGTACAGTGTCAGAATGAACGGTCACAGCACCACAACAAAGAAAAAGCAATGCAGATGTTAAAAGCAAAGCTGCAACTCATGAAAGAGCAGGAGCAGGCTGAAAAAGTATCAGATATCCGGGGTGAAGTGAAAGATATCGGATTTGGCAATCAGATCAGGTCTTATGTTATGCAGCCATATACACTGGTGAAAGACCATCGTACAAATGAGGAAAACAGTAATGTAAATGCCGTAATGGATGGTGATATTGATTCATTTATCAATGCATACCTGAAGAAGATCGCGAACGGCTAAAGGGAGGGAATATATGATCAATATAGCAGTAATGGGCTACGGGACAGTGGGTTCCGGAGTGGTAGAAGTCATCAATACCAACGGGGCACGTATCAATCAGAGAATCGGTGAAGAACTGAATATCAAATATGTGCTGGACATGAAAGATTTCCCGGAAGATCCGGTGCAGGACAAGATCATACATGATTTCGAGACGATCGTATCAGATGAAGAGGTACAGATTGTTGTGGAGTGATGGGTGGTATCGAACCGGCGTATACATTTGTAAAACGCTGCCTGCAGGCCGGAAAGAGTGTGGCAACATCAAATAAGGCACTGGTGGCAAAGCACGGAGCAGAGCTGCTTTCCATTGCAGCGGAACATAATATTAATTTCCTGTTTGAGGCAAGTGTCGGAGGGGGTATTCCAATCATCCGTCCGCTGAATTCTTCTCTGACTGCAGACGAGATCGAGGAGATCACCGGAATCTTAAACGGAACAACAAATTATATGCTGTCCAAGATGTTTTACGAAGGGGCAGATTATGATACCGTCCTGAAAGAAGCACAGGCAAATGGATATGCGGAAAGAAATCCGGAAGCTGATGTAGAAGGTTACGATGCCTGCAGAAAGATCGCAATCCTGTCATCCCTGATCTCGGGACAGCAGGTCGATTTTGAAGATATCTACTGTGAGGGAATCACAGAGATTACGGTAGAAGATATGAAATATGCAAAGGCAATGGGAACAACGATCAAGCTGCTGGCGTCCAGCAGACGTTATGCGGGCAACAGATTGCATGCGATCGTAGCACCATGTATGTTATATCCGGATCATCCGCTCTACAATGTCAATGATGTATTTAATGCAATCTTTGTGCATGGAAATGTACTGGGAGATGCGATGTTCTATGGAAGCGGGGCAGGAAACTTCCGACTGCAAGCGCCGTAGTTGCAGATGTGGTAGACGAAGCAAAACATCTGAACCGTAATATTATGACAATGTGGAAAGAAGAAAAGCTTCAACTGGAAGATAAGGCGGATTCCAAGAGAAGATTCTTTGTGAGAATTAAGGGAGATAAAGAAAAACTGATTCCACAGCTGAAAGAATCATACGGAGAGATTGAAGTCGTAAACGTTCCGGAACTGGAAGATGAATTTGGATTCGTAACACCTGTTATGATGGAAGGTGATTATGAGATCAGATCAAAACTTTACAAAGAGCAGATCGTACATATGATCCGTATCCAGGATTAATCAGATTGGTCTGTTACAGGAGGAAACATGTTAATAGTTAAGAAATTTGGCGGCAGTTCTGTTGCAATAAAGACAGGATATTTAATGTGGCAAAACGCTGCATTGAAGATTACAGGGCCGGACATGACGTGGTGGTTGTACTTTCTGCAATGGGAGATACTACAGATGAACTGATCGCACTGGCGAATACGATCAATCCGGACGCAAAAAAAAGAGAACTGGATATGCTGCTTACTACAGGAGAACAGGTGTCGGTATCCTTGATGGCTATGGCAATGCAGGCACTGGATGTACCTGCTGTATCCCTGAATGCTTTTCAGGTTATGATGCACTCCACATCCCGTTACGGGAATGCCAGATTTAAAAGAGTAGACACCGAACGCATCATGCATGAACTGGATTCCAGAAAGATCGTGATCGTAACCGGATTCCAGGGAGTCAATAAATATGACGATATCACAACACTCGGAAGAGGCGGTTCCGATACAACAGCCGTTGCACTTGCGGCGGTACTTCATGCTGATAAATGCGAAATCTACACAGACGTAGACGGTGTGTTCACTGCAGACCCGAGAGTTGTGAAAACTGCAAAAAACTGGATGCGGTTACTTACGATGAGATGCTGGAACTTGCAAGTCTCGGTGCAAAAGTTCTTCACAACCGTTCTGTGGAAATGGCAAAAAATATAATGTGGAATTAGTGGTGCGGTCCAGCCTGAACCGTTCAGAAGGTACCGTAGTCAAGGAGGGTTCAAATATGGAAAAATTACTGGTTACAGGTGTGGCTGCAGATAAAGATACAGTCAGAATATCTGTTATCGGATTAGAGGATAAGCCGGGGACGGCATTTGCTGTATTTAATACACTGGCTGCAAATAATATTAACGTAGATATCATTCTTCAGTCTGTCGGAAGAGAAGGAACAAAAGACATTTCCTTTACGGTTGCATCTGAGGATCTGCAACATGCGCTCGAAGTACTGAATGCAAATAAAGAAAGACTTACGATTCAGGATATCACGTGGAATGAAAAGGTTGCAAAGCTTTCCATCGTTGGAGCCGGAATGATGAGTAATCCGGGAGTAGCTGCGAAGATGTTTGAATCATTATACAATTCCAGAGTCAATATCAATATGATCTCCACATCCGAGATCCGTATTACGGTACTGATTCCGGAAGAAGATATTGAAAAAGCAATGAATGCAGTTCATGATGGATTTGGACTGGGAGCCTGAGAAAAAGTCAGGAAAAAAGGAAAGACAATTATTTATCTGAGTGAAGAAAACCGGTAGCGAGTTTACGCTTCTCATCGGAAGAAGAACGGAATGCGAATACAAGATCCACTTCTTCTTCGGTGAGATAGATGTAGTTACCGGTATTTTTTTCGATTCCCTGCATATAAGGAGTAACCGTCTCGCGCATGCCGGAAGGATATTCCGATTCGGGAATAAAATGTTCGGCTTCGAGATCACAGAGGATAAGCTGATCCATAGTAACGTGAAAATGTGTAGCAAAAGAAGCCAGATAACCAAGATCCGGCGTACGTGTACTGGTTTCATAATTGCTGCAGGCCTGACGGCTGATATTGAAGATATCAGCAATATCATCCTGCTTTAGACCAGATATAGTTCTGAGATAGAATAAGTTTTTGGCCAGTTGCAGATTTGCCATGTTAAACCTCCACAAGTTACATATTGCTGTTAGTATAACAATCTGACCATAAAATAGATATGATATGCAACAAGACGTGACAAAACATGAAAAAGCAACAAAATGTGGCGAACGGATAAATATCAATTATAAAACGACTCAGATAGCTGTTATGATATTCCGGAAAAAGTGACATCTTCGCCGAACCAGCCGGGAGCGGTGAAAGAATCTGCATCGTCTTCGGTTTGGAATTCTACTTCTACAAGCATAAGAGGAGCAAGATCGCCTTCGAAGATATCAAGCTCTGCGGTGAGGCCGGAAGAAAGCGGGATTACATACCGTTTCTTTTTGATCAGGCGTCCATCAATCTTGCCAAGAAGATGATGATAGGATTCCCGGTCAAGAGGAAGGTTATATTCCTGACGGGACATCAGTCCGGCAGACTTGTAAGTGAGTTCGTACTTTTCATTATCACGACGGATACGTACAACAGGATTGGTGTTCAGATACCCCTGCTCGAGAAGGCGGCATGGGTAAGTTTCCAGCTGATCCGGCAGCTTTGCAACAAGATATTTTCGTTCTATTTCCATATTATAAGGTCTCCTTTCATTTGCGGTGAAATTATGATACAACAGTTTACAGAAAAAGTAAACGGTGATAGAATTTAGAATAAATAAGAGATGAGGAGGATAATGAAGATGAAAAAAGTATGCGTATTATTGGCAGACGGATTTGAAGAGATCGAAGGTCTGACTGTTGTTGATCTGTTAAGAAGAGCAAAGATATATGTAGATACAATTTCAATCATGGATGATTACATCGTACATGGAGCACATGGAATCAATGTGCAGACAGAAGATTTATTTGATGAAGTAGATTTTGATGAATTTGATATGGTTGTGCTTCCGGGCGGAATGCCGGGAACCCTGAATCTGAAAAACCATGACGGAGTCAGATATGTGGTAAAACAGTATGCAAAAGAAGGAAGATATGTGGGAGCGATCTGTGCGGCACCGTACTATATTAAAGAGCCTGGGGGTACTGGAAGGCAGGAGGGCAACCTGTTATCCGGGTGTGGAAGATGAGATGGAAGATGTCGTGCTGACAGAGACAGCGGTTGTAGTAGACGAGAATATTATCACCAGCCAGGGCGTTGGCACTGCAATTGATTTTGGACTGAAATTGATCGAGATTCTGGATGGCGAAGAAAAAGCAAAGGAAATCGCAGATTCCATAGTCTTTTAATAGTTTTTCATAAAATTTAATAAAAATAGAGGAAAAAGCGGAAAAACACCGGATTTAAGCAAAAACGGGGACTAGATATTTACCAGAGTTTGTGTTATACTTCTGTGGTGAATGTATTGTAGTATACCCGCTTTTTTTCCGCTACCCATGAGGCGGGTTAGAAACAGGAGGAAATAGTAAATGAGTTTACAGGTAGAAAAGTTAGAAAACAACATGGCGAAACTTACTATCGAAGTTCCGGCCGATGATTTAGAGAAAGCGCTTCAGAGTGCATATATGAAGCAGAAGAACAAGATCGCTATGCCGGGATTCCGTAAAGGAAAGTACCACGTCAGATGATCGAGAAAATGTATGGACCGGAGATCTTCTATGATGATGCAGCAAATGCACTGATCCCTAAGGCATATTCTGAAGCATATGAAGAGTGTGAACTTGAGATTGTTTCAAGACCGGAGATCAACGTTGTTCAGATTGAAAAAGGAAAATCATTCATCTTTACAGCAGATGTTGCAACAAAGCCGGAAGTAAAACTCGGTGAGTATAAAGGACTGGAAGTAGATAAAGTATCTACACGCGTAACTCAGAAAGAAGTAGACGCTAAGATCCAGGAGGAAGCAGAGAAAAATGCAAGAGAAGTTGTAGTTACAGACCGTGCGGTAGCAGACGGTGATGAAGTGATTCTCGACTTTGAAGGATTTGTTGATGGTGAAGCATTTGAAGGCGGAAAGGGAGAGAACTATCCACTGACTATCGGATCGGGATCATTCATTCCTGGATTTGAAGAGCAGTTAGTAGGCGCTGAAGCTGAGAAAGAAGTTGAAGTAAAAGTTACTTTCCCTGAAGATTATCATGCAGAAGAATTAAAAGGAAAAGAAGCTGTATTCAAATGCACAGTTCATGAGATCAAAGCAAAAGAACTGCCGGAAATTGATGATGAATTCGCAGCAGAAGTATCTGAATTCGATACATTAGAAGAATACAAAGCAGATGTAAAAGCAAAGATCAAAGAGCAGAAAGCAGCAGACGGAAAGAGAAATCAGGAAGATCAGGCTGTAGAGCAGGCTGTTGCTAATGCAGAGATCGATCTTCCTGCACCGATGGTAGATCTTCAGGCTAAGCAGATGGCAGATGATTTTGCACGTCGCATCATGCAGCAGGGTATGAGCGTGGAGCAGTACTTCCAGTTCACAGGACTCAATGAGGAGAAGATGATGGAAGAACTGAAGCCACAGGCTGAGAAGCGAATCAGAACAAGACTGGTTCTCGAAGCAATCGTAGCTGCAGAGAATATCGAAGTATCGGAT